>Ga0268264_10001606_pt1 | contig 20910 bp, 16 predicted proteins | sample KBSSwiS32_FD_190357 | JGI IMG/M metagenome (GOLD analysis project Ga0268264, IMG submission 190357) | Switchgrass rhizosphere microbial communities from Kellogg Biological Station, Michigan, USA - KBS Switchgrass S3-2 (SPAdes) (version 2) | ecosystem: Host-associated > Plants > Roots >...
AGCAGTACTAACTGTCTATTTGTTTATGCCATCACCCGATAGCTTACATAAAAACAATACAAAAAAGCAACGAAAAGTTTGGGTGCTGGCGCCGCATCTTCATACCGGCGACGCCAACGTTGATTACTATTACGATTTTTCACAAAGCATACAGGAATATACAAAAGCATTTGCTGAACTGGAGACCGAATGGGTTTGGCAACCTGTGACCATGCAGAATTTCCGGGATGTCATTGATATGATAGAAATGGATGCCACCGAACCAGCCCCGGTTATTTTGAACCTGTGTGATGGCGACGAATTGAACGGCACTCCGGGTGTTTCCGTCTTAAAATACCTGCACCAGAAAAGAATGATCTACACCGGTGCCAACAAATATTTCTACGATATCACCACATCAAAGATTGTAATGAAGGAGGCATTTGATAAGGCAGGCATTTCAACGCCTGCCTGGAGAGTGCTGACAGAAAACGAAAACTCCCTTAAAAATATTTTCGGCCAACTCGGTAAACCACTCATCGTGAAGCCTGCCGTTTCGGGCGGCAGCATGGGCGTTGGAATAAAATCTGTTGTTCATACGCAGGAAGAACTGGTGGCCCAGTTAAAAATACTGTTCGATGGTTACCGTGGCTGGAGTTTAACCGCCGGCGGAGTGATCGCCGAAGAATATATTGCAGGGCCCGAATTCACCACTTTCATTGTTGGCGATGCAGATAAACCCAACAAAAGTATCTTGTATCCGCCGGTAGAGCGCGTGTTCCACCCTGCCCTCCCCGATACTGAAAAGTTTTTATCGTTCGACAGGCTTTGGGAAACATATGATGAAGAAACACCATTACCCAATGACGAGCCTTTTTATACTTATCACAAACCGGATAAATCCCTTATTGCCGCTATTACCAAGCTAAGCTGGGATGCCTATGTATCTGTTGGCGGCAAAGGCTATGGCCGTATCGATTTGCGAATGAACAAAGCAACCGGCAAGTTATACGTACTTGAAGTGAACGCGCAATGCGGCATCAGCGAAGACGAAGATTATACATCTATCGGCGCAATCCTTCGTTTGTCAGGTAATACTTTTAGCCAGATGGTGTCGGCAATCATCGACAATGCGCTCGCCAGGAAAAAAGGAAGAAAGGTTGTGTCCAATGTGAAGAAACCGGTTAAAGCAAATAGCCGGCTGATGAAACAGGGATAACACTTATCCTGCTTATTGTCACTAAACAGATAGGGCCCTAGCCCTCCAATTGAAAAACCAAACTCCGCTCAATCGTCTTTCTTAATAAATTACCCGTTGTTTATGAAAGTATGCGTACTGCAACCAGATTATTCTACCTCGTCCGTAGATTATAAAAACTATGACCCGCCACGCAATATTGCTTCTTTATTGCCCAACGACACGGTTGACAATGTCTTCTTAAGCAAGCTGCACACTTACCGGCAGCTAAAAGAACTAAAAAACAAGGGATACGACATCTTTGTCAACCTGTGCGAAGGATATCTCGAATGGGATGTTCCATCCATAGATGTTATCTATACGCTTGAGCTGCTGAATCTGCCACATACGGGTCCATCAACAATATTATATGACCCTCCTAAAGAATTGATGAAGTATGTTGCCTATACAGAGGGTGTACAAACGCCGCCCTATGTTTTGGTAGAAAATATGGACGACGTTGAAACGGCTATTGAACAATTGCGGTTCCCCTTGTTTGTAAAACCTGCCAAAGCCGGCGATAGTTTGGGCGTAGATGAACATTCGCTGGTAAAAAACAAACAGGAATTAAAACAGAAAGTAGCAGAGATAATTCACGAATATGAGCAGCTGTTGATTGAAGAGTATATCAAGGGCCGCGAGTTCACCGTGCTGGTAGCGGCCAACGCAGACAATGAAAAGGAAGCAACTGTTTTTAAACCAATAGAATTTGTTTTTCCAAAAGGCAACCAGTTCAAAACCTATGCGCTTAAAACATCGGAGCTTCATCCCGATTGCAATATCCCCTGCAAAGACACTGTTATTGATCAGCAGCTGCGCCGTGCGGCTCAACGCATTTTCCGCAGTTTCGGTGGCGTAGGTTATGCCAGGATGGATTTTCGCAGGAATGATAAGGGTGAACTATTTTTCCTGGAAGTAAATTTTACCTGTTCTGTATTTTATACCGACGGATATGAAGGGTCGGCTGACTATATACTAAAACACGATGGTATTGGACAGGCAGGCTTCCTCAAACATATCATTGCTGAAGGCATCGCCCGCCATGCCAGAAAACAGTTAAAATACCAGATGAAAGGCAATTCCATAGCAGGTTTTGGCATCTATGCTACCCAAGAGATAAAAGGTAAAGGGTTGATTTTCAAAGGAGAAGAGAAACCGCAACGCCTGGTTACCCGCCGCTTTGTAGAAAGGAACTGGAGCCCGGAAGAAAAAGAAATCTTTCGCCGCTATGCATATCCTGTAAGTAATGAAGTATTTTTGCTCTGGGACGATAACCCGTCAGGATGGGCACCTCAAAACCACAGCTGTGAACCCAATACAGCTTACGAAGGGCTGAATATTATAGCTCTCCGGGATATAGAAAAAGGCGAAGAACTTACTTTAGATTATGCCTCTTTTCTCGATGAGGAACATATGGAGCCCTTTCATTGCCGGTGTGGAGCTGCTGCCTGTCGCGGTCTGATAACAGGCAAACCACATAACTCGGTTACCGTTCGCGAACAGGAGATCACAGGAGCTTAAACGGGCTCCGCTTTTTCCGGTCATACTAACCCATTAGTTCAGTAACACTGTCATAACATTTGGCAGTTAATATTGTATTGAATTAAATGTATGGAACGGAACCTATGTCAAGATTTGAACTATTAAGGAAATTAATTTTAAAGCATCGCGGGCAGTTATTACTAACCTATACCCTGTTTTCACTGGAAATGCTGGGCACGCTTTTGCGCCCGTTTTTTTTAGGCGAGGCAGTAAACGACCTGGTGAAAGGAAGTTATCATGGCCTGATCATTTTATCAGCAGTCCACGTGGGCTGGCTGGTCATCGGCACAATACGGCACCGATACGATACACGCACCTATTCCGCCATTTATACATCCCTGGTAACACGTTTTCTTGCAAGACGTTTTGGCCAGAAAGATATCAGTAAGCTAAGTGCCCACTCCACATTGGCCAGGGAATTTGTTGACTTTCTTGAATATGATCTTATTTATGTTATTGAAGCTGCCTATAATTTAATCGGCTCCCTTGTTTTGCTTTGCTTTTATGATAAGGCCATTGTGCTGGTCTGCCTGGGCATTTTATTGCCGGTTACAGCCATTAGCTATTTTTATGGCGGAAAAATGAGGAAATTGAACCGGGTAAAAAACGACGAGCTGGAAAAGCAGGTGGATATTATTTCAACCGGCAACATTCATATTATCCGGCAGCATTATAACAATCTACGCAGATGGCAGATTAAGATATCTGACCAGGAAGCCTGGAATTTTGGCATTATGGAACTAATGGTAATCGTGGTAATTGGTATCTCCTTACTGGTTAGTACCAAGGCGCGTGTACCGGCCGTGCTGATTGGCGATTTGATTGGCATTTATAATTATATTCTTAAGTTTGTTTCCGGACTGGATACCATACCCTACACTGTTCAACGGCTAACATCGCTTACAGATATTACCCGTCGTATAGAAATAGAAGCAGAAGACTTCCCCGAAGACGGCGGCGTTACACCCATTAAACGGAAGACCGCAGGTTTTGCAAAAGAGCGCCGCGTATCTGCTTAATAAAACATGTTTTTTTGTTTCAGCAGCACACTAAAAAATTTTTCAAAAATCAATACATTCTTTTATGAGCGTAAATTCAAAACACGTAGCCACTTTTTTACTCGGCGCGGCAGCAGCCCTGGCTGCACACAAGTATATGAACATGAGCCCGGAAGAAAAAGAAAAATTGTCCGCCGATCTTAAGGAAAAAGCGAATAAGCTGAAGGGTGAAGCGGAGTCTGCCATGGACAAAGGGAAAGAGTATTTTGATGAGTTGAAAACCAAAGGGGCCGATGCAATGAAAGAACATTTCGGCGATGTAAGCGCGATGTTGCACAATCTTTTTGGCGGCAACACTTCAGGCCCCGCCGGCGGAAATGCAAACAATACAAAAGCATAGAACAAGTATAAAGCCCGGATATAAATCCGGGTATTTTTTTAAGGCCTGTTTCATTTATTTTTGCTCCTCTATATTCAATTAGCTTGGAAAATAACGATCAGCATATCCTGGACGAATCGCTGAACAGGCTGGTTCCTGCCAGCTGGATAAAACGGCTCGCCAATTATGCTATTGATGTAATTATATTTTCAATCTTATTGAATATTTTGCTGGTTGCCCTTGCTCCTGTATTTCCGATGGCTGCGCGATGGCTGCAACACAAGCCAGGCACGGGCGGATTATTGGCCAATCAATTTACATTTAGCGATCAGCTGCTGATCAGTTTTATTTATGGGCTATATATGTCCTTACTGGAAGCTATCCTGAGAGGAAAATCGATCGGTAAACTGATCACCCGCACCCGGGCGGTGAATATGAATGGTCAGGGCATCGGTTCGCAGGCGGCATTTGTGCGAGGGTTGATAAGGATAATCCCATTTGAACAACTCAGCGCCATATCAAATCCCTGTCGTCCCTGGCACGATAGGTGGTCTGCAACCATAGTGGTAGATGAAAAATAATTCTCTTTGTCAGGGAAACGCCGGAAATGGATCAGATAGAAAAAGTAAATTCTATGAAACTTTCTCTTCTTTGTCACGTTCAACACTATCCTTTCCTTCAGGCTGGGGAGACATGTTTTTAATGCTCAGTTGAAACCTGGTGTTGAGGCTAACCTGGAAATTATTGGTAGCCAAAAGACTTTTAATGGCATCGTCCTGCAAAATCACCGTTGCAAGATCCGGTGCCAGAGGTGAATTGCTGATTACATTCGCCACACGGCCATTGGTCAGCTCTATAGTAAACTTATACCCAGCCTTACGGCCCGTTCCCGCCCGTTCAAAATCAATGCGGTTAAGGTCCAGTGTTTGATCTCCGGTTGCCGCCCGCTTCATCAGGATCTTTACTATTGGAAGATACTTAAGCCAGATATGGGTATACATGAATGTGTTTTTTTATTATTCTCACTAAACTTTGAGGCCTCAACCCACAAAGATGAGCTTTTTAGCGCCAAAAAAGAATTAAAAAATTAAATAAGGAACAATAAAGCATGGTAATTACCAGGAGAACCCGAACAAAATCTAGGTGGATTCCTATAGCATTGGAATCCGGTTTCCGGAAAAAATTCTTTTTTTGGGAAGACGCTTGCGCTCCTTATTTTATTATTGTCTGATTATCATACCTTTTTGTGCTGGCATATCGATTGTCTTTTGATTGGAGTAATCAACCCGTACCATGAAAAAATTGCTAGCTTTTTTTACGCTTGTTCTTGTTTCAGCAAGCGCAGGTGCCCAGCTTATCAGCCGCTTTACATGGGAAGCCAATCCCGTAACCAACGCAGATTATGGACCCAATGCCAGTTCGGCAAGCAGTTATGCAACAGTCAGTTCGCGGGAAACTAATGAAACCAATGGTTTAAACCCGGGTAACGGGCAATACGATATCAACCTGGTTTTAGATGGTGCCAGTTTTAACGTTCCCGCAATCGATATCAGCGTTGACTTCCGGCGTGAAGAATCAGTAGCCTCCTTTTTTTATCGGGGCAGCAATTTTAATTTCGGTATGAACGGCGGAAAGCTGTCTGTTAATTTTGCGCTGACCAGCGGCGCCAGTTTTACCTCAATCGCTTCCGGCAATATCTATACAGTTCCCGACGACCATCATTTTCACAGCTATCGTTTTATCTATGATAATAATACAGGCACTGCTAAAATCCTGGTAGATGCCGTTGTTGTTTATACTTACAACGGAACAGCGGGTATTCCATTATACTGGACGGGTGCAGGCAATGTAATCATTGGTAAAGACATGGATGCAACGGGCAGAAATGTAGCGGTTTTAGACAATCTTGTTGTGCAGGAATACAGTACTGCATTATTGCCGCTTCGTCTGTTGTCGTTTACAACATATTCAAAAAATAAATATGCAGTAATTGATTTTACAACAACACAAGAAATAAATGTAAATTCTTTTGTAATTGAAAAATCCAGCAATGGAAGCAGCTTCGCGCCTGTTAAATCTATTCACGCAGCCAATGTTTACAACGCTGTTAATCACTATCAATATACCGACAGCGTTCCTTTTTCTCCCATCTGCTATTACCGCGTCAAAATGCTGAATGCTGATGGGAGTTTCAGTTATTCTGCTGTAAAGCTGATTAATTATGCCGCTGATATTAAGCCTCAGGTATCTGTTTATCCCAATCCCGCCACAGACTACCTGGTTATTAAAATGAATAATGCAGATGCCGGCAGGTATAATTACAGCATTTCCGCTATTGGCGGCCAGGTGATGGCCAACAACACAATACAATTAAACAGCGGCTCGCAGGAAATAAAAATAGATCTTACCAAAACAGGGTTGCGTGGTGTAATATTAGTGAGGGTGAATAATACGCAAACCGGGGTTGCTGAAACTTTCTCTATAATCAGGAGATAACGCGTTGAACAAACCGCACAAACTATTTTCTTCTTTTTACCGGCTTTATAACCCGGGTGTGAACAGGAGCTGGGGCAGGTTCAGGGATGATTACGTTGCTGGTATCGGGCGGGCGATTAATGTCTGCCTCTATTTTACTTATTTCGGTCTTTAGTATTCTTACCAGATCTTTCTCTACCAGCATGCGCGCATACATGGGTGTGCAAATACCTTTCACGGAAATTTTCCCATTTATGATGATATTGCCGGCGAGGGCCGTGCTATCCCTATCGGGTTCATTAGACGCTTTGATAATGCTGTAAAATGGGATAACGCCGTTAAATGTTGTCAATTTATAAAACGGGAATGAAAGTGCTGTAAAATCAAGATTGTGAAAAACAGAAACATTTACCAGCAACAGGCCGGAACTATCGTTTTCCTTTCTGTTGTTCGTTCCGTACAGGCTTTCATAACCTGCAGGCATGTTTAATTTTAGCCGGATGTTCCGATCCGGGAAAACGTTTTTCAGCAACAATGAATCTTTTTTATAGTTGATGTAGTAATGGCTGGTTACGGTATCGCCCGACAAATGGAATGGAAAAACAAAAAAAGCATCTCCTATAAGAAACAATGCTAGCAAACTCCAGAGAACTAGTTTCATTGGTCCAGCTTTAATGTTGAAGTAGATATCAAGAAGAAAGTTACTACTTTCTATTTACTTAATACCGCGCACCAGTTGAAGTTAATGGCGCTCTGCGCCTGCCTGCCTGATGATATTGCTAAAAAAATTAAACATTCTGCTGAAGTCTTTAATGGGCAGCCGCTCGTCGATTCCATGAAATCCCTTGCTATTAACCAGCGGGGTAAAATTAACAACGCCATTGCTGATGGATCTGTAATTTCTTGAATCACTTGCGCCCAGCATTACATAGGGTACGGGTATTACATCATCTATCGTTTGGTACACCGCCTGTTCCATTGTTTTAAAAGCGGCGGAATGAACATCCGTTAAAGCAGAGGGTTCTGTATTAAAATCACCTTTAATCGTAATGGTCACGCGATCGTCGTGAATGGCTTGTTTTATAAAACTTTTTACCTCCATTGTTGTCTCCCCGGTAAGGATCCGGCTGTTCACAACGGCTGTTGCATTGGTGGGAATAACGTTTTCCCGGATTCCACTTTCAAGCATGGTGGGTACTATCGTTGTTCTTTGCATGGCGTCGCCTTCCGGGGTGGAAGAAAGTGTGTTTTGTACTGTGCTTTTAAAAAGCCAAAGATTGTTAAGTGCCAGCTTATTAAAAAAGCTGCCGGAAACGCCGCCTATCCGGGCAAAATATTCTTTTACCGGGGGCGTTAGCTTTACGGGCATCTGAACGCTTCTTAGATTATGCAGTGCACTGGTCAGTATGTCAATAGCGGTTTCTTTTTCCGGTTTAGAAGAATGTCCACCCGGTTTCTCTACAGCCAGCTCAAATGTCACATATCCTTTTTCTCCAATTCCAATCATGGCAACCGGTCTTTGCACATCTTTCATTTTCCCGGTAGTAATTTCCCCTCCTTCATCAATTACCATCTCTGCCCGTATATGCTTTTTCTGCAGGTAGTCAACAATAGCTATTGCCCCCGTACCGGTAGATTCTTCATTGTGGCCAAAACAAAGCAGCATGGTACGTACCGGTTTAAAATGCTTCCTTAGCAAATTCTCAACTGCTTCCAGTATAGATATCACAGCCACTTTATCATCAACCGCTCCTCTGCCCCAGATGATGCTGTCTTTTATTTCTCCTCCAAAGGGCTGCACCGTCCATAATTTTATAGCTGACGGTTCTACAGGCACAACATCATAATGCCCCATTAAAATAATGGGTTGAAGACTGCTATCTGATCCCTTCCATTCAAATACATAGCTATAGCCTTTTATTATTGTACGGCTGAGTTGTTGATGAACAAGCGGGTAAGATTGCTCAAGGAATACCCTGAACTTATTGAAAACTGCACTGTCAATACGTAAAGTATCTTCGGGCGATATAGTAGCAATTTGTATAGCGCTGCTCATGTGCAGAATGGCATCCGCCGGAAGTGGTTCTGGAACGGTTGCTTTGTATACAGGCCAGGGCCTTGCACGGATGGTGTTAAACAATAGCGCTGCCGCCAGTGCAAGCGTTAAACCGCCCAGCACGTAAAAAATATTCCTCAGCATAAATTACAATAAGCTTACCGGGCAATAAAATTTGTGTTTACGTTCGCCTGATTCGGGGGCCACTGCTAAACAAGAATATAATAACGGCCCTGCTGCTAGTGTACCGGTTGCTTCTGCAATACCATTACCCCGTTTACTATAAATGTATTGCTTTCTTTTGTTTCAATATTATACACTTTTTGCACGCCGCCTGCCTGCTCGGTTTTCGTCCATACAGTATAGTTAATGTTCAAACCCGTTTGCCTGTCGGGGCATGCTATTTTCTCCCCTTCCTGTATGTTGCCTATTTGTTTTTCACCGTTTGACGTAAGTACGGGATGATTGGGCGTTGCCTGCAGTTCCTTTGTTGATAGCCTTACTTCGGTTCCTCCGATTAGTTTCTCTTCGTCGGCTCTCAACAATAACAAATGGGTAATGGCATAATTTTTTTCTTCATGCGCTGCAAGTGCGGTTACCTGCGTTATGGTTGTCTGGTTTGTAGCGGGATCAACTGTTAGTATCCGATCTCCTTTTTGTATTTCTTTCAGCATTTTTTTCCTGCCATCCCACATAGAAATTTCCGCTTCTCCGGGAAAACAAATATCCATTCCATAGGTTCCCGCTTCCCGGGAGATGTCTTTTCCCTGGTTGGCAGCCTTGTACAACTGAAAACCAAATTCTTTTGAAAGCACATACGATAGCTTCAGCACAAAATTCGGTTCCAGCTTGTCAATGGCATGAATGTCTTCAAAATACTTTTCCCATACTTTGGCACCGGCCCTGAAATTGGGCAGACAAGCCTGGTACTGTGTTCCTTTCTCGTTGGTATAGAAAATAAGTGTGCCCAATTCCTGTTTGTTTTCCCTGAGCAGGAGCCGGTACATATCTACTCTTTTTTTCTGGCCGTCGTCGCCTGTTATAAAATAGGGCTTTCTTCCTTCGTAACGGTCCAGCACATACGCATTTTCGAATTTAACATAGCTGTCGTTATCGAGGTCCTTTACCTTAAATGTTTTGGCTTTCTCGTATTCATCTATACTGAAAACATGCGCCCTGGCTGTATCCTGCGCCTTTGCTGTACAGAAAACAGACGATACCAAAAGAAGAACAAGAAACTTTTTCATGCGTGTTGAATAACAATATTATTATTTTAGTTGGCCGGCTTTGCATCCGGCTTTTACACTTCTGCGGTTCATCATTTTTAAGAAATTTCTCTGAACGCTGCAGCAAACGCCTCCATTTCGTCCATCCTTCCTATGCTGACCCGGCACCATTCTTTGTTATTGAACTGCCAGAAACGGACGCCTACACCACGCTTACCCATTTCCATCACAAATTTTTTACTGTCCATTTTTACCGGAAACAGCACAAAGTTGGTGAACGAAGGAATATAATCATACCCTTCTTTTTTCAGCACATCGTACAGGAACGTTTTGGATGCAATTGTTTTTTGCAGGGCCTCTTTCAAAAAGACTGTATCCTGGTAACTGGCCATGGCGGCGTGCAGCGAGGTGGTAGACAAAGCTGCGAAGCCTGTTGTATATAAAGACAATTTTTTAATCATCTCCGGCTGTGCAAACGCATAACCAACCCGTAGGCCTGCAAAGCCGTGGAGTTTCGAAAAAGTGCGTGCTACAATAATATTCTTGCCGGTTTTGATAGTACCAATCATGGTATTTGCCTTCGGATCATCCAGGTAATCAATATACGCCTCGTCAATAAACACGGTTACACGGGTTGACACGCGATCAACAAATGCTTTCAGCTTTTCTATATCGAGTACGGTTGCTGTTGGGTTGTTGGGATTGCATACATATACCAGGCTGGTTTTGCCATCAATGGCTTTTTCCATAGCGTCCAAATCCAATTTATACTCCGCAGTGAGCGGCACTTTTACCCACTTTGTATTTAACAGCGTTGCTTTGGCTGGCAGATCTTCGTATGAAGGATCGCCCGTTATTATATTGCTATTGGGTTGCTGGCTAAAGCAGATGGCGGCTGCGAGTAATATTTCGGAAGAGCCGGCACCCAGCAAAAGGTTCTCTGATTTCAACCCTTCAAAGCCGGCAATTTTTTCCATTAACTCCCTTGCAAACATAAAAGGATATTGGTAACTCTGTGAAAGCGCTTCTTCTATTGCCTGTTTGGCTTTTGCAGAGGGGCCGAAAGGGTTTTCATTGGCAAACAGCCTTGCCTTCAGCTCTTCCGGGCCGTTTACAATCGCATATTCATCTGAAATATGTTCATAATTATAACAGGTATTAACCGGCCGTGCACCCAGTTTATTGAACAGTGCTGGCGCAACAGACAAGCCACCTGCCATCAACATGCCGGTCTTCAGCATTTTGCGGCGATCCATTTTGTTTGACATACAATAGAGTTTTGGTTATAAATTAATATTGTGTCCGGCCAATCGTTCCCTGAAAAAGATAATTTATTGCTGCATCGTTCTGCTGTGCACCGCTAACACCACCGATCTTGCTGATTCAAATGCCCCTGCCATCCACGCATTCAGGTAAGTCATGTGTTCACCTGCAAAATAAACCTGCTTATCGGGCTGTAGTAATGCCTTGTAATACGTTTGTCTTTCTTCGCTTGAATACAGTGCCCATCCGCCAAGGCTATACTGCGTTTTATGCCAGCTCACCGAAAAGGAACTTTCGAATTCTTTACTGTATTGCGGATGAATCAGGGCGCCTTTGCTTAACGCAAGTTGTTCCCTTTCTTTGGGTGAAAGATCCCCGGTCCTTCTCGCCTTTTCGTTAAAATTATAATATCCTACCAGTATGCCTTTGTTGGACTGATAATCATAAGACGGATAAAATATCTGTGTCAGTTCATTATTCGTATGTGTAATACCGCCATATACCTGTTCATCTTCTTCCCAAAATCGGCGTTTGAACTGTAATCCAATTTTTCCGGTAGCGATGTAGGAAATGTAATCAATAGCACGACTGGCATCAGAAGAAAAATTATGATCGATATTGCTGAGCACCGGCAATGGTATAGTGCAGATACAAAGATCGCCTTGTATCGTTTGTTCACCTTCTTTGCTTTTGAAGACAATGGTAACACCGGCAGTAGTATTTTTTACAGCCGTTACTACAGCATTAAAGCGGATCCGTTTTCCGACCTGCTTTTCAAATGCCTTAGCTATCATATCCATACCGCCCACGGCCTGGAACATGGTCATTTGCAGCTCGTATGTATATTCAGCAACATTATAAAAATCTGGGTCCATCAGGCCGGAGCCAAGTATATCAGAAAGCGCATAGGCATCAGCAATTACTCCGGGCTTATCACCGGCGCCGGGTGCAGCACTATACCCGCGGCGTGCTGACGCCCGGTAGGCTTTGTCAATATCCAATCCGCCTTCCGCCCGCAGGTATTCAATTATCTTTTCTGCATCCTCCCTGGTCATGGCCAGGTCTAATTGTTTTTGATCGATGGCTTTCGCGAGCATTTCTGTCATGTATCCCCGCACATCATTGTGGATCTCACGGCCACGTAGCTTCCTGTTGGAAAGCGTTCCCTTACCTTCGCTGAAATAATAAGCCGACTCGTTTACATTATTATACACCTGCAGCGGCACATTTAATTCTTTACAATAATGCAGCGTCAACTGGTGGTGGTGCGGAATTCTTGATGGACCGGCATTGTAATAAAGTCCGGGATCAAAAGTTGCCGTCTGCGTTATATTTCCCGTTTCGGTATTGGTTGAATTGTTGCGTACGCTCCAGCAACGTCCGCCCGTACGATCTCTTGCTTCCAGTATAGTGCATTGATATCCCAGTTTCATGAGCTCGTACGCAGCAGTCATACCCGCCAAACCAGCCCCCAGGATAATGATATGTTTACCGGCGCCGCTTTGTTCATGCGGTATTGGTTTCACCGGCGCCGGGCGCAGCATTCCCAAAGCCAGCATCGCTGGGTAGGTGCCGCCCGCCAGCATACCTGATTGGGACAAAAATTGTCTTCGGGATAGCTTTCTCAATTAGCAAAGTTTATTAAGATACAAAGGCAGGCTCTTAAAGTTAGTAAATTTAGGCCACAAAAAATGACAATGACGGGCTTAACTTTGAAACCGCAAAAACCGCTAACCCAAATCTATACTATGAGAAAATATGGCCTACTTTTTTTCTGCCTGCTTGCGCTTTTATCATCATCAGCGCAGCAATTGACGAGGCAGGATTATGCAAGAGCCGTTTCTTTTATCTCGTCTAACCTGTTTAATAAAAAGATCTTTAATATCAATCCCCAATACAGCTGGTTTGCAGACAGTACCGGTGTTTCTTTTACCACCCAAAATCTCACTGAAAAAGTTTTCAATAAACTGGAATGGAAGAAAATGAAGATAGAGCGGATGTTTGATCAAAACCGGCTCGCGAACTTATTGACGGATTTGTTGAAGAAGGAAATCAAACCGTCGGAACTGCCTATTAATGCCGTTAAATATATCAACAAATCGCATATTGAATTTACCGCAGAAGGGAAAGACTACTCGCTCGATGTAAATACATACAACCTGGCACCCAAAAACAAGGAGCTGCTTAATCCGCTCGAAGAAAAATCTCCTGATGGAAAATGGATTGCTTATAACCATGATTACAATCTTTTTATTAGATCAGCCACCACAGGAGAGATCAAACAACTCAGTCGTACCGGAATAAAAAATTACGAATATGCCAGCTGGTATGGCTGGGGCGATATCATGGAGGGCGAAAACGGGGACCGGCCGAATCATCTTGCGGCCAGTTGGTCTCCCGATAGCAAATGGATACAAACTTATATCTGTGATCTGCGCAAGGGGCAAAAAATGTACCTGCTCAACTGGAGTATCGACAGCTTGTACAAACCAAAATTGTTATCGTATTACCGTGGATCACCCGGCGATACGGATATGGTGTACATGATTCCTGTTTTCTTTAATGTGGAAACTGGCGAAGAAATCCGCAAAGACGAATTTCGCAATGTAAATGCGGCCAGTTTTGAATGGACAAAAAAGCCGGGGCTCATTTACATAGAAAACAGGCAACGCGGTTACCAAAAAACGCAGTTATACTTGTATGACTGCAACACCAACAAGCAGGATCTATTGTATACGGAAAGCAGTAATACCAATATTGATAATTATGATTCGCGGGTAACCGCAGATGCTGATAAAATAATTATCACCTCGGAAAAAGACGGCTGGAAACAATTGTATTTACTGAACCCAAACGATAAAACAACAACGCCCATTACCAATGGTAATTATTATGTAAACGATGTTTTGCTGGTGGATGATAAAACAAAAACTGTTTTCTTTACTGCTTCCGGAAAAGAACAGGGCCGGAACCCCTATTACCTGCATTTTTATAAAATTAAATTGGATGGAACGGGGCTGACGCTCTTAACCCCCGAAAATGCCAATCACGATATTTCGATTTCACCTGATGGGAAATATTTTACCGATAATATTTCAACACTTGATCAGCCCACAGTATCGGTGTTGAGAAACGGTAAGACAGGTAAGGTATTAATGGAACTTGCAAAAGCAGATATTGACGGGTTGATGGCCATGCATTTCCGTTTTCCCGAAGCATTCACAGCTACCGGTCGCGATGGAGGCACAACTATTTATGGTGCTATCTGGAAGCCAACCAATTTTGATTCAAATAAAAAATACCCGGTTATTGATCAAACCTATACCGGTCCGCATACTTATATGTTCCCCAAAAATTTTGTTTCCGCCGTTGCACGTTCTAACCAGGCATTGGCAGAATTGGGCTTTATTGTTATTACAGTTGATGGTATGGGAACAGCCAACCGATCCAAAGCTTTTCACAATGTGTCGTACAAAAACATGGGGAAGAATTTGTTGGACCATGTACTGGCCATTCGTGAGCTCGGTAAAAAATATAACTGGATTGACACCGGCCGTGTGGGCATATTCGGGCATTCTGCGGGTGGATACGATGCCGGCCATGCAGTGCTGGAATTCCCGGACTTTTATAAAGTGGCGGTAGCCAGCTCCGGCGATCATGATTTTCGGATGGAAAAAGACTGGTGGCCAGAAATGTATATGGGCTGGCCCGTTGATTCAACCTACAACCAGGTTTCCAATATTACCATGGCCGGCAATTTAAAAGGCAAATTGCTATTGGTGCATGGCGGTATCGATGAAAACGTAAACCCTTCTGCCACTTTTAAATTAGCGGAAGCATTGGTAAAAGCAGATAAGGAATTTGACATGCTGATCCTGCCAAGCCAGCATCACGGATACACCGGCAAATACAATGATTACTTTACCAAGAAGAAATGGAACTATTTTGTTGAAAACTTACTTGGGGTAAAACCTATTTGGGATTTTGAATTGAAATGATCTTTCCTGTTTGCATAACGGTTGCGTTTGAAGACAACCGTTAGGTAAGTCACTATACTTTAAGTGCCGGCCATCCCGCACGATATGTTCTTTTCACAAATTCATTGGCAGGATCAAAATTGGTGATCTTCATATTGGGTCCATCCCACAATAATTTCTTTCTGCCAGGATAAACAAAATTGCCTTTACTATCTTTTTCGCGGTAATTATAACTGCGCACGGCCAGGTTGCCCATCAATACAGTTTCAGCCAGCGGTCCGCTTTTATCGAACGAAGAACTGGTATAGGCGCCATAGCCTTGTTTGCATGCTTTTACCCATTGCTGCTGGTGCCCTTCCGATCCGTTTTCTACAAAGGCAAATTTGCTCTTTGGAAGGTTGGCGGTCTTCATCTTTGCGGTAGGTAACAAGGTTGGGTTGCGGCCAAATAACCCGGCCATTAATTTCCCCTTGCTGCCTTCAAAGATCATTCCTCCATCCCATTCCGCCAATGGTTCATCGGGCAATAGTTCAGCTGGTCGCTGCGGTTTAATACCCCCATCGTACCAAACCAATTGTACCGGCCCCATGTTTCCCCGCGCGGGGAATTGTATATAAGTAACGGATGACGGAGGGTAGCTGTCTGTATACACTTCTTCTTTAAAAAATCCGGAATAAACCGAACCCACGCTGCATTCAACAGAAATTGGATATTTCAATTGCAATGCTCGATACGGCACATCTATGAAATGACAACCCATGTCGCCGAGCGATCCCGTTCCAAAATCGCTCCACCCGCGCCAGGTTGCCGGCAGATAGGTAGGATTAAAGTCACGCGCGGGTGCGGTACCCAACCATAAATCCCAATCAAGTTCTTTTGGTATGTCAAACTTACCAGTCGGCGTAGGTATACCCTGTGGCCAAACCGGCCGGTTTGTCCAAACATGCACGGTATGCACATCTCCTATCACACCAGCCTGTATCCAGGTTTCCACATTCCTGGTATCCGGACCGCTGCTGCCCTGGTTGCCCATCTGTGTTACTACCTTATAATGTTCAGCGGCCTGGGTAAGTATTCTTGCTTCGTAGATATCGTGCGTCAGCGGCTTTTCGCAGTATACATGTTTGCCAAGCTGCATAGCGGCCAATGCAATTGTAGCGTGCATGTGATCTGGTGTGGTGACAATAACCGCATCAATGTTTTTATTCTCTTTTTCCAGAAGCACCCTGAAATCTTTGTAGTACGGTGCATCGGGCCATTTTTTCCGGGCATTCACCGCCATGCGATCGTCAACATCGCAGAGCGCCACTATATTATCACTGCCGTTGTTAAATGCATAGGGCAAATTCACTTCTGCTTTGCCACCGGCGCCAATGCCGGCAATATTCAGTTTATCGCTCGGTGCCGTAAACCCACGGCCCAATACCTGACGGGGTATAATATAAAAACCGGCGGAAGCCAAGGCTGCATTGCGTATAAATTTGCGGCGGCTTTGAACATCGTTCTTTTTCATGTGCAATCTTTTTTTTCTTTAGTTTGAATATTGTGCAATTGGCAGTTTGTGACCAAATTCAATGGCATCAGCGCTTGTTCACCCTGGCAAACTGATCAAATAGTCCGCCTTGTACAAATTGTGGTTTCTGCAGATTCAAACCACAAGTCTCATTCATTTTGTCTACCAGGTAAACGGACAACTCCGGTGAAAAAGCTTCATCATGCATATGCATAAAAAAATATAGTTCCTGCAAGCCGTTATCCAACCAATATTTCATTCTTTGAACCCAGGCATCGATCCTCGTATAATCAGTTGCATGCAGGCTGTTGCCAACATACCGGATAAAGGTTTTGGGAATAGTTAGTTCCATGTGCGCAACATCTCTTCTCCCGGCGGTATCGGTTATAACAGCCCCGATATTCAGCTCTCGCAATATATTGAACAGTTCCTTTCGAACAGCTTCGTCTGAATACCATTCCGGATGCCGCACCTCTACAAAGAATTGCAGATCGCCGGGCAGAGTTTGTAAATAAGTAAATAGCTTATCCCTTTGTTTTGGGTGGTATTTTTCACTCACCTGCAAAAAAATGGGTCCCAGGTTCTGGCCAAAGGCCAGCACACCTTCCAGGAAGGCTGTAGTAAGCGCATCTGTGTTGTTAAAACCACTATAATGACTGATGCTATTGGTAATTTTCGGACAAAATTTAAAATTGCGGCCCGATGCCTTTGCTGCCCACTTTGCTATTTCCTCCGGCTTATAGATCTTGTAATGTGTTGCATTCAATTCAATAGCATTATAATGCCTCACGTATTGGTCGAGAAACTGTGCGTCCCTGGTACCCTTTGGATAAATTTTTCCAATCCATTCTTTTCTTCCCCATTTGGCGCAACCAAGATATACAAGCGGTTTTTTATTTGTCTTTTTTAATACCAGCTTGTTTGCCGTCGGATCTTTCGGCAAAGAAAAATCAAGTGTATCCAGATCCTTTTCCGGTACGCGTCCAAATTCCATAGAATAAAAATAAAGTATTCATTTGATTTTTTTTTTCAATACAGCCCATTAAATAGGAGCGTATTAAATGCAAAACCCCTCGATTTGAGGGGCCTGCATTTTAACACATAATATAAAATTATCTGTGATGCGCAGCAAACTGTGCCATAAAATTTACTTTTCCTCCTTTAAGGCGCCAGATTTCCTGTAGGTTACTGGTGTCCTTTTTGCCTTTTTTGTCGGTAGAGTATTCCCTGGCCCACACGCATACCCATTCTTCGTTCCTGTCAATACTTTTTGTGGAAATCCATGCATCAATAGAGTCTGTAAGAGCTGTATAATTATTCCGATCTGCTTTTCCTCCTGCCAGCACGCTGTCCGGGTTACCCCGAAAAGTAAATCCATTGGCAAATTGCAATGTAACACTATCAGCCCAGAACGCTTTGGTATCCTCCAACTTGTTGTCCTGGTAAGCTTTCCAGATATCCAGCACTATCTTGGCATTTTGGGGATCGCCAATTTCAAAGGAAGAAGAATAAGCTGCCTTAAAAGCATAGTTAAGGTCATCTTTTTTTGCCTCCTTTGTAGCGGTGCCAGCATCTTTTTTTTCTTCAACCGCAGATGTTTGCTGGTTACAGCTGATAATAAAAATTGCGATGGCCAGTACAGAAAGAATCTTTCTCATACGTATATGTTTTTGGGGTTAAAAAAAATTGGTGCGGAGGGGGAAGGAAACTATCAGCACCTTAATGGGCAGGTTAACGGCAATATCTGGCGAGGATTGATGTTTTGAAAGTTTCTCCAGCAGAAAGGTAACAAAGGATTTTGACAAGATCAATTTTCTTTAGCCAAAGACAGACTTAACCATACCGCCATCTATGGTAATGGTTTGACCAGTGATATAACCCGAAAGCGGGCTCAATAACCAGGCGGCCAGCGAAGCAAAATCCCCGGGATTTCCCAGTCTTCCAACAGGTATTTGCTGTATGCCCTGTTTGCGCGCGTCTGCTGAAGAGATGCCGGCCTGTTCCGCTTTTTTATTATAGATTCTTTGTATGGCCGGCGTATCATGAGAACCCGGGGCCATCACATTTAAAGTTATCCCGGATTTTGCGATCTCCTGGCTAAGCGTTTTTACAAAACCTACCACGGCCAGACGCAATGCGTTACTCAATACCAGGTTTTCCAAGGGCTGTTTTACGGAAGAGCTTTCAATGTATACGATGCGCCCATAATCATATTGTTGCATCTTAGGCAAAATAGTTTGTGTAATATTCACTTTCCAACGCAGGATATTACGATAAGCAGCATCCCAATCTTCCATCGATGTTTCCAGGAATGTTTTTGCGGGCGGTCCGCCGGCATTCACCAGCATACCGTGTAGTTGGCCGGATCCCAACGTGTCGGCAATTGTTTGGATGGTTTCGCCGTTTGTTATATCTCCTTCTATTGTTCTTACCTGTTCGGGAGCAAGCGCCTTCAATGATTTGAGGTTATCGGCATTTCTCGCAATAGCAATAATATGTGCGCCTTCTTCAATAAGCCTGGTTGCAATGGCGTATCCAAAACCACTGGTTGCACCGCCTACAACGAATAACTGGTTTCCTATACCGAGATCCATATTTGTTTTTTGCAGTTAAAAAATAATGCCCAATAACAAGCACAGTATAACAATAACCGGGGAAGGAAGTTTGGTAAAAAACAACAGTGCAAATGTACCTCCTATTACCAGCAGGTTCAGCAAGGTGATCGTATTTAAACCGGTTAAAGAAATGTCTTTCATCATATAAAGTGTTGCAGCAATGATGATACCGGCAACCGCAGCATTAATGCCCTCCTGTGCACGGTACACTGCAGCATATTTTTTTATATTATGCCATATGGGGAAAAAAAATAGTGCCAGCAGCAAGCTGGGCAAAAAAATGGCAAGAGATCCAATGACGATCCCCATTACCTGCATCGCTGTTCCGTGGTCTTTCATGGCCAGCCCTCCAGTGAAAGCAGCAATCGAAAATACCGGACCGGGAATGGCCCGTACAATACCAGCACCCGTATAAAAATCTTCCTTATTTATACTTACAACGGATTGTTTTTTATCCTGGTTCTTTTTGATAACGATCCCGGATTTAGGCCGCTCTACAAATTGCTCATACATGAAAGGAATTAATACCTGGCCGCCCCCAAACACGAGGCTGCCCATGCGATAGGTGTTTTCAAAAAGATTTACCGGCCGGCGGTTATTCCAGTCGTGCAGCCGTGCTATTTCACTGGTCACACCTGCTGCAATAAAAATCAGTGCAAACAGCCAGATATTCCACCACTTGATTTTCTGTGGTTTTACTTCGGTTTGTGGTATCCGTTTACTGCTAAGGTTAGTAACGATCCCTGCAAGCAGTATCAACAGGGGAAAGATACCGGGCGCTTTGAAAAAAATAAAGCAGATCACCACTGTAACGGCTACTATGATCCAGGTAACAGTATTCCGGATAGCCATTTTGAAAGCATACCATGCGGCAAAAGCCAGGAAGCCCACCGCCATCGGTGTGATAAACTTGAAAACATTTGCATTTATAGTATTCTGATTAATATATTCCAATAAAAAAGAAAGCCCGCCCATAAGACAACAGGCGGGCAAAATCCATATAATTAAGGTCAGTACCGCCAAGGGCACTCCACCTCTTTTAAAACCTATCAGGGTAATGGTTTGGGTAGAGGATGCACCGGGGAGCAATTGGCAAAAAGAATTAAAATCAATTAATTCTTCTTCGGTAATATCTTTTCTCCTGTGAACAAATGTTTTCAGCATCATGGCAAAATGTCCCTGCGGACCACCAAAGGCAGTAAGACTATGCAGAAAAACGGCCTTTAAAAAAGGTATGTGGCGGAACAGGATCATCAGGGCAACAGGAAATTTTTATTGTACAATTTATCAATAGCGGTATTATCCGCCAAATTGATTTTGCGTCAGTGGTAATAATGGTATAGCGCTATTTCCTCCAACACAGGGTCAGGTACCAGGTAGCGCACCGATTTCCTTGTTCTCAGCATCTCACGTATATGGGTAGACGAAATTTCGAGCAGGGGTGCCTGTACAATTTCCAGTGTCGCGTTCAGCCGGTTAATGATTTCAAATCCTGGCCTTTTATAAACATACAGGCGGTGATTCTTTGCCAGTATTTCAGCGTTTTTCCATTTGTGAAGATTTTGCAGGCTATCGCTTCCCATGATGACAGCGAATTCATGCTCGGGGTGTTTCTCTGAAAGATAGGTAAGCGTATCAATAGTATAGGAT
>Ga0268264_10001609_pt1 | contig 20890 bp, 20 predicted proteins | sample KBSSwiS32_FD_190357 | JGI IMG/M metagenome (GOLD analysis project Ga0268264, IMG submission 190357) | Switchgrass rhizosphere microbial communities from Kellogg Biological Station, Michigan, USA - KBS Switchgrass S3-2 (SPAdes) (version 2) | ecosystem: Host-associated > Plants > Roots >...
CATTTTCTTGGCGCTGCGCACGGTGTGCACATAGCCGCGCTCCTTGAGCACGCGGATGATGAATGGCTCGAACAGCACGAGCGCCATCTTTTTCGGCAGACCGCACTGGTTGAGTTTCAATTCAGGCCCGATCACGATGACCGAACGGCCCGAATAATCGACGCGCTTGCCGAGCAGGTTCTGGCGGAAACGCCCGCCCTTGCCCTTGAGCATGTCGGAGAGTGATTTCAACGGACGGTTGCCGGCACCTGTGACGGCGCGGCCGTGGCGGCCGTTGTCGAAGAGCGCGTCCACAGCTTCCTGGAGCATGCGCTTTTCGTTGCGGATGATGACGTCCGGCGTCTTGAGCTGCAGCAGGTTTTTCAACCGGTTGTTGCGGTTGATGACGCGGCGGTAAAGGTCGTTCAAGTCGGAAGTCGCGAAACGTCCGCCTTCGAGCGGGACGAGCGGGCGAAGGTCGGGCGGGATCACCGGCAGAACTTCGAGGATCATCCATTCGGGACGGGTGTGCGAGGAGGCAAAGCCCTGCACGAGCTTCAGGCGCTTCGCAAGTTTCTTGCGAATCTGCTTGCTGCGCGTGTTGGTCATCGCTTCTTCCAGCTCCTTGTTCACCTTGGCGAGATCGGTCTGCGCGAGCAGCTTGCGGATCGCCTCGGCGCCCATGCCGGCTTCAAATGTCTCGCCGTACTGGTCCTGTGCTTCACGATATTCCGTCTCGGTAAGCAACTGGCAGCGCTGGAGCGGCGTCTGGCCGGGATCAATCACGATGTAATCCTCGTAATAGATCACGCGCTCGAGATGACGCGAGGTCATGTCGAGCATCAGGCCGATGCGCGAAGGCATGCACTTGTAAAACCAGATGTGCGATACCTGCACGGCCAGTTCGATGTGGCCCATGCGCTCGCGGCGCACGCGCGACAGCGTCACCTCGACGCCGCAACGATCGCAAATCACGCCCTTGTGCTTGATGCGCTTGTATTTGCCGCAGGAGCATTCCCAGTCCCGTGTAGGGCCGAAAATACGCTCGCAGAAGAGGCCGCCTTTTTCAGGCTTGAAGGTGCGGTAGTTGATCGTCTCGGGATTCTTTACCTCGCCTTTGCTCCATGCACGGATGCTGTCCGGGGACGCGACCGTAATGCCAACCTGGTCAAAACCGACTGCCCTCTCTTCACCGAAAATTTCGCGAATATTTGGTTCACTCATAATTTTTCTCCAGATTCCTTAGATAAGCTCCAGTGTTGATGAAGGTGCCTTGCCGCCGACTTTTACGTCGAGGCCGAGGCTCTGCATTTCTTTGATCAAAACGTTGAACGATTCAGGCGTGCCGGCTTCCAGCGAGTTGTCGCCCTTGACGATCGACTCGTAGATGCGCGTGCGGCCCTGCACGTCGTCGGACTTGACGGTGAGCAGTTCCTGCAGCGTGTATGCCGCGCCGTAGGCCTCGAGCGCCCAGACTTCCATTTCGCCGAAGCGCTGGCCGCCGTACTGCGCCTTGCCTCCCAGCGGCTGCTGGGTGACGAGCGAGTATGGCCCCACCGCACGGGCGTGGATCTTGTCCGCGACCAAGTGGCCGAGTTTCAGCATGTAGATGTAACCGACCACCACCTGCTGGTCGAACGCGTCGCCGGTGCGGCCGTCATGCACGGTCGCCTTGCCGGTTTCGTTGATCCATGTGTAGCCGTCCACTTTCTTGGCTTCCTTCAAATACTCGCGGATTTTCGATTCCTCGATACCGTCGAATACCGGTGTCGCGACCTTGAATCCGAGCGACTTTGCAGCGACGCCCAAGTGGGTTTCCAACACCTGGCCGACGTTCATACGCGAAGGCACGCCGAGCGGGTTCAGGCAGATGTCCACCGGAGTTCCGTCGGGAAGGTAAGGCATGTCCTCTTCGGGCACGATACGGGCGACGACGCCCTTGTTGCCGTGGCGGCCTGCCATTTTGTCACCGACGCTGAGCTTGCGCTTGCTGGCGATGTAAACCTTCACCTGCTTGATGATGCCGGGGTCGATGTCGTCGCCGCTTTCAACGCGGTCGAGCGAACGCTCGTGCTCGAGGTCGAGCTCGGCGAACTTGTGTTCGTAATGGCTGATGATCTCGCGGATCTTGTTGCGGATCGGCGAAGGATCGATGTCCACGTGATCATAGACGCCGGCCAGCTTGCGCAGCAGGGTCTTCGTGATCTTGCGGTTTGCGGGAATGATGATTTCGCCGGTCTCGGCGTTGACCACGTCGAGCGGGATTTTTTCGCCGAGCAGGATGTTCGACAAGGCCTCGGTGAGCTGCTCGTGCAACTCTTCCTTCTTCTTGTTGTAATCGTCCGCGATGGTCTTGAGCTGGCGCTTCGTCTCGGTAGGCGTGAGCTTCTGGCGCGCGACTTCCTTGCGCGAGGAGACTTTCACATCCATGACGATGCCGTAGGTGCCCGAGGGAACCGTGAGCGATGTGTCTTTCACATCCGCGGCCTTCTCGCCGAAGATGGCGCGCAGGAGGCGTTCTTCAGGGGCGAGTTCCGTCTCGCTCTTCGGGGTGATCTTGCCGACGAGGATATCGCCGGGCTTCACTTCCGCGCCGATGCGGATGACGCCGTCCGGACCGAGGTTGCGGAGCGCTTCTTCGCTGACGTTCGGAATGTCACGCGTGATTTCCTCGGGCCCCAGCTTGGTGTCGCGGGCGCCGATTTCGAATTCGTCGATGTGGATGGACGTGTAGATGTCCTCCTTCACGACTTTCTCGGAAATCATGATGGCGTCCTCGAAGTTGTAGCCGTTCCATGGCATGAACGCGACGAGCACGTTGCGGCCGAGCGCGAGCTCGCCGTTTTCAGTGTTCGGACCGTCTGCGATGACGTCGCCCTTGTGAACCGACTGGCCTTTCTTGACGATCGGCTTCTGGTTCACGCAGGTGCCTGCGTTCGAGCGCATGAACTTGCGGAGTTCGTAAACGTAAACGTGCTCCTCGGGATCGTGCTTGAGCTTTTTGCGGCCTTCCGGCAGATGGCCGTCCTTCGTAATGACGATCTGGTCGGCGGTGACGGATGCCACCTTGCCGCTGGCCTCGGTGACAATGACTGCGCGCGAATCGCGTGCAACCTTGCCTTCCATGCCGGTGCCGACGAGCGGTGCCTCGCTGCGGAGCAGCGGCACGCCCTGGCGTTGCATGTTCGAGCCCATCAATGCGCGGTTGGCGTCATCGTGTTCAAGGAACGGAATCAGGCCGGCAGCGACGGAAACGAGCTGTTTCGGCGAGATGTCCATGTAGTGGACCTTGGCCGGCTCGACTTCCAGGAAGTCGCCACGGTAACGGATGGAAACCTTTTCACCGGTGAAATGACCCTTCGCGTCGAGCGGGGCGTTTGCCTGCGCAACGAGGAAGTTCTCCTCGCGGTCGCCCGTGAGGAAGTCGATCTGGTCGGTGACACGGCCCTTCTCCACCTTGCGGTAAGGGGTTTCAATGAAGCCGAATTCGTTGATGCGGGCGTAGGTGCTCATCGAGCTGATAAGACCGATGTTCGGACCTTCAGGCGTTTCGATGGGGCAGATGCGGCCGTAGTGTGACGGATGCACGTCGCGGACTTCGAACCCGGCGCGATCACGGCTCAAGCCTCCTGGCCCGAGGGCCGAAAGACGGCGCTTGTGGGTCAGTTCCGCGAGCGGATTGGTCTGATCCATGAACTGCGAGAGCTGCGAGCGGCCAAAGAAGTCACGGATGACTGCGCTGAGCGCCTTCGGATTGATGAGCTTCTGCGGGGTCATGCCCTCGATGTTCACATCAAACAGGGTCATGCGCTCCTTCACGAGACGCTCGGTGCGGGCCAGGCCGACGCGGCACTGGTTTGCAAGGAGTTCGCCCACGGTGCGGACGCGGCGGCTGCCAAGGTGATCGATGTCATCCAGGGTGCCTTCGCCACGGCGCAGGCCAGTGAGATATTTCATCGCGACGATGAAGTCTTCCTTCGTCATCACGCGCTCGCCGAGATCAACCTCGGTGCCGAGCTTCTGGTTGATCTTGTAACGTCCCACGCGACCGAGATCGTACTTCTTTGGATCGAAAAAGAGACGCTTCAGCAGGCCACGGGCATTCGCCACGGTGGGTGGATCCCCAGGGCGGAGGCGGCGGTAGATGTCTTTCAACGCCTCTTCCTCGTCGTGCGCGGGATCTTTCTTGAGCGATTTGATGATGGTGTCGTCGTCCTTCGTGTCGACAACCTTCACCTTGTTGACACCGAGCTGGAGGATCTGCTTGATGGTCGCCTTGGTGAGCGGCTCGAAAGCGCGCGCCACGGTGATTTCGCCGTCGCGGACGTCGGTGATCAGCACCTTGGTGGCAATCGCCTCGTCATCGAACTTGTCGTTAAGCGAGAGGGTCTCGACGTTGTAGAAAAGCTGGATGATCTGCTCGTCCGTGCCGTAACCGAGGGCGCGGAGGAACGTGGTCGCCAGGAACTTGCGGCGGCGTTTGCGGCGGTCGAGATAGATGTAAAGCAGGTCGTTCGTGTCGAACTGCACTTCAAGCCAGGAACCGCGGTCAGGAATGATGCGGAAGCTGAAGAGCACCTTGCCATTGAGATGGATCGAGGACTCGAAACAGATGCCCGGCGAACGGTGCAACTGGGAGACTACCACGCGCTCGGCGCCGTTGATGACGAATGTGCCCTGCGGCGTCATGAGCGGGATTTCGCCCATATACACCTTCTCCTCCTTCGTGCCCTTTTCTTCCTTGAGCTGGAAGGTGACGTGAAGGGGCGCGCTGAAGGTCTGGCCTTCACGCTGGGATTCGAGGGCGCTGAGCTTTGGCTCGCCGATCTCGTAGCTGACGAAGTCCAGTGTGACTTTTTCGTCGTAGCTGGTGATCGGGAAGACTTCCTTGAACACCGCCTGCAGGCCCGTTTCCTTGCGCTTGCCGGGAGTAATGCTCTCCTGGAGGAAATCGACGTAAGAATTAAGCTGGACCTCGATGAGGTTTGGTGGTTCCGCAGCTTCCTTGAGTTTACCGAAGTTAATTCTCTCTGACATAGTGTTTGCGCAGTTTGTGGGTTGGTCTGTCAAAATCGCGGGAAGCGGTTTAGACAGGAAATAAAACTATTTGTTCAATCCCGGCGCCTTCTTTCCAAAAGGCTTCGGGGAAAGACAAATAGAACGAAAACCGCAGCCTGCCTCGCGGGCCGCGATTTTCGTTCTACTCGTGGTTTCAAATTTAAGGTGCTTCAGAATGGGTGGTAAACCTCGCTGAAAAAATGGGGAATCAAACCTAAACACAAATCGGCGCGCGGCAAGCAAAATGTTTTGCCGCCGCTGCGCACGATAGTGTTTTCGCCGGGTTGGCTTACTTGATTTCGACTTTGGCGCCGGCCGCTTCGATCTTTTTCTTGATCTCTTCGGCTTCTTCCTTGGTCACGCCTTCCTTCAAGGGCTTCGGAGCGCTCTCGACAAGGGCCTTCGCGTCGGCAAGGCCGAGTCCGGGCACTGCTGCACGCACTTCCTTGATGACCGCGATCTTGTTGCCGCCAGCTTCCTTGAGGATGACGTCGAATGCCGTCTTTTCCTCTGCGGGAGCCGCAGCAGCACCACCGCCGGCAGGAGCCGCGGCAGCAGCAACAGGAGCAGCAGCGCTGACACCCCATTTTTCTTCCAACTTCTTAACGAGATCAGCGACTTCCAGGACGGTGAGTCCGCTGAGTTGATCCACTAACGTGTTTGTGTCTGACATATTTTTTCCTTACCGGTATCGTCGCATCCCGAAGCTTCGGGACATTTGAGGGCCGGCAGCCGCCGCCCCGACGAGGAACCATTTGTTTTTTGTTTGTTTGCGTCCCCGCAATCATGCGGAGACGGCTTCCCCCGCTCCCGCCATGTTTTCCGCCCTCCAGACATCGGAGAACAGGGAAACCTGCGCGGGAGACAGGAAAATTATTGGGCTGAGCCCTCCTTTTCGGAATGAGCCTTGAGCACACGGGCCAGCGCGGAGGCGGGCTCGTTGAGCAGGCGGACGAGGGTTGCGGCGGGCGATTGCAGCGTGCCGAGCAATTTTGCCAGGAGCACTTCGCGGGAAGGCAGGTCGGCAATCGTCTTGATCTGGTCGCTGGTGACAACTGCGCGGTCAACAACGCCCACTTTCACGATCGGCTTTTGAAATTCAGCCGTAAACGCCTTCAGCACCTTGGCTGCGGCGGCGACGTCTTTTTCACCGATGATGATCGCGGTCTGGCCTTTCAGCTCGCCCACATCGGGGAGCCCGGCGTCCTTGGCGGCGCGGCGCAGGAAGGTGTTTTTGACGACTTTGCATTCCGCGCCGGCTCCGGCGAGACGGTTGCGAAGCTCGCTGAACTGGTCGACTTTCAGGCCGGTGTAATCGGCCACGAGCAGGAAGGGCGACTGGTTAAGCTTCGCCTGGATGTCTTCAACAATGGATGCTTTTTCAGGTCTCATGGTTCGTTTTTCCTGTTAATTCTTCAAATATGGCGAGGCATCAATCCTGAGGCCCGGGGACATGGTTGCGGCAAGCGTGACGTTCTCCACGAAAGAACCCTTCGCCGATGGCGGGCGGGCCTTCACGACGGCGTCGATAACAGCCGTTCCGTTTTCAACCAATGCCTTGGTATCGAACGAGAACTTGCCGACCGGGACGGCAACATTGCCGTTCTTGTCGAGCTTGAATTCCACGCGGCCAGCCTTGACTTCCTTCACGGCTTTCGCGGTGTCGTCCGTCACGGTGCCGGTCTTAGGGTTCGGCATGAGGCCACGGGGTCCGAGCACCTTGCCGAGCTTGCGGACTTCGGCCATCGCTGCGGGAGTCGCGATCGCAACGTCGAAATCCTGGAAGCCTTCCTGGCATTTCTTGATCAGGTCTTCAAAACCGACGTGTTCGGCGCCGGCCTCACGGGCTGCATCGGCCGACTTGCCAACTGCAAATACCAGCACGCGCACGTTTTTGCCGCTGCCGTTTGGCAAAGGGCAGGTGCCGCGCACCATCTGGTCGGATTGCTTGGGATCGACGCCGAGGCGGAAAGCCAGGGTCACGGTCTGGTCGAACTTCGCGGCTGGCAGGGTCTTCAGGACGGCCACCGCTTCGTCGAGCGAGTAGTGCTTTTTCGCGTCCACTTTTTCGACTGCGGCGCGATAACGTTTACTGCGTGTCTGTTGCATTTAAATGGTGCAGTTCTAGCGAGTCTAAGACTCTCCTGCGTTATAAGTTTACCCCGTAAAATGGCGTTGTGCCAGATCAGGCGGGACGCGAATCATACGCAGCTTTCCCATGTGGTCAACAAAAATATCAGGAATTTTATTACTTCGAAACTGCGTCTCCCGGATGAAAGCAAATCCGGCGCGGTCCGATTGCCATTGAGATGCTACCCCGGAGAGGTGCCAGCAGCCCCGTTCTCCACCCTTTTTCGGGCTTCAAATTCCCGCACGCATTTCTCCCATTCCACCTTTCGCGAATCGCATCTCTGCCTGAATTCGAGCAGTTTTTCCGCAAAATGAGGAACCGCCCCGCAAGCCCGTGACAATAATTCCACGCAATGATCGTACAACCGTCCATCCATGGCATTCGCTTCGCTGATCCGCCGGTAAACGCCTTCTGACACATTGTTTTTCAATTCGGCCAGACGGGCTTCAAGGCTGTCCGGGCGCTTCCGGCTGATATTGCGTGACACATATGCCAGATCCAGGCCTTTGATTTTCCGGCCGTACAAATGTTCGGCAACAACCATGCTTTCATCCAGACGATCCACCACCCCGACAAATGGAAGCGACCCCGCCACAGAACAGGCTTGCGTGAAATCCGGCTCCCCGGGAAGCCTGGTAAGGTTGCCGCCGCAGGCCAGGTAATTCACCTGCCAGTTGCATCCCGAAAAGGGTTCCACGTTGATGATCCGGTCCAGAAATTCCTCCAGCGTGGATTTCCCCGCCAATTCCCGGCTGGGATAGGCTGTGGAGTCGGCCTGTTTTTTTTCGAATTCATAGACGGAAACCAGGCGATCCACGGGATGACGGATGCTCACAAACGGCAGGAACGTAACCCCGGAGCACCGCGGAAGAGGAAGACGGGTATTGTGGGATGAAATCGCCTTGAGCGCGGGTTCGTCCCTGACCAGGCGGACAATTTCATCGGCACCGACCGTCCCTTGGGCATGTTCGGAATTGATCTCCCGGAAATGCCCGGGAAATGAATGCTGCAATGCGCCGTCGAGGGTCGTCCCGGCGTTCTTGAATATATGGTAATGTAAAATTACCGGTCTTTTCCTGAAAAACCCAGTTAGGCGACCCATGTTTCCCATCTATCCGAATAGCTCACGATAATCAAGTTCAATTTATAGATAAGTCGTTTGCAGCAAGATTGTTGTAATAGAATCACCACAACGATGTAGTGGCGTGACGCTACGTAAAAAAGGCGCGAGTTGCCTCGCGCCTTTTCAAATTAGTGACTTGCGCCGCAATCAGCCTTCGATCTCGATGCCCATCTGGCGCGCCGTTCCCGCGATGACGCGGAATCCAGCCTCGTCCGAGCGGGAATTCAGATCCTTGGCCTTGATCTTGACGATGTCCATGACCTGCTTCTTGGTCAGTTTTGCGACCTTGATTTTGTTCGGTTCCTTCGAGCCAGCCGCGATGTTGGCCGCTTTTTTCAGGAGCACCGATGCGGGTGGCGACTTGGTGATGAAGGTGAAGGACTTGTCCTTATAAACAGTGATCACTACTGGCAGAATGTCGCCGGACTGCTTTTGTGTAGCTGCATTGAATTCCTTGCAGAACGCCATGATGTTCACGCCCTGCTGACCGAGGGCGGGACCCACGGGAGGAGCGGGATTCGCCTGTCCGGCGGGAATCTGCAACTTGATTTGACCAACGATTTCTTTTGCCATGTTCTGTTACTTGTTAAACGGTTCTTTAAATAAAATTTAGCTGCGTTCCACCTGCCAGTATTCGAGTTCCACCGGCGTGGAGCGTCCGAAGATGCTCACGGAGACACGGAGCTTGCCGCGCTCGGGATCGATTTCTTCCACGATGCCGCTCTGGTTCTGGAACGGGCCGTCGGCAACCTTTACGGTTTCGCCCACCGAGAAGCTCACCTTTGGCTTCACCTTGTCGTCGCTCGTGCGAACCTGCGAGAGGAGCATCTCCACTTCGGAAGGGCGCATCGGCGTGGGCCGGTCCTTCGTGCCTGCAAAGCCGAGCACCCCGGGCGTGTCCTTGATGAAATACCAGGCGCGGTCCATGAGCTGGTTGTTCGGATCGAGCAGGTGCATGTTCACGATCACGTAGCCGGGCATCAGCTTCCGGGTCGTCTCGGTTTTCTTGCCGCGCTTGATTTCCGACACGCGTTCGGTCGGCACCAGCACTTCATAAACGAGATCGCCGATCTCCTCGGTCTTGACGCGCTTCACGAGGTTGTCGTGCACTTTCTGCTCCTGTCCGGAGAGAACCTGCACTACGAACCATTGATCTTTGCCTTCGGGGACTGCCATGGGTGGGAAAATTAGTGGGTGAAAGCGCCGACAACGATGTTCAGGATGAAGTCCCACATCGCCACGTAGCCGCTGAGCAAAAGCATCGCGATGACAACGATCAAGGTCGAATCGGTCAGTTCCTTGTACTTCTTGAAGCCCTTTTCTTTCGGATCCCAAGGCCAGCTTGCCTTGGCGAGCTCGACTTTGACTTCGCTGATGAATGCTTTTGTTTGTGAAACCATTTTGACTTTCCAACACGCCAGGAGGGACTCGAACCCCCAACCGACGGTTTTGGAGACCGCTACTCTACCAATTGAGCTACTGGCGTATTTGTAATCCTGCTCTGATTTTCAACCCTACTCCTGCGCCGCCCTTGAAATCAAGGGCGGCGACAGAAGAAAAGGTCGAATTCAGTTTAGTCGAGAATGTCTCCGACGCGTCCTGCGCCGACTGTCTTGCCGCCTTCGCGGATAGCGAAACGGATGGTCTTTTCCATGGCGACCGGGGTGATCAGTTCCACTTCGATGGAAACGTTGTCACCGGGCATCACCATTTCAACACCTTCGGGCAACTTCACCGTGCCGGTCACGTCCGTGGTGCGGAAGTAGAACTGCGGGCGGTAGTTTCCGAAGAACGGGGTGTGACGTCCGCCTTCATCCTTGCTCAGGACGTAAATTTCAGCCTTGAACTTCTTGTGCGGCTTGATCGAGCCGGGCTTCGCGATGACCTGGCCGCGCTCGACGTCTTCCTTCTTCGTGCCGCGGAGCAGCAGACCGACGTTGTCGCCGGCGCGCGCTTCGTCGAGAAGCTTGCGGAACATTTCGATGTCGGTGCAGACCGTCTTTGCCGTCGGGCGGATGCCGACGATTTCGACTTCTTCCATCTTCTTCAGGATGCCGCGCTCGACACGACCGGTGGCAACGGTGCCGCGGCCTTCAATGTTGAACACGTCTTCGACTGGCATCAGGAATGGCAGATCGATCGGACGCTCAGGCACGGGGATGTATTCATCCACCGCTTCGATGAGGTCGAGGATGCACTTCGCATCGGGATGGCTCGGGTCGCCGGCTGCGAGAGCCTTGCTGGCGCTGCCCTTGACAATCGGAATCTTGTCTCCGGGAAATTCATACTGGGTGAGCAGGTCGCGCACTTCCATCTCAACGAGATCGAGAAGCTCGGGATCGTCAACCATGTCGGTCTTGTTCATGAACACGACCATCGAAGGCACGCCGACCTGGCGGGCGAGGAGGATGTGCTCACGGGTCTGGGGCATCGGGCCGTCTGCCGCGCTGACGACGAGGATCGCTCCGTCCATCTGCGCCGCGCCGGTGATCATGTTCTTCACATAATCGGCGTGGCCGGGACAGTCAACGTGCGCATAGTGGCGCTTGTCGCTCTGGTACTCGACATGTGCGGTCGAAATCGTGATACCGCGCTCTTTTTCTTCCGGTGCCGCGTCGATCTGGTCGTAGGCGCGTGCCTCGGCGAAGCCCTTCTTTGAAAGGATGGTCGTGATCGCAGCGGTGAGCGTGGTCTTGCCGTGGTCAACGTGGCCGATTGTGCCCACGTTTACGTGCGGCTTGTCTCTTTTAAATGCTTCCTTAGCCATTGAAGGTCTCCTAGTCTTTTTTCTTTACTTTAGTTTGTTTGGGTTAACTTTTTCTAAATTCTTTCAAGCCTGGCATGGAGCCCATGACCGGGTTTGAACCGGTGACCTCGTCCTTACCAAGGACGTGCTCTACCAACTGAGCTACATGGGCATCTCTTTCACCGTCGCCTCCTTCAAAAGGGCGAAAAACCCCAAACCGGTTCGGATTTTTGCCATCCGATCGATTAGGGTCGTTCACTTAATTTCTCTAAAAGCGAGCGGTGAACTTAACAAATCGCTAATGCGTGTCAAAAGAAATTGTTCAAATTTTTAAGAGCGTCTCTGTACCCGCTCCTCACACAATCTCCTTTGAAGACAAATCCAGCGTCACTCGTTGGATGCCGGCGGATGCATGGCGAAGTATTTTATCGACATAGACTCGAAACCCCTTCTCTCCGTACCGGGCCCCGGTCCTGTCCCACACAATTGCGACCAGATGATCATGATACCGCACGCCATCGATGCAAAAATAATCCCACGATTCCGGGGCCAGCGGAGAAATTTCCAGGACATCGTCCTCCCGGGCCACGATACCACCAACTCCCGTGATGACCAGGTCACAGAACGTCGAGTGATTGTAATGCTCCGAACCCTTCATCTCCGCGACATAAGGATCTCGCACAACCTCGGAGATGCTCACCTTGCCATCCCGCACATGCGACGCCGCATATTTCCCGAGTTCCCGGATATAATCCGCCGCGGTGACGTGCGGTTGCTCGTAATTCCGCAGCAAATTCTGCATCGCCGTCAGCGTCTGCGATGTTGCGAAAGGCCATATCGGGCCATCCCAAGTCGGTATTCGCTCGGGATTAAGTTTCAAAAATCGCGGATGCCTCACCTCTGCCGAGGTCAGGCCGATCGGCGTGCAAAATCCCTCCGGGTCATTGATGTGCCGCCACGCCGTTTCGTAGCCCGCATCCGGCAGGTTGTAGTACCACGGGATGTAGCCGGCCGCCTCCCGCACCGGCTGGTCGCGTGGCATGAAATACCCCTCCTCATCCCGCGTGGCAAAGAACCCGAGACCGTCATTCCAGAGCGCCTCCTGGATTTTCGATTTCAGCGCGGAAGCTATCGCGCGGAACTCTTTCGCCTGTGCGCCCTCCCCTGCAAGCGCCGCGATCTTTGAAATGGCCAGCGCATCGCCGTACATGTACGAATTCAGCGACGGCCTGACGCGGGGCTCCTGGTTGCCGCTGATTGAAAATTCCATCCCGTCCATCCATGGGTTGTAGTAAAACAGCCCCTCCTTTTTCCTCTCCTCCCATTTCCGGTAATAGCCCTTGATGCCTTCCAGGAGGCCGGTGATATACTCGCGTTCACCGGTCACGCAATAGTGCCGGTACAAGCCATCCGCAAACCAGCAACTGTACGCGCACGGATCGCCGCCGCCCCCCAGCATGAACCGCCCGTAGTCATTCAGGTATTCCGTGTTCTTGATCCAGCGGCCCTCATAAAACTGGTGCCCCAGCGGACAGTTGATCGTGTTGTATTTGCCTCCATGCCGCACCTCCGGAAGAAACTCCGTGACCACAAAACCCTCTGGCGTCCGCTTGATATGCTTCCTGTAAATCCACCACCGGAAGTAGTAGATTTTTTCAATGCCCGCGTCGCAACAATCCAGGAACGGAACATTGCCCCGGAACCAGTCCCACGCATCCACATCCGGGATTTCATTCACGACATCCTCGGGATACAAATCCGCGAACGCCTTGAAATAATGCTCGAATCCCTCCGCGCTCAAGACGCAGGGATCATGCGCGGCGCGAATCGTCATTTCTCCGAAGGAGTCGCCTGGGGAACTGGTGTCGCAGGCTTGTATTCAAAATTGATCCGCTCAATGCTCAATGCTTTGCCAGTGTTCTCGTCGATTTCAATAAGCGCACCCTGCAATCTCACCGGCCCTTTGGCCACGGGAAAATTCACCGGAAGATTTGTAATGAACCGCGCGACGATCGGCTCGATCTCCCGGCCCAGCACGGATTCCGAGGGCCCGCACATGCCCGCGTCGCAAAGGAATGCGGTGCCACCAGGGAATACCCGCTCATCCGCGGTCTGCGTGTGTGTGTGCGTTCCGACCACGGCGGAAACCTTGCCGTCGAGGAAACGCCCCATCGCGATTTTCTCGCTCGTTGTTTCCGCGTGTACATCCACAAATATTACATTCGTCTCCTCGCGCATCTTCGCCACGGCCTCGTCAATGATGCGGAATGGATTTTCCAAAATCGGCAGCATGAATGTACGGCCCTGTACATTGATCACCCCGATCTTGCCTTTTGCGGTCTCGAGCACGATCGAACCCTGCCCGGGCGTCTTGTCGGGATAATTGATCGGCCGCAGCAGCCGCGGCTCGGTGTCGATATGCGCGACGATCTCCTTCTGGTCCCAGATGTGGTCCCCCGTCGTGATCACTGAAATCCCCGCGCGCAGCAGGTCGATGGTGATCTTCGGCGTGATGCCCCGCCCGTTCGCCGCGTTCTCGCCGTTGACGACGACAAAATCGATGTCCCGCTCCTTTTTGAGCAGCGGCACAGTCTCGATCACGGCTTTGCGTCCCGGCTCGCCAACAATATCGCCGAGAAAAAGTATCTTCAACATCAAGAGATGTGTATAGCAAGAATGACGAATGACGAAACAAGAATGACGAATATTTTTGCTACATCTGCAAACATCTTGTAAGGGCAAGGACTCAATGACCACCAAGGTTGTGCCATTTCGTGCTTCGGGCTTCGGGCTTGTTTCGTCATTCGTCATTCGTCATTCGTCATTTTTCCGCGGGATCGCTGTTCGATGTATCGTTTTTCTTTTCGCAATCCCATCTTTCACCCGCGCCCAGGAACTCAGCCCGCTCGCGCAGCCGCCGGATTGGTCGCGTCTCGAGATTTTCCAGGAAACCATCACGCACGACGAATTCATCAAGCTGCTCGACGAGGTTTACGCGCCTGGCGGGATCTGGCAATCGACGATCAAGATCAACGACGACACCGCATTCATTGCCGAGGACGCCGCCTGGTCGCGCATGTTCACCCTGCGCTTCGCAAAGGAGGGCGCTGCAAAACCCGCCCCGCACTACTGGCGGCCCGTTTCAAAACTTCCGCCCGCGAAGGAGGACAAACCGCTCTCCGGCCTGAAAATCGCGCTCGACCCCGGCCACCTCGGCGGCAAGTGGGCAAAAATGGAGGAGCGCTGGTTCGTGATCGGCAACAGCAAGCCGGTGGCCGAGGGCGACATGACATTGCTCACCGCAAAGATCCTTGCAAAAAAACTCCGCGCGCTCGGCGCCACCGTGCTGTTCGTGCGTTCCACGCCCGGCCCGGTGACAAGTGTGCGCCCGCGCCAGCTTCGCAAGGCGGCCATCGCCGAGCTCAAGCGGCAGAAGCTCCTTTTCATCCGCGAAAACTACAGCGGTTCCGCCGATCCGATCCGGCAGAATTCCATCCAGTGGGAGAGCGAGCGGCTCTTCTACCGCATCAGCGAAATCCACCAGCGCGGCAAAATCGTGAATGGCACGCTGCGTCCGGACATCACGCTCTGCATGCATTACAACGCGGGCGGATGGGGCGACGAAAAGAACCCCGCGCTCCTCCCGGAAAACCACCTTCACCTCCTCATGAACGGTTCCTACGAGGCAAACGAACTCTCGCTCGACGACGTGCGGTTCGAAATGCTCCTCAAGCTCCTCACCCGCTGCTACCCCGAGGAACTCGCCATCTCAAAAACCGTGGCCGCCTACATGGCCGGCGAAACCGGCCTCGTCCCCTACTCCTACTACAAGCCCTACGTCGCCGCCCACCCCGTCCCCGGCGAGCCATATCTCTGGCTGCGCAACCTCATCGCCGACCGCCTCTATCGGAACCCGACCATCTACATCGAGCCCTACGTCATGAACAGCCAGCTCGTCTTCGATCGCGTGCAGGCGGGCGATTACGAGGGCGAGCGTGAAATCGGCGGCGCAATGCGCAAAAGCATCTACCGCGAGTACGCCGATTCCGTGGCCGACGGCCTGGAAGCCTATTGCAAGGCCGCACGAAGGAAGTGAAACTTCTTTTAACAGTCGAATCGTCCATCCCGTCATTCTGGCTTCGTCATTCTTTCGGGCTTCGTCATTCGTCATTCCCGTCCACGCCCGGTTGAGCAAGCGTGGAAGAAACGATTCCCGAAAAAAACTCGCATCACATTCATTTCTTGATTATCATCCCTGCATGTCTGTGACACTGCCATTGAGCGAAATGACGCTTGCCGAAAAGCTACAGGTCATGGAGACACTCTGGGAGGATTTAAGCCGCAACGCTGACGCACTGGAATCACCCGCCTGGCACAAAACCGTGCTGGACGCACGCGAGCGAAAAATCCAATCCGGCGAAGCGCGCTTCATCGATTGGGAACAGGCAAAGACAGAAATCCGCAAGCAGGCGGGATGAAAATCGAGATTCTCGACGAAGCCCGTGAGGATTTACTGGAAGGCTATCGTTTCTATGAAAAGCAGTCTGGCGGTGTCGGCGTTTACTTTTTGAATTCGCTTTTTTCCGATATCGATTCCCTTTCGCTCTATGCCGGTATCCACCGGGTCGTCAATGGGTCGCACAGGTGCCTGTCCAAACGGTTTCCATTTGCCATTTATTACCGGATCGAGAATGACGTCATTCTTGTACGTGCCGTGCTCGACTGCCGTCAACACCCGGAGTGGATATCAAGACGCTTGAAGATCGAATAGCCAACATGTGGACACTGATCTTTTCGTCACAAGCATGAACATCCGTTTTCTGAAATTCCCCGACATCACCGCCTACCGCGAGTTGCGCCTGCGCGCGCTCAAGGAATCCCCAAGCGCCTTTGGCTCCGATTACGACTACGAAGCAGCGCTTCCGCAGGGCGAATTCGCCGCGCGGCTCCAGCCAAACGGCAATCCCGCGAACGGCGTGTTCGGCGCATTCGCCGATGACGGCCGGCTCGCAGGCCTGCTGGGTTTCACGCGGGAAAACCGCCGCAAACGCGCCCACGTCGCCGCGCTCTGGAGCATGTACGTGCTCCCGGAGTTTCGCAGGCAGGGAATGGGCGCAGCCCTCCTCGACCAGGCCATCGCCCACGCCCGCTGCCTGCACGGCATCAGGCAGATCACCCTCTCAGTAACCGCAAACAACGAAGCCGCCCGGAGGCTCTACGTATCACGCGGATTCGAACGCTACGGCCTCGAACGGAACGCGCTGCTGATCGACGGCGAATTTTTCGACGAAGATCACATGGTCCTTTTCTTCGCTTAGCCCGCTAACAGGTCTGGCGGCCAGCCTCGCCAGGAGCCCGATTCAGCTTGAGTGGCTGTACTTCCTACTCGACTCTTGGAAATCGAGGCTTTGCGAGATACTCGACTCTGGGAGAGGCCGAGGGGCGAGGGCGGCAAATCCTAAGCCGACTCTTGGGGGTCACATGGGGTCGCGGAGGAGCAAAAAAATGTCATTACTAAGGCCCCCCTTCTCTTTTCCTAATTAATCCATAAAGATCAGGGCGCCCGGATCCTCCAGCCCTCACACCGTAGCAGCGATCCCGCGACAACAGGCGCATCGTATCCGGCTGAGGGACCACACTGCGAAATACGAGCCTTCTCCGCCGCATATATTTGTTCGAAATGTTCCAGCGCCCTCGCGGCGGTGATATTTGTGGAGTGACCGGCACAACGCGCAAACTTTCTAAAAGATTTCGGCAAGCGGTACGTCATTTTGGAGATATGATGTGAAGAGCTTGTATGCCCACGTTGAACCCTCAGCATCACGACCAGTTTCTCCGCCTCTTCGCGGAGCATGAATCGGCGTTGCGCACGTTCGTCCGGTCGATGGTCCCTTCGCTGGCAGATGCATCGGAAATCATGCAGGACGCGGCAGTGGTTCTGTGGCAGAAATTCGACGAATTCGATGCCACACGGGATTTTCGGAAATGGGCGTTTGGCGTCGCCCGCTATGCGGTGTTGGCGTACCTGCGCGATTGTGTGCGTGACCGGCATGTCTTCGACGACGCGCTGGTTCACAGGCTCGCTGACGATGCCGCAGCGGCGGACCAGAGACATACGGCGCAACGGGAGGCTCTTGACCAGTGCCTTCAGAAACTGCCTGCGGCGCAACGGGAAATGGTACTTGCGGCCTACACGAAAGGCACACGCATGGACGAACTCGCCGCCGAGCGTGGGCAGACGGCGATGTCACTTTACAAGAAGCTGCACCGCATCCGGCAAGCGCTGCTGGAATGCGTGCGACGCACAATCGCACGGGAGGAACTCACATGAAGCTATACTGGCATGAACAGATTCAACGCTACGCGGCTGGCGAATCCACGCAGGACGAAACCATTGCGTTGCAGCAGGCGCTCAAGGACGATGCAGAGCTGCGCGCCCTGTATCTCGACTACTTGAATCTCGACGTAGCGCTCGGAGCGGCAACAGAGGCGGCGACCATGACTGGGAATGAGATTGCTTGGATGGCGATAAACCCAGGACCGTCTGCCTGGTCGATATTGCACTACTGGCGTTGGATCGCTGCGGCGGGCGCATGTGCGACTTTGGTCGTTTTGACGATCTTTCCGAGGCATCATGATTCTTCGCGGGCGCGGCACGACTTCGATGCCACTATCTCCTCAACGCAAAACGCCATTGCACGACTTTCTTTTGAACCAGCATCATCGCTCCCAGGGTGGATGTCACCCACGGCTTCGATGCTCCAACCACCGGAAATTACGAAATAATCCAGCCTCCAACGCAATTCAACCCGACATCCATACACACCATGAAACTCATCGTCTTCCTTGCTCTTATAACCTCCTTCTGTCCGCTGTTTGCAGAGGACGGATCCAAACCGGCAACCGACCCGTTTGCAGGGGCGTTTTTTCCACCGGAACTTGTGCTTTTGGCGCATGACCGCATCGCATTGACTCAGGAACAGCAGGAAACTATTCGCGCCATCGTCGAAAAAAAACAGCACCGTTACGGCGAGCTTCAGTCCACGATGCAACACGAAATCGCCGCGCTCTCGGCTCTGAGCAATCAGGATCGTGTCGATGGAGCGGCGCTCGGCGCGCAGCTTGACAAAGTCCTCGACGTCGAGCGCGAGGTGAAACATCTGCACCTTGGATTGATGGTGGCGATCAAGAATTTGCTGACGCCGGAACAACAGGCAAAGCTGCGCGAGTTCGCGAAGAATGGCGTTAAGCAACTTGAGGAAGAAACCCGCAAACGGCTTACCGGCAAAGTCGAGCGGGTGAAGCAGGGCGCACAAAAATGGGCTGACAGCGGAAGGGATCCGTCTGCCATCGGCAAGGCGATGGGAGAGAAGTTCAAGCCTCTCATCGATGCGGGCAAGGTTGCTGAAGCAGAGGCTGAGTTGGATCGTCTGCTCGACGAGCTCAACAAGGACGCGAAGTAAGAGCGTGCCTCACACCCTTACTGTCCGTCAATTCAGGGCAACCTCAGTCCTTAGTATTGACACTTTTTCGAAAGCAGATTGGAAAATGACGTCTGGCTACAAATCTTGACTGAATCCTCATGGGAACCGGGTCAATCAACCGCCCGCCCCCTGCCGCGGATGCTTCAACATCGCGCTTGACTTTCCCCTCCACGGCACCAACGACCGTGGGCATGACTAATACACCAAACATCACACCCGCCTGCCGGGAGGAACCGTCATATTCTGAGCCTGCTGAAAGTCCTGAACCTGTCGAAGAGGTCCAAAGAACCGCCCGCACCCGTTTCCACCCCGCCGGTATGCCAAAAATCCCACAGAAAAGGCAAAAACATCCCCATTTTGGGAGCTTTTTGCCTGTCGGAAAATACCCCATGCATCGCGCAAGTGCCACACCATCAGCAACAAACCCATTTCCGCCCGCCAAAATCAACGCAAAATCCCCAAAAGGAGGTAAAAACAACCCCATGGCCGGAATTTCCAGCGCACGGAGTCCGCGATTTCCGGCGGTGTGCGCGGGAGTTTCTAAACCACGCGGGATTCTACGTCCCGAAGTACCGGTCACCCGCGTCCCCAAGCCCGGGCACGATGTAACTGCGCGCATCGAGTTCCGGGTCGATGTCGGCCGTGAAAATCGGCACGTCGGGATGTGCGGCGCGCAACCTTTCGATTCCCACCGTGCAACTCACGATGCACACGAACCGGATATGCCTCACCCCGTGCTCCTTGATCTTGCCGATCGCCGTGATCGCGCTCCCGGCGGTCGCCAGCATCGGATCGACCACCAGCACTTCCGCCGTCGCGATATGCGGCGGCAGGTGCAGGTAATAGCTCTGTGGCAGCGCGGTCGTTTCATCGCGATAAATGCCAATGTGTCCCGTGCTCGATTCCGGCAGCACGCTGTGCATACCGTCCGCCATTCCCAAGCCTGCGCGCAGGATCGGCGCTATGATCACCGGCCGCGCGAGCGCTTTCCCCTCGTAACCCGCCAGCGGTGTTTCTATATGGGCGGGCACGGTTTCCAAGGTGCGTGTCGCCTCGAAAGCCATCAATGCCGCGATCTCGCGCACAAGATGCCGGAATTCGCCGGGCGGCGTGCCCTTGTCCCTCAAACGCGTCAGTTTCGTGCGCACAAGCGGGTGATCCACCACTGTGACACCATTCGGAATTGGTTCAATCTTTGCCACGGGCGGGACTATGCCAAAAACATTCGCGATTGTCGCGGGGAATCGGGCACGCGACTTGCATTCAAGCCACGGATGAATATCTCCGTGATGCCGGATATCCGCGCAATTGCTTCAGTGCTGCATTTTGGCAGCATGCGGGCGATGGCTTTGTTCCCGGGATACGGCCTCACCCTGGCCCTGCTGCTCTTCACCGGTATTCTCCGCGCTGTGGAACCCGGCATTTCCATCGATGTCGACCTCACGCAGCAGAAGGCCTTCATGCTTCTCGACGGGAAGATCATTTATGAGGCGGCGATCTCCAGCGGACGCCCCGGCCATGTGACACCCACGGGTGATTTCACCGTGCTGGAAAAGGATCCAAAGCATTTTTCATCGCTCTACGGAAAGATCGTGGATGCGGACGGAAAAGTGCTCGACTGGAATGCCGATACGGATATGCCCGTGCCCAAAGGAGCAAAATTCATTGCCGCCCCGATGGAGTATTTTCTGCGGTTCGACGGGGCAACAGGCCTCCATGCGGGCATTATCCCCGGTTATGCTGCCTCGCACGGCTGTGTGCGCCTGCCCAAGGGAAAGGCGATCCTCTTTTTTAATACGTCAGTAATCGGAACGCCCGTACACATCCATGGGACCGCTCCTAAAGTCGAACCGCCGCCGCCACGCGTCCGGCCGACCACGCCCGCCTCATCCCAGCCCGCCGGCACACCCGACGACCACCGGGTGAAATGGTTTCCATTCATCAAACGCCTCCACGACTGAACCAGCGTAAGGCTCGCGGGACGATTTCCACTTGAGACAAAAAAGCGCGGGTGCTTTTGCAAGCACCCGCGCATTAAGTTTTCGAAAATCTAAGCGAATTGACGCTCAGGACGATTTAGTAGCGTGAGTCACGGCGTTCGCCGCGGCCACCACCGCCACCCCCACGTCCGCCACCGCCGCCGCCACCACCGTAGCCGCCGCCGCCGGAGCGGCCACCGCCGCCACCGCCGCCGCCGAAGCCACGACCACCACCACCGCCGCCACGGCCGCCGCCACCGCCGCCGAAGCCGCCGCGGGCCTCGCGGGGACGCGCCTCATTGACGACGATGGCGCGCCCGTCAACGGACTGGCCGTTCATCGCCTCGATGGCCGCCTTCGCCTCGTTGTCGTTGGACATCTCGACGAACC
>Ga0268264_10001612_pt1 | contig 20866 bp, 15 predicted proteins | sample KBSSwiS32_FD_190357 | JGI IMG/M metagenome (GOLD analysis project Ga0268264, IMG submission 190357) | Switchgrass rhizosphere microbial communities from Kellogg Biological Station, Michigan, USA - KBS Switchgrass S3-2 (SPAdes) (version 2) | ecosystem: Host-associated > Plants > Roots >...
AAACCGACACCGCAGCGGCTCGGGGAAGCGTTCGTCGAGCTGATCCGGCGCTACCCGGTCAAGAAGCTCCCCAAGACCGCCGGCCTCAACGCCACCGTCGTGGTCACCATGCAGTACGACACCCTCATCGACGGACTCAAGGCAGCCCACCTCGACACCGGCGGCACCATCTCCCCCAGCCTGGCCCGCCAACTCGCCTGCGAATCAGGAATCATCCCCACCGTCCTCGGCGGCAACAGCCAGGTCCTCGACCTCGGTAGGAAGAAGCGCTACGCCACCGAAGCACAACGCCTCGCCAAGACCATCGAGACCGGCGGCCGCTGCGAAGTCCAAGACTGCGACAAACCCGCCGCCCACATCCACCACGAAACCCGCTGGACCGACGGCGGCCACACCGACCTGGCAGACCTCATCGCCATCTGCGGCTGGCACCACACCCGCGCCCACGACCCCACCTACACGATGAAGAAACTCCCCACCGGCAAATACGGCTTCCACAGGCGAACGTGAGCCAACGAGCAGGACCCGCCTCCTAGCGAAGCCTGACCTTCAGCAGTGACCGTACGTCGTCACCGCTCCATGCCGCGCGCGTGGGGGCCGGCAACCATTCGATGCCGACGAGCCGAGGACAGTCGCACCGCAGCTCGGGATCCGACCCCAACGTGGGCGTTCCCTCCCCAACCTCGGCGTAGAAGAGGCTCGTGGCGCCTGGGCTCTCGAGGTGCTCGACCCGCCGCAGGTACGTCGCGCTGAAGACCCGCAGGCCAACCTCCTCGGCGACCTCCCTCGCAACGGCATCGAGCGGCGGCTCGCCCGCCTCGACGCCACCACCAGGCAACGTCAGGTACTCGCAGCCGTCATGGCGCCCGGCGTCACCTCGTGCGCGGTGCCGCACCATCAGGACCAAGCCGTCTCGCTCGATGATCGCGGCGACTCGCTCACGCATCCGCCCAGTCTGCACGGACCCGACGGCCGCCGACCGGACGGACGTGGGTCACGCGGGCCGTAGGTAGTAGAAGACCGGCACCGGTCGAAGCCGTCCAGTCGGCCGGTCTCCGACACCGCGACGGCGACGTGCTTCCCGTCGTCCGGGTCGTGGAGCTTCGGGACCGAGTCGCGGTAGACCACTGGCGGAAGCGGACACCGGCGTCTGCGGCCCCGATCGGGCCGCGCCCTCAGCTGCGGGTACGACCCGCCTGGAAACCCTCCACGGCAGGAACCCTAGGCGCCCCGGCCGTGCTCACTGCACCTTCAGCGAGCTCCGCCCCTGGCTGCCGCCGCCCTGCACCTCAGCGGACACGGCGGCGCCGTCGGCGCCCCCGGCCGCGTCGGTCACGACGACCGCCATGTCGAAGGGCGTGCCGGCCCGCAGGCTCGGGAAGGAGATCGCGAAGTCCGGGGTCACCGGCACCGACTGGTCGGCGAGCTGCAGCTCGAAGCCGCTGTCGCCCGGCACGATGAAGTACGGCGTGAGGCGGCCGCCGTCCAGCGTCACCGGGGCGCTGCCGCCGGAGCCGGCCTCGGACACCGTGACGCCCTGGACCTCGCCGGCCGAGCTGAGCAGCAGCCGGAACTGCACGTCCGTCGTCTCCCCTGCCTGGGACTCATACGACGCGTAGAACGTGCCGATCAGCCCACCGGACTGGGCCTGGTAGACCGACGAGACCGGCAGTCCGCGGCCGCCACCGCCGTTGCCGATCGCGGTGACCTGGTAGCTCCACGCACCCTGCACCTGGCCGACACCGCCGGCGTTGAGGTAGCCGGGCAGGTCGATCGCCAGGGCGTTGCCACCACCGAGCGTCGTGTAGACCTGCGTCTCGGTGCCGGTCACGTTGGCGGCCTGGCCGTCGCCGAGCTGGCCGGCGATCAGGATGCCGTCGGGGCCCTGGTGCAGGACGGTCGCCTCGGGGCTCGTGAAGTGCGCGGACTTGTCCGGCGCACCGGTCGCGGAGCCGGTGGCGGCGAGGTACGACGACACGAACTCCTCCCAGCCGGGCGGGCCGATCCGGCCGTCGACGTACTGCTGCGCGATCGTCGTTTCCTTCGGGAAGAACACGTTGAGCCCGGTCGCCTGCTGGGTGGCCTGCCTGGTCACCTGGGTCAGCACCGCGCGGTCGAGCGCCTCGACGACCGCGTCCCGCGCGACGGCCACGTCGTCCGGCACGTCCTGCAGGTGCCGCAGGAAGTCGCCGAGGTCGACAAGGTCGAACGAGCCCACCTCCGGGTCGAGGTTCTTCACGAACTCCAGCGCGTCGGAGCGCGCGCGGCCCACCTCCGGTGCGATCTCGGCCATGTGCGCCGACGCGGCGTCCGCGAACGACGTGATCGCCGCGTCCAGCAGCGTCATCTGGTCCCCGTCGACCACGGACGCGGCGGTGAAGTTGCCCCAGCCCTGGCTGTTCTGGTCGGCGTAGGTCCCGTAGGCCTCGTTGTTGATCCGGCCCCACTCGGCGCCGGAGACGTCCTGGCCGAGCGCCTCGATCGCGTCGGTGCTCAGCGTCGCCGCACCGAAGGTCACCTCCTCCGAGCCCGAGATGGCACGGGCCAACGGCCCGAGGGCGGAGGCGGCCTCGTAGTTCGACATCAGGCAGGCGTCGTGGTCGATCAGCTCGAACCGGTCGATGCCGGCCGACTGCATGCCGGAGATGATCCCCTCGCGTAGCCCCGCGATGCTCAGGTGCGCCGGGCCGGGCGGGCCGGTGTCGAAGTAGCCGCCGCCGACCCCGGAGCCGTGGTCGGAGAGCACCAGGCCGTACTTGCTCGCCGGGTAGCGGTCGGCCGACTCCGTGATGAACGACGCCAGTACGTCGGGCCGGCCCATCGAGACCTCGCCGAGGTCGCGGACCTCGTTCCACTTGTTGTCACCGAGGACCAGCAGCTTCGCGGTCGTGAACGGCGCCACCCCGGGCAGCGTCGCGCGCGGGTAGTCGGGCTCGTTGCGCTCCGGCAGGTCGACCAGGGCCACGACGTTGACGTTCGGCATCGCCGGCAGCTGGGCGAACGCCGCGAGGTTGCGGATCATCTCGTCGGCGATGTTGTCGGTGTCCGCGACGTCGTAGATCATCAGCGTCCAGTCCGCGGTGCCGCCCGTCGCAGCCTGCGCAGCGGACACTCGAGGGGTCGCCGACGCCGAGGTCGCGACGAGCGTGGCCCCCGCCGTCAGGCACGCTGCACCCACGAGGAGTGCGGCGGCCAGCCGCCCGCGAACCACTACTGCACCGTGCCCTGGACGCCGCTGGCGGCGCCGTTGCCCGACGCGTCGAACACCACCAGGTCCATCTCGTACGCCGACCCCTTGGCCGCGCGCGAGAACACGACGTCGAGGTCCTTGGTGATCGTGATCGACTGCGTCGAGGGCACCCGCTGGTAGCCGCCCGAGCTCGGCACCGCGATGTACGGCGTGAGCGTGCCCCCGATCTGGAGCTGCACCCCCGCTGACGCCTGGCCGTTGAGGTCGACCGCGGTGATGCTCTTGATCTCGCCCTGGCTGGACAGCAGCACGTGCACCTGGATGTCGGTGGCCGCTCCGTTGGGCGCGACGTAGTGCGCGAGGAACGTGCCCAGCAGCCCGCCGGCCTGTCCCTGGTACTGCGTCGTGGCGGGCGCGACCTTCTTGCCATCGGTGATCGAGGTGAGCCCGTAGTTCCAGACGCCCTGCACCTGGCCCGGGCCACCGGCGTCGAGGTAGGCCGGCAGGACCAGCGCGAGGGCCTGGCTCTGGCCTCCGAGGCCGGTGAAGACGTAGGTGTCAGCCTCGGCGACGTGCTGCCGGGCCCCGTCGACGAGCTGGCCCGCGATCTTCACCCCGGACGCGTCCGCCTGCAGGACCTGCGCCTGTTGCGACGTGAACCGCACGCCGCCACCCTGGTTGCCGCTCGACCCGAGGGCGCTGTGCACGTAGGCCTCGACGAACTGGGCCCAGGCCGCCGGCTCGGTGCCGTCGCTGAGCACGCCCTGGTTGACCTGGCGCGGGTTCCCCGGGAGGTAGACGTTCATCCCGGTCGCCTGCGAGGTGCCCTGGCCGGTCGCCTGGGCCGCCACCGCGCGGTCCAGTGCTGCCGAGACCGCGTCGCGGGCGACGGCTACGTCGTCGGGCACGTTGGTCAGGTGCTTCATGAAGTCGCCGAGGTCGATCAGGTCGAAGGAGTTCCCCTCCGAGCCCGGAAGGCTGATCACGAACTCCAGGGCGTTGGCCCGGGCCTGCGCGACCTGGGTGGTGATCTCGTCCATGTGGGCTGTCGCCGCCTGGCTGAACGACGCCATGGCGGCGTCCAGCTGGGAGACGGCGTCACCGTCGACGACCGAGAGGGCCGCCAGGTCCCGGTAGGGCTGCCCGCCCACCTGCTTGGCGATCTGGTCGAGGAGCCCGATGTAGCCGGAGACGAACCCCTGGGCGATGGCCTCGCCGTCCCCGCCCTGCCCCATCGGCGTCAGGGACTCCGGGGCGAGGGGGTGGTCGATCATCTCCTCCTCCGAGCCCCCCAGCCACTTGCCGAGCGGAGCGAGCGCGGAGAGGGTCTCGTAGTTCGCCATCAGGCAGGCCGCCTGGTTGATCACGTCGAAACGCCGGATGCCGGCCTGCTGCATCCCCTGGATCAGCCCGGACCGCATCTGCGGGACGGTGAGCTCCTCGGTGACGGGCGGGCCGGTGTCGACGTAGCCGCCGGTGTTGCCGCCGCCGTGGTCGAAGAAGGTGAACCCGTAGTGCTGCGCCGGGAACTTCGCGGCCGCCTCCGCCACGAAGCTCGACAGCGTCTTGGGGTCACCCATCGACAGCTCACCCAGGTCCTGGACCTGCGTGTAGGCGTGGTTGTGCAGGAGCAGGAGCTTCGCCGTGCTGAACGGCTTCTGCCCCGCGAGGGCCTGGGTCGGCGCGTCCTTGCTGCCCAGTGCCGGGAGGTCGGCGAGCACCACGATGTTGACGTGCGGCGAGTCGGGGAGCTGGGCGATCTCGTTGAGGTTCTCGACCATCAGCTGCGGCACGGAGACCGTGTCGCCGACGGCGTAGATCATCATCGTCCAGTCGGCGACGTCGGGCTTGTCGGAGGCCGCGACCGGCGCCACCGCCGAGCTGGTGGCGTCGAGGCCGGTGGCCACCGTGGCGGCCGCGGCGGCCGCCAGGGTGGCGACCACCGCGGACAGCCGGCGGCCGACCCGGGGGAAGTGCGTGCGCACCGCGTGTCCTCCGTATCCGCGCAGCTCAGAAGCTGCTGATCAGCGAGTTGAACATCTGGTTGTAGCCGGCGATCAGCGGGCTGCTCTCGTCGTCGAGAGCGCCCTGCTGGTAGAGGGCGAGGGCTGTGACACCCGTGCCGTCCTGGAGCACGAAGTAGTAGGCGAAGCCCTCGAGCGGGATGGTCCCGCCCTGCTGGCTGGCCAGCACTCCCTGGAACCCGAGCAGCACGCACTGCACGACCGACGAGCTCGGGATCTGCGTCTCCTGCGCGTCGCTGACGGCGAGGTCCTGGATGCCCAGGCTCTGCAGCCCGTTGAGGGTGTCGGTGATCATCGTGCCGGGGTCGGCGGGCGGCGGCGCGAGGATGGCGAAGAAGTAGCCGCCGTCGCCGAAGACCTGGACGAAGCCGTCGCCCTGCTGCTCGATCTCGTAGCCGTCGGGCAGGTCGAAGCCGATGTTGCCGCCGACCACGACGCTGCTACCGGCCGTCGTCGTTCCGATGCCCGTCCCGTCACCGCTGCCGTCACCCGTCGCGGGTCCGGAGGAGGCCGGGGCTGACGGACCGGTCGTGAGGTCGGCCGAGGCAACCTTGCCGAAGGACTTCGACAGCGACGCACTCGTGCCCGGCGTAGGCGGCTCGGACGCGTCGGGCGTCGGCCCCGGGGCCGGGACCGGCGTCGGAGCCGGCTCGGTGGTCGGTCCCGACCCGACCTGGGTCGTGATGTCGATCGGGGAGATCACCGGCGGCTTGTCGGGGTCGGCCGCGGCGGCGGCCGCCGCCTGGCCGACGACCCCCGCCAGCACGATCGTCGCCGCGACCGCGCCGACCACCAGTGCGGTCGTCTTGTTGTCCTGCGGCGCGACCCCGGCCAGGGTGGGCCGCAGCGACGGCTTCGCGACGACGGCCACGTCGGGCGCGGTGTCGTCGACCCGGTTGCGGGCCCGGGTCACCTTGCTCCCGGCTCGCACCGAGGTGCCGCACGCGACGCAGAAGTTGGCGCCGGCCAGCAGCGGCATCTCGCACGAGGGGCAGTACGCCGTCCCGTGGGCGGTGTCCTTGAGCTCGCTACCGATCGACGCGGCCTCCAGGGCGGCCTCGAGGACCGCGAAGTGCAGCAGGTAGCGCAGCCGGATCACCAGCACGGCCGCGACCAGCGCGCCCCACACCAGCCCCACGACCGCACCCTTGGTGCCCTCGAGCCGGGCCGCGAAGAAGAGGCCACCCTGGAACGCGATGTTGGCCGCCAGCGCTTCGGCGAGCCCGCGGAAGTAGCCGGGCTTGAACCCGTCGTAGCCGGCGCCGAGACCGGAGTAGCTCGCAACGGCGATGCCGGTGGCGGCGCCGTAGACGATCGGCTTGACCACCGCTGCCGACAGGATCAGCGAGACCCAGAAGCCGGCGTTGGGCGAGTCGACCTGGCCGAAGCTGCTGAAGAGCCCGCGGTTGACCACGATCGTCTCCGCCGCGGCGAAGGCGGCACCCGCGGCGACGCCGAAGGTGAGGCCGTCGATCATGTCGTCGAACTGCGGCCGGCTCGCAAGCACCAGCGGCCCGACCTGCTTGAGCGCCTCGCCGACGATCGGCACGAGTAGCACCAGGACCAGCAGGCTCGACCAGCGCACCCCGCCCGCTCCGTGCGCGTCGAAGTTCACCGACGAGACGTTGCTGTCGAGGATCCCGGCGTGCCAGAGGAAGGTGAAGCCGACCCCGAGCGCAGCCGCGGCGCCGATCGCGCCGAGCACGACGCCGATCGGCTGGTCCTCCCACTGGTTGACGTCGTACATGTAGACGACGTAGATCGCGGGTACGACGACCGCGGCCGCCACGAACGCGAAGGCCAGGTAGCCGAGCGCGCCGGCGAGGACGGGGATCAGGATCCCGAGCCCGAGCGCCCACCGGTAGGTCTGCGGCGCGCTGCCGGAGGCCAGCGGCATGAGGGAGGTGACGAGGTTGAACGACGCCACCGGCTCGCCGGGCTGGAGCGCGTAGCTCTGCCGGCGCTCGCCGCCGGCGGCGCCCGTGCTCCTGGTCACCAGCTCCGCGCCGGTGACCGGGTCGAACCTCGCGCCCAGGGGCGCCACCGGGAGGCCGGCTGCCGGCGAGCCCGGAGTGGCGGGCGTGTCAGGGGTGTCCGGGGTGTCCGGGGTCGTGGTCACGGTTCCTCCTGCTGGCGGTCAGAGCGTGCTGACCAAGGTGTTGAGCATGGTGTTGTAGCCGTTGAGCAGCTTCGACTTCGGCTTCAGCCCGCCCTTGCCGTAGAGGCCGAAGGCCGTCGCCCCGGTGCCGTTGGTGCGCACGAAGTAGTAGGCGAACCCCTCGACGGGGATACTGCCGCCCTGCTGGGTCGCGAGCAGGCCCTGGAAGTTGAGGGTCGCGGCGCTGGTCACGCCGTTGACCTGGATCGACTCGGGCTGGGTGATCGCGAGGTTCGCGACGCCCATGTTCTGGATGCCGGTGAGGTTGTTGGTGATCAGCTTCGGCAACGAGGTCTTCTTCGGCGTCAGGTAGGCGATGAAGTAGCCCTTGTTGCCGAAGACCTGCGCGAAGCCGGGTTCGGAGTCCTCGACCCTGAACCCCTTGGGCACGAGGAACAGGACGTCGTCGCTGAGGCTGACGATGCTGCCGCCCTGGCCCGCCGCCTCGAATGCCTTGCCCTGGTCGCCACCGAGGGAGCCGAGGTGGATCGCCGGGGCGCGGCTGAGGTCGTCGTCGCCGGCCTGCGGGTCGATGGTGATCGGGGTCTGCGACGGCGGTTTCAGGTTGTCGCTGTCGTCGGCGGCGGCGGTCGCGGCCACCTGGCCGACCACCCCGCCGACCAGGATGGTCGCGGTGATCGCACCGACCACGATCGCCGTCATCTTGTTGTCCTGCGGGGCGACGCCGACGGGCGCGGGCCGCAGGCTCGGTGGGGCAACGCTCGGGTCGGCGTCCTCGGAGCGGTTGCGCGCCCGGGTCGCCTTGTTGCCGGCCCGGACCGACGTGCCGCAGGCGACACAGAAGTTGGCACCCGCCATGAGCGGCATCTCGCACGAGGGGCAGAACGCCGTCCCGAGGGCGCTGTCCTTGAGCCGGGCACCAGACGAAGCGGCCTCCAGCGCCGCCTCCAGGACCGCGAAGTGCAGGAGGTAGCGCAGCCGCACGACCAGCGCGGCCGCGACGAGCGAGCCCCAGACCAGGCCGACGACGGCGCCCTTGGTGCCCTCGAGCCGGGAGGCGAAGAACAGGCCGCCCTGGAAGAGGATGTTGGCGGCGAGGGCCTCTGCCAGGCCACGGAAGTAGCCGGGCTTGAAGCCGTCGTACCCGCTGCCGAGCCCCGAGAAGCTGGCGACCGCGATGCCGGTCGCCGCGCCGTAGACGATCGGCTTGACCACCGCTGCCGAGAGGATCAGCGAGACCCAGAAGCCCGCGTCGGTGGAGTCCACGTGGCCGAAGGTCGAGAACAGCCCCCGGTTGACGACGATCGTCTCGGCTGCCGCGAACGCGGCGCCGGCCGCGACCCCGAAGGTGAGCCCGTCGATCATGTCGTCGAACGCCGGGCGGCGGGCCAGCAGGATCGGGCCGACCTGCTTGAGCACCTCGCCGACGATCGGCACCAGCAGCACCAGCACCAGGAAGCTGGTCCACCTGATCCCCGAGCTGGTGCCGTCGAAGTCGACCGGCGCGAGGTCGTTGCCGAGCAGCCCCGCGTGCCACAGGAAGGTGAACCCGACCGCGAGCGCGGCAGCGGCGCCGATCGCGCCCAGCACCACGCCGACGGGCTGGTCCTCCCACTGGTTGACGTCGTACATGTAGACCACGTAGACGGCCGGCACCACGAGCGCCGCCGCCACGAAGGCGAAGGCCAGGAAGCCCAGCGCGCCGGCCACGACCGGGATCAGGATCCCGAGGCCGAGCGCCCAGCGGTAGGTCTGGGGCGCGGTGCCGGAGGCCAGAGGCATCAGCGAGCTGACGAGGTTGAAGGAGGCAACCGGCTCGCCGGGCTGGAGCGCGAAGCTCCGACGGCGCTCGCCACCGGCGCTCACACCGAGCTCGGCCCCGGTCACCGGGTCGAAGCGGGCACCGGCGGGCAGCTCGGGTGCCGGGGTCTCTGGCAGGTCGGTCATCGCAGCTGGTCCTCCGGGCGTCCGGGGGCGAGACCCCCGTTGTTTCTGTGAGCTCGGCGCATCACGCCGGGCGGGTGAAGTGTGCAACGCGGACGGGTCGTCGTCTATGGCCCGTTGGTCGTGTTGATGGACGACGGCGCCGCAGCTCCGGTTCCCAGTCCCGCCTCGTCCGGTCGCCGACGGACGGGTCCCGGCACGGGCCAGAAGTTACCGAAAAGTAGGATTCGTCTCACTGACGACCCGCCGCCGCGGCCTGCCCGTAGGCTGCCGCTCGGCGGGACGGTCCTGGTCGAGCGGGTACAGGGCCGGCGTACTCGAGCATCGGGAAGAGGGCTGAAGCAGTGGATCTGTGGGTGCTGATCGTCGGGCTGGTCATGCTGGCCGTGGCCCTCCCGGTGGCCGGGCGGCGGGTGTACTTCCTGTTCCGGCTGATCACGAGCGGCCAGCCCGCGCCCGACCGGGTCGCGAACGTCACCGAACGGCTCGGCCAGGCGCTCAAGAGCCAGGTCACCGAGGTCTTCGCCCAGCGCAAGCTGCTGAAGTGGTCGATCCCCGGCGCCGCCCACTTCTTCGTGTTCTGGGCCTTCCTGATCCTGGGCTCGGTCTACCTCGAGGCGTTCGGCATCCTCTTCTCCACCAACCCCAAGTGGGCCATCCCGCTCGTCGGGCACTGGGACGTGGTGGGCTTCGCCCAGGACTTCATCGCGGTGATGTGCCTCCTCGGGATCATCACCTTCGCGGCGATCCGCCTGCGCAACAACCCGCACGAGCTGGGCCGCAGGTCCCGCTTCAGCGGCTCGCACCTCGGCGGCGCCTGGGTGATCCTCGGGATGATCTTCAACGTCCTGTGGACGCTGTTCTTCTTCCGGGGCGCCTCGGCCGCGGCGGGCAACTTCCCCTATGGCAACGGCGCGTTCGTCTCGCGCGCGCTCGGCAAGGTCCTCCCGGACTCCGAGGTGCTCGAGGGCGTCGGCCTGCTGCTCCACATCGGGGTGATGCTCGCGTTCCTGGTGATCGTCCTCAACAGCAAGCACCTGCACATCTTCGTGGCGCCGCTCAACGTGCTGTTCAAGCGCCAGCCGAAGGCGCTCGGGGCGGTGAAGCCGCTGGTCTCGGAGGGCAAGCCGGTCACCCTCGACGACATCGAGGACATGGACGAGAACACCACCCTCGGGATCGGCTCGATCGAGGACTTCTCCTGGAAGGGCCTGCTCGACATGGCGACCTGCACCGAGTGCGGTCGCTGCCAGTCCCAGTGCCCGGCGTGGAACACCGAGAAGCCGCTCTCGCCCAAGATGCTGATCATGAACCTGCGCGACCACGCGTTCGCGAAGGCGCCCTATCTCCTGGCCGACGAAGCATCCCGTGCCTCGCTGCCGCAGCCCGTGCTCGACGAGGCCAACCGCCCGCTGGTCGGCGACACCGAGGGGCTGGCCTGGGAGCCGACAGGTGGCGCGATCATCGACACCGACGTGCTGTGGTCGTGCGTGACCTGCGGCGCCTGTGTCGAGCAGTGCCCGGTCGACATCGAGCACGTCGACCACATCGTCGACATGCGCCGCTATCAGGTGCTGGTCGAGTCGAACTTCCCCGCCGAGCTCAACCAGCTGTTCAAGGGCATGGAGAACAAGGGCAACCCCTGGAACATGTCGCCCACCGCGCGCATGGACTGGGCACAGGGGCTGGACTTCGACGTCAAGGTCGTCGGAGAGGACGTCGAGTCCCTCGACGAGGTCGAGTGGCTCTTCTGGGTCGGCTGCGCCGGCGCCTACGAGGACCGCCAGAAGAAGACCACGCGCGCCGTGGCCGAGCTGCTGCACATGGCCGACGTGTCGTTCGCCGTACTCGGCAACGGCGAGACCTGCAACGGCGACCAGGCGCGCCGGGCCGGCAACGAGTTCGTCTTCCAGGGGCTCGCCCAGCAGAACGTCGAGACGTTCAAGGAGTTCAAGGTCAAGAAGGTCGTCTCGACCTGTGCGCACTGCTTCAACACCTTGAAGAACGAGTACAAGGAGTTCGGCATCGAGCTCGAGGTCGTGCACCACACCCAGCTGCTCAACCGGCTGGTGCGCGAGGGCAAGCTCACGCCGGTCAAGGACGGCGCGGGCGCACACAAGCGCACGATCACCTACCACGACCCCTGCTACATCGGCCGCCACAACGGCGTCTACGCGCCGCCCCGTGAGCTGCTCCAGGTGCTGCCGGGCGCGGACTTCGTGGAGATGCCGCGCAACTCCGAGCGCTCCTTCTGCTGCGGCGCCGGCGGCGCCCGGATGTGGATGGAGGAGAACCTCGGCACCCGGATCAACGACGCCCGCACCACCGAGGCCGTCGCCACGGGCGCCGACCAGATCGCCGTCGGCTGCCCCTTCTGCCGGGTGATGCTCTCCGACGGCCTGACCGCCGCCATCGACAAGGGCGCGGCCCGCGAGGAGGTCGAGGTCCTCGACGTCGCGCAGCTGCTGCTCGCCTCGGTCAAGGGCGAGATGGCCACTCGCCGCGCCCCGGGTGCGGGCGGCACCGCGACCGCGCTCAAGGAGCGCCCGGTCGAGACGAAGGCCGAACCGGAGCCGGGCGATGTGACCATCACCGACAACACGGTCACCGAGACCTCGGAGGCCTCGCCGGCGGCCAAGTCGTCGGCCAAGTCGTCGGGTGGCGGCTCGTCGCTCTTCGATACTCCGGCCGATGACAAGCCCGCCGACGACGAGCCGGCGAAGCCCGCCGCCGCTCCGTCATCCGGCGGCTCGCTGTTCGACACGCCTGCGGACGAGAAGCCGGCCCAGGACGAGCCGGCGGAGCCTGCCCCATCATCGGGAGGCTCGCTCTTCGACCTCGGTGGCGACACGGAGCCCGAGGCCAAGGCTGAGACCAAGCCGGCGCCCGCGGCCTCCGGGGGGTCCCTCTTCGACATCGAGCCGGACGAGCCGGAGAGCAAGGCCGAGCCGGCGCCGGCAGCAACCCCCACGCCCGAAGCACCCGCCCCCGAAGCACCCGCTCCGGCCAAGGCGGACCTCGGCACCGGCGGCTCACTCTTCGACATCGAGCCGGAGCCCGCGGCCGAGAGCAAGCCCGACCCCGCGCCGGCCGAGCCCGTCGAGGCGCCCGCAGCAGAGACGCCGTCAACACCGGCGCCTGCGGCACCGAAGGCCGACCTCGGCTCCGGCGGCTCGCTGTTCGACATCGCCGCACCGGAGGTGGTGGAGGCTGAGCCGGCCGCGGCACCCGAGCCCGACCCCGTCCCGGAGCCGGAGGCGGAGGCAGAGCCCGAGCCCGAGCCCGAGGAGCAGCCGGAGGACGAGGCACAACCGACAGCGTCCGGTGAGGCCCACACCCCCAAGACGGACGTCGACATCAACAAGTCCGGCTCGCTGTTCGACCTGTAGCCATGGGCTGATCTCTGCTGGCTCTCCGACCCTCGAACGTCAACCTGAGCATGGCGCCGCGCGTCTGACTTCCGTGAAGGGCTCAACGGCGTTGCTCGCGATCGCGCTGGCCGCGCCTTTGCTCCTGGGCTGCACCGCCGAGCCCGCGGACCGTCGGCCCTCGGCCGTCCGGTCACCCGCCACCGCGACATCGAGCACGGCAACAACCGGGAGCACCACGGTCGAGGTGCCGGACCTGATGGGCTTGCAGCTTCAGGCAGCGATACGTCGCCTCCGCGGGTCCCGCCTCCATCCGCAGCGGTTCTGGATCCGTGACGCGACCTGTCGGGGCGCCGACGTGGTGCTCCGACAGCGACCGCAGCCCGGCCGGGAGCTGGAGGCTGGTGATCGGGTGGTGATCTTGACCGACGAGGTGCCCTGCCGGCCGCTGCGCCGCCGGAGCGCGGTGGACTCCGACGCCATCCACACAGCGGACGCCTTCGCACGCTTCGCCCGGGGCGACACGGCACGCCCACCGCGCACCGGCCCGAAGGTTGCCCTGCTCCTGGGCGGGAGGGTGGCCGGGCAGGTGCCTGCCGACCGGGTCGAGGACCGGAGGAGCTGGCGCGGCTGCTCGGACCCGGCGGGGTACGCCGCGGCAGGGTGCCCGGTCGAGTTCCTGGGTCCGCTCATCTCCGCAGGGGTGAACGGGACCGTCCTCGACTACACGCGGAGCGCGCCCGAAAGCCTGTGCCTGGTCGAGCGGCCGGGCGCGGCGTACGCCGATCTCCTCGCGCTGGGTCGCCTCGTCATCACGCCCGCTCGAGAGGCGGCCAGCTGCGCGAGCGACTTCCGCTACGAGCTGTTCGTCGACCATGGGGCACTGGTGGCCGTGAACCTCGTGCTCACCGACCCGTGACGCCGGTCGTAGGCTCGACGTGGAGATCACGTGGAGTTCGAGCAGTACGTCGCGGCGCGCCACGGCAGGCTGATTGAGCATGCCGTCCTGCTCGGCTGCGCCGAGGACGAGGCCGGCGCCGTCGTCGACCGGGTGCTGCTCGAGCAGCGCAAGCGGATCCGCAAGGCCGAGGACCCCGATCCCCTGGTCCACGAGGCCCTCGAGGTGGCGGTGCACGGCGCACCGCTGCGTCGCGGCCGCATCGGCCTGCTGGTGGGCCTCGGGCTGGTCGGCGTGGCCGTGGTCGCGGGGGTGGCGCTGAGCTACCGCCCGCCGCCGGCCCCGATGCCGTCCCTGTTCGGGCTGACGGGCGACCAGGCCAAGAACCTCCTGCACGACCAGGGCTACGACGTCGTGGTGCGCCCCGCGAGCTCGTGCGACCCGCCCGGGCTGGTGGTCGGCTCGGACCCACGGGGAGGCGCTCCGGTGCAGAAGGGCGCGACGGTGACGGTCCGCACCTCCGTGCTGATCGGCAGCGAGTGCGAACCTGACTACGCCGCGCGGTCCGCTGCGTGGGGGTTCGTGCAGTTCGCGTTGGGTCGCGGGCCGGCGCCGGCGTTCGCACGCACCGTCACCGTCGTGGTCGACCGGCAGGACCCCTACCCCCTCGACCACGTCGCGGCCGCCGACCCGGCGCGGTGGGGCGGGCTGTTCGCACGGGTCGCGAGAGCGGCGCGAGCCGCGGCGCCGACCGACACGGGCATGCCGCGGCTCGTCGTTCGCGACCGGGTCTCGCCCAGCGTCCTGTGCGGCGTCCCGAAGCCCGACGGCACGGGCGACCGCCAGGTGCTCCGGATCGAGATCGACCCACGCCCGCGCGACGACGGGCGGAGCTGCCCGCTGACCATCGACCTCTACCGCGGCAGCGACCACTCGATCGACGGGGTCGTCGTCTACACGGCCAAGGGGCTCGGCGACCACGGGCACGTGAAGGCCCGGACCGAGTAGCCCCGTGGACCTCGACCACTACGTCGCAGCGCGCTACGGCAGGCTCATCGAGTACGCCGTCCTGCTCGGCTGCGCCGAGGGCGAGGCCGGCACCGTCGTCGACCGGGTGCTGCTCGAGCAGCGCAAGCGGATCCGCAAGGCCGAGGACCCCGACCCGCTGGTCCGCGAGGCGCTCGAGCACGCGATCGCCGGCAGGCCAGCGCGGCCGAACCGCACCGGCCCCCTCGTCGCCGTCGGGTTGGTTGCGCTCGCCGCCGTGGTCGGGGTCGCGCTGACCTACCGACCGCCGCCGGGCTCGGTGCCGTCGCTCTTCGCCCTCACGGGCGACCAGGCCGAGAAGCTGCTGCAGGACCAGGGGTACGCCGTCGAGGTGCGGCCCGCGCGGTCCTGCGAGCCGCCCGGGCTGGTGGTCGGCTCGGACCCCCCGGGCGGTGGCCCGGTGTCCAAGGGCGGGACGGTCACGGTCCGGACCTCGGTGCTGGCCGGCAGCCAGTGCGAGCCGCAGTACCCCGAGCGGGCCGCCGCGTGGGCGTTCGTGCAGTTCGCGCTCGGCGGGCCCGCGCCCGAGCTGGCGGACCCGGTGCGGCTGCTGGTGTCCGGCAGCATGCCCCGCAGCTTCTCCGGGAGCGAGGCCGCGGACCGGCAGCGCTGGCACGAGGCGTTCGCGCTGATCACCTCGGCCGCGCACCAGGTGGCCCGCACCGACAGCGGATTGCCGGTGCTGCACGTCGAGTCCGACATCCCCCCGGCGAGCTGGTGCGGCGTACCGCGACCCGCCGATCTCGGGCAACGACCGGCGTTGCGGTTCGAGATCGAGTCCCGCACCGACGGCGACGACAGCGGCTGCCCCCTGACCGTCGACCTCTACCGCACCGACGGCGCCATCGACACCGTGGTCGTCTACACGCCCAAGGACTAGGTACGGCCTAAGGCGTGCGCCCCGAGTCGGAGGCCTCGACGTGGTCGGGGACCACGATCGGCTTGAGCCTGGCCCAGACCACGAACACGGCCGCCACCACGACCAGCGCGAGGCCGGCCCACAGGTTGGCGTTGACGTTGCCGGTCTTCTCCGACTGCTGATCACCGAAGAGGCCCATCAGCAGCAGGATCACGCCGTAGACGCCCAGCAGCGCGCCGATGATGTTGCGGATGTCCAGCGCGCCCGCGGTGTGCTTGGTTCCAGCCATCTCGTGCTCCTCAGAACGCCACGTTCAAGACGATGACCATGACCAGCGCCACGCCGGCCAGGGGGATGGTCCGTCGATACCAGGGATAGCTGGCCTCGTCGGCGTCGACGAGGTCCTCGCGCGGAGTCTCGCTGTAGACGAACCCCTTCAGCTCCTCCGACGACTTCGGCGCGGTCACCGAGGACACGGCCACGCTGAGCAGGACGTCGACGACGAAGGCGACCGACGCGGCGAGGAAGGCGGCACCTTGCCCCCCGAGCGGGATCGTCCCGGTGCTCGCCGAGCCGAACGCGTCCTGGGTCAGGAAGGCGACGATGACGGCCGACGTGGTGCCCCCGGCCAGGCCCACCCACCCGGCGGCCGCGGTCATCCGCTTCCAGAACATCCCGAGGATGAAGGTCGCGAAGATCGGCGCGTTGAAGAAGCCGAACAGCGTCTGCAGGTAGTTCATGATGTTGTTGAAGTGGGAGGCGACGACCGCAGTGAAGATCGCGACGAGCGCCGCTGCCACCGTGGCGATCCGCCCGACCCGCAGGTAGTAGTCGTCGTCGCGGTCCCTGACGATGTAGGTCTGCCACAGGTCGTAGCTGAGCACGGTGTTGAACGCCGAGATGTTGGCCGCCATGCCGGCCATGAACGCCGCCAGCAGACCGGTGATCGCCAGGCCGAGCAGCCCGTTGGGCAAGACGTCGCGCATCAGGTAGAGCAGCGAGTCGTTGTAGGCGACGCCCTTCCCGGAGGCGCCGCCGGGCACGCTCTCCCCGGCCTTCATGTCGCGGATCGGAGCGACCAGCACCGCGGCGATCATGCCTGGGAAGATCGTGATGAAGGGGACGAACATCTTGGGGAAGGCGCCGATGATCGGCGTCTTGCGCGCCGAGGAGATCGAGTTAGAGGCCATCGCGCGCTGCACCTCGACGAAGTTCGTGGTCCAGTAGCCGAAGGAGAGCACGAAGCCGAGGCCGAAGACGATGCCGACGACCGACCAGAAGTCGGAGTCGAAGCCGGAGAGGGCGTTGCCGGGCCAGGAGTGGAGCTGCTGGCTGGCGGGGGCGATCGAGTCGTGGGCGTCGGCCTGGGCGGTGAGCTTGTCCTTCAGGCCGCCGTACCCGCCCACGCGATGCAGCCCGATCAGCGTGAGTGGCAGCAGCGAGGCGACGATCACGAAGAACTGCAGGACCTCGTTGTAGATGGCGGCAGAGAGACCGCCCAGCGTGATGTAGGACAGGACGATGGCCGCAGCGACGACCAGGGCGACCCACAGCGGCCACCCGAGCAGCGCGTGGATGATGCTGCCGAGCAGGTAGAGGTTGATGCCGGCGATCAGCAGCTGCGCCACCGCGAAGAGGATCGAGACGACGAGGTGGGCGCCGGTGCCGAACCTGCGGCGCATGAACTCCGGCACCGAGCGGACCTTCGAGCCGTAGTAGAAGGGCATCATCACGACACCGAGGAACAGCATCGCCGGGATGGCGCCGACCCAGAAGTAGTGCACCGTCGGGATCCCGAACTGGGCGCCGTTGGCAGACATGCCCATGATCTCGACGGCGCCGAGGTTGGCGCTGATGAACGCCAGCCCGGTCACCCACGCGGGCAGGGAGCGGCCGGAGAGGAAGAAGTCGACCGAGTCCGAGATCTGGCGCCGAGCCAGCACCCCGATACCGAGGACGACGGCGAAGTAGAGGAAGACGATCAGGTAGTCGACCGGTCCTGCGTCGATGATCGTGTAGGCCATCGCTGGTGCGGACATGCGGACGCCCTTTCTGCAGCTGTGCGGCCCCGAGGCCATCGACGCGGTGCCCGCGCTCCCAGCGGGGCAAACCTGGGTTTGTCACCCGTTCGGGCGACGCCGCGCACCACGGTGACGTCACCTGACATCATTTGACACCATTCGCCTCTTGACGTGACGTCACGGTGATGTCATAGTGGTGCACATGGACATCACGCCGTACGTCGACAGCCTCCGACGCGACCTCCTCGTGGCGGCCGAGGCTGCCGGCCCCGAGGCGCAGGCGACCGCCGAGCGGCTCACCTACGCGCTCGACCCAGCGGCCCGGCTCGCCCTCATGGAGGCCATCTCGCAGGCGGCCAGCGAGATCACCGCGGAGATGCCGTCGGGCGGCGTCGACGTACGGCTCGACGGCCGCGAGCTGGCGTTCGTGGTCGACGCCCCCGCCGGCCCGCCCGCCCCGCCGGCGCCCCCCGCTCCGCCCCCGCCCCCGACTGCCGACGACGAGGAGGAGGGCGGCGTCGCCCGGATCACGCTCCGGCTCCCCGAGTCGGTCAAGGCCAAGGCCGAGGAGTTCGCCGCCCGCTCCGGCCACTCCCTCAACACCTGGCTGGTCAACGTCGTGCGCGCGGCCACCCGCGAGGGCGCGATCAACGTAGACATCGACCTGTCCAGCCTGCCCTTCGTCGGCGGCAACGACCCGTTCGGCGGCCAGGGCCCATTCAGCGGCAAGCGAGGCCGCCGGATGACCGGCTGGGTCTAGAGCCAGCCAGCGCCCCCACCCCCCAGACACGGACCAGACACGGACCGGCCACAGGCCGGCCCGGCGGACAAGCACACCCTCATCCAGGAGCCAAGGAGTCATCGCCATGCCCGAACACCGCTTCGAGACCCACGCCCCGGTCAACCTGTTCGTCGAGATCAGCAAGGGCAACGTCAACGTCCGCTGCGCCGACACCACCGAGAGCACGGTGCACATCGAGGGCAAGAACGCCGACGACGTCATCGTGGAGCAGCACGGCGACTCGATCACGGTCACCGAGCCCGGCCGGGGCCGGATCTTCGGCGACAACGCGCTCCGCGTCGACGTCGTCGTCCCCACGGGCAGCAACCCGGCGGTCCGCACCGGCAGCGCCGACATCCAGGTCGAGGGCCGGGCCGGCCACGCGCAGCTGCGCAGCGGCTCCGGCGACTGCTCGGTCGACGAGGTCGAGGGGCATCTCCTCGTCGAGACCGGCTCCGGGGAGATCACGATCGACCAGGTGCGCGGGGACCTGAAGGTCAAGAGCGGCTCCGGAGACGTCGAGGTCACGGAGGCCGGCGGCTCGAGCTCGATCTCGACCGGCTCCGGAGACGTGAGCGTCGAGAAGAGCTTTGGCACGACCGTCGTCAAGACCGGAAGCGGCGACCTCTCCATCAGCGCTGCGCACGGCGACACGTCGTTCAGCACCGGCAGCGGCGACGCCTCGATCGACCTCGTCGAGCGCGGCCGGCTCAACGTCAAGGGCGCGTCGGGAGACGTGTCGATCGGCGTCCGCGCCGGGGTGCCGGTCTGGACCGACATCACCACGGTGACCGGCACCATCCGCTCGGACCTCCAGGGCGCGGGTCAGCCCCAGGAGGGCCAGGACCACATCGAGGTCCGGGCCAAGACCGTCAGCGGCGACATCGCCCTGAGCGAGGTCTGACCCACCCGAGACCGCAATGACGGTCAGGCCGAGTGTCGGTCTGCACCGCAACACTGAATTCATCACGAGACAAGGAGCACGGCCATGAGCAACACGCTGATCGAGATGCAGGCACGGCACCAGATCCACGAGCGCCTCGCCCGCGCGTCCGCCCCCCGGATGCCTGTCCGCAGCCGCCGCCACCGGGTCGCCGAGCGGCTGCGCAAGGTCGCCGACCGCGTCGACAGCTGACCCCGCGGGGACAGTCCGCGTCGGGTCAGATCTGGGTGCGGTGGAAGTTCTGGAACGAGCGCGACGGTGTCGGGCCGCGCTGCCCCTGGTAGCGCGAGCCGTACTTCTCCGAGCCGTAGGGATGCTCCGAGGGCGAGGAGAGCCGGAAGAAGCAGAACTGGCCGATCTTCATCCCCGGGTAGAGCTTGATCGGCAAGGTGGCGACGTTGGCCAGCTCGAGGGTCACGTGGCCGGAGAACCCGGGGTCGACGAAGCCGGCGGTCGCGTGGGTGAGCAGCCCGAGCCGGCCCAGTGACGACTTGCCCTCGACCCGGGCGGCGACGTCGTCGGGCAGGGTGACCATCTCGTAGGTGGAGCCCAGCACGAACTCACCCGGGTGCAGGATGAACGGCTCGTCGCCCTCGGGCTCGACCTCCCGGGTGAGGTCGGACTGGTCGGCGGCCGGGTCGATGTGGGGGTAGCGGTGGTTCTCGAAGACCCGGAAGAACCGGTCGAGCCGGACGTCGATCGAGGACGGCTGCATCATCGCCGGGTCCCACGGGTCGAGGGCGATCCGCCCCGCCTCGATCTCGGCCAGGACGTCGCGGTCTGACAGCAGCACGCGGACAACCTACCGGGGCTACGCTGTCGCCGAGCCGGGCCGCGCGGTCCCCGAAACCCCCATGAGGTCGCCATGCTGATCAACATCAACGGCCAGAACTACACCAAGTGGGAAGACGTGCCGCAGGAGCTCCGCGCCCAGCTCGCCGCCCAGCTGCCGGACGCCGACAAGAACGGCATTCCCGACGTTTTCGAGGGCAACCTGGCCAGCCTGGGCAACCTGCCCACCAACGGCCAGCCGATGATCACGTCGATGACCTTCGACGGCCAGTCGGTCAACTCCGTCGGGCAGCTGCCGCCGGAGGTGCAGGAGATGCTGCGCAACACCCTCGGCATCTTCCAGCCCGGCTCGGTCGCCGCTCCCCCGCCCGGCACCCCCGCGGCTCCCCCGGCGCCCGCCGTCGTACCCCCCAACGCACCCTGGCCGCTCCAGCCCGGCCAGGTGATGCTCAACGGCGTCCCGACCGTCGTCGGCGAGACCGCGCCGCCGAAGAAGTCCTGGATCAAGCGCCTCTTCGGCGGCTGACCGCGCCTGGCTCTGCGCCCAGCGCCCTGGCAGCCGAGCGGTGGGACGGGTTGATGGCCGCGACCGCGTCCGGCCGGCCCCGGTCGCGGCGAGGAGCTTGTCAACAAAGGTTCGGCGAGGCGTCGCGTCTGCGGCTGAGGTAGCATCGCCGCGCCGGTCCAGCCGGCATGCGGATGTAGCTCAGTTGGTAGAGCGCGACCTTCCCAAGGTCGATGTCGCGAGTTCGAATCTCGTCATCCGCTCCACCCACGGACGGTCGCGCCGAGCGCGACACAGTGCCCAACGTCGATGTCGCGAGTTCGAATCTCGTCATCCGCTCCACCCACGCACGGTCGCGCCGAGCGCGACACAGTG
>Ga0268264_10001613_pt1 | contig 20842 bp, 21 predicted proteins | sample KBSSwiS32_FD_190357 | JGI IMG/M metagenome (GOLD analysis project Ga0268264, IMG submission 190357) | Switchgrass rhizosphere microbial communities from Kellogg Biological Station, Michigan, USA - KBS Switchgrass S3-2 (SPAdes) (version 2) | ecosystem: Host-associated > Plants > Roots >...
GAACGCCAAGCCAGCTCGCCACTTGGGCGATGTTCTTGTCGTGCGTACGGCCGGAGAGGATTTCGTCGCCGATGACGACGAGGGCGGCGGTGTAGATGCGCGACGAATCGACCATGGCGCTGGCCTAGACCAATGGCCGCGCCTCTGCCACCGGCACGCGGGGGAAGCCATGCCAGCTGTTCGCCCGAGTATCCTTCACCGGCGGTAGCGCATCTCGCCAAGGCTAAAAAAAGGGCCGGTCCGAAGACCAGCCCTTGGAAGTTTGGGAGAGGATGCCTGAAAGGCCCGTCCCTTATGCTGACGTTTAGGTAATGCTGCAAGTGCGAAATGAGTGGAGGCAATTGCACTTTCTGCAATGGCAGTGAAATGGGGGGCAATCACGCCTCGACGGGAGCGGCGAACAAGTCGTGCGCGTCGGCATCCTCCACCAGCACGTCGAGGATGTCTCCTGGCTTCACGTCACGGCTGACCTGGCGGAGGAACACGGACCCGTCGATCTCCGGCGCATCGGCTTGCGAGCGGGCGGTCGCCCCGATGTCGCCATCCTCGTCGGGCTCACCGACTTCATCGACGATGACCGGGATCACGCGGCCGACCTTGCTCGCGAGCTTGGCGGCGCTGATCGCCTCGGTCTTGGCCATGATGCGGGCAAACCGCTCTTCCTTGACCGCTTCGGGCACCGCGCCCGGCAGATCATTGGCGGCGGCGCCCGCCACGGGCTCGAAGCGGAACGCGCCGACGCGATCGAGTTGCGCCTCGTCCAGCCAGTCGAGCAGGTATTCGAAATCGGCTTCGGTTTCGCCCGGAAATCCAACGACGAAGCTGGAGCGGATGGCGATATCCGGGCAGATCTCGCGCCATTTGCGCAGCCGGTCGAGCACTTTGGCTTCGTTCGCGGGCCGCCGCATCGACCGCAAAACGCTTGGCGCGGCGTGCTGGAAGGGGATGTCGAGGTACGGCGTGATCAGCCCCTCGGCCATCAGCGGGATTACCGCGTCGACGTGCGGATAAGGATAGACGTAGTGCAGACGCACCCAAGGGCGGACGCCATCGGGACCGCGCAACTGCCCGAGTTCGCGGGCGAGGTCGGTCATATGCGCGCGCACCGGATGGCCGTGGAACGTGCGCGTCTCGTGGCCGATATCGACGCCGTAGGCCGACGTGTCCTGGCTGATGACCAACAGCTCGCGCGTCCCAGAGGCGACAAGCTTCTCGGCCTCGCGAAGCACCGCGTCGATGCGGCGGCTGGCCAGTTTTCCTCGCAGTTGCGGAATGATGCAGAAGCTGCAAGCGTGATTGCAGCCCTCCGAGATCTTCAGGTAACTATAATGGCGCGGGGTCAGCTTGACGCCGCGCTCGTCGGCAGCGGCCTGGGGAATGAGGTCGAGATAGGGCCCGAGTTCGGGCGGCGCGGCTTCGTGCACCGCCTCCACGACCGCTTCGTACTGGTGCGCGCCGGTCACGGCGAGCACTTGCGGGAAGCGGGCGCGGATCGCCTCGGCCTCGTTGCCCATGCAGCCGGTCACGATCACGCGGCCATTCTCGGCGATGGCTTCGCCGATCGCGGCGAGGCTCTCCTCCTTGGCCGAGTCGAGGAAGCCGCAGGTGTTGACGAGGACGACGTCGGCACCGTCGTAATCGGCGCTCATGGCATAGCCGTCGGCGCGCAGGCGCGTGAGGATGCGCTCAGAATCGACGAGCGCCTTGGGACAGCCGAGGCTGACCATCCCGACCTTGCGGGGCGCCGGCAGCTCGGCGGGGAGCGGAGTGGGAAGTTCACTGGACATGGAACGCGCGCCCCTACACCTGTTCGCGCCTTTTCGCTACCGTGCGGGCAGGGCTTGCGGAGGATGCGATGGGACCGGTGAACTGGGTGGCAGTGATCGTGGCGGCAGCGGTGGCGCTGGCGATCGGGCTCGTGTGGAAGGGGCCGATGTCGCGCAATGGCCGCTCGATGCTCGGCGGGCCCAATCGGCCGCAGGGCAGGGCCTGGCTGGTGGGGCTGGTGTTCCTGCTGGCCGCAGTCATGCTGGGCCACAACTTCGCGCGGATCGGCAAGGCGACGCTCGACCTGAAGCCGTGGCTCTACTTCATGCAGACCGGCGGAGTGGCGCTGTTCTTCGTCGTGCCGGCGGTCTGGCTGACCCATGCGCGCAACGCGACCGAACCGCTGCGCCGCCTGATCGACTGCGGCTTCTGGCTGGTCGCCTACCTCGCCATGGGGCTGGTGTTCTGGGCCTTCGGGTAAGCGGGCAGCCGCTGTTTCGGGCAGCCGCCCGTAAATCCGCCCGCACACCCGTCATCAAGGCGCCGGCGGCAACTCCGGCTCGGGATCGATCGGCACGCCATCCTGCCGCACTTCGAAGTGCAGCTCGGCGCCGCGCGCCTTGCCGCTGTCACCTACGAGGCCGAGGCGTTCGCCCGAGGCGATCCTGGCACCCTTCTTGACGGTGATGCGGTTGAGGAAGCCGTAGGCGGTGTTCCAGCCGTCGCCATGATCGATCACGACGAGGTTGCCGAACTGCGCATCCTCGTTGCCCGCGAAGATCACCGTGCCGGCGGCGGCGGCGCGCACCGGCGTGCCGCGCGGGGCGCCTATGTCGAGGCCGTCGTGATGGTCGGCGGTGTTGCGCGCGCGCCAGCCCCGCTTGACGGTGCCTTCGAGCGGCCAGGCGAAGCGGGCGGCCGTGCGGCCGGCCGGAGCGCGCGCTGCCGCTGCGGCCAAGGCGGCGGCGTTGTTCGCGGAGGCGGGAGTGACCGGCGGCGGGGTGAGGACCGTGGGGATCAGCAGTTCCTCGCCGGGGGCGACCGCCGTCTTGGGATCGAGGCCGTTGGCGATCGCGATCTGCGTCCACGGCACGGCATACTGGTAGGCGATGGCGAAGCCGGTGTCGCCGGACTTGACGGTGTGGTGACGCGTGCGCGGGATCTGCAGCGTCTGGCCCGGGCGTACGCTGTAGGGCGGCTTGAGGCCATTGGCCTCGGCAATCAGCACCCGCGGGACCTGGGCGCGGGCGGCGATGCCGCCCAGCGTCTCACCCTCGGCGACGACGTGGGTGCTTTCCTGGACCGACGGTCCCGCGCTCTTGCCGATCGCCTTCGTCGACGTTGCCGCTGGCTTGACCGGAGCGACTTTGGCGGACGGCTTGTCGGCGACGGTCTTCGTGGTCGCGCCCTTGCTGCCGACCGGCTTGGCGGGGGTCGCCTTGCTCGCCGCAGTCGTGCCGGCACTCGTCTTGGCACTCGCCTTCGCGCTGGCCGTCCGCGGGATCTTCAGCGTCCGCCCGGCCCGCAGCGCATAAGGCGGCTGTAGCGCATTCGCGTCGATGATCGCCTTGCTGCTGACGCCGGCGCGATTGGCGATGCCGTTCAGCGTCTCGCCTTCGCCGACGACATGCTCGGTCTCGGTCGCGGGCGAGGCCGCTAGCGCCGGTGTCGTCGCCAGCCATGCCGCCATGAGCAGGAGCGCCGCGTGCCTCACGGGGTGTACCGGCTCGCGAGCGCTTGCAGCGAGGCTTCGTGCGTCAGGTCGAGGTGAAGCGGTGTCACCGCGATATAGTTCTCGGCCACCGCCTCGAGATCGGTGTCGTGACCGGACGTGTGCTCGATGCCGTGGAGGCCGAACCAGTAGTACTTGAAGCCGCGCGGATCGGTGCCCTCGACCAACGATCCGCGCGCATAATCATGGAAACCCTGCCGAACCACCCGAATGCCCCTCACGTCCCGCGCGCTCACCGCCGGGAAGTTTACATTAACCAAGGTGCGGCTGGCAAATGGCACTTCGAGCAGCGGTGCGATGACTTTCGCGCCCCATTCCTCGGCGGCCGAGAACGAGACGTCGTCGCCCAGACCTTCGCGCCGGTACACCTGGCTCAGCGCGATCGAACGGACGCCGGCGAGCGCGCCTTCGAGCGCGGCCGAGACCGTGCCGGAGTACGTCACGTCGTCGCCCAGGTTCGCGCCCCGGTTGACGCCCGAGAGGATGAGGTCGGGCGCGCCGGGCAGGACCTTCTTGAGCGCCATGGTCACCGCGTCTGTCGGCGTGCCGCTGACCGAGAAGCGCCGCTCGGCATGCTGGCGCAGGCGAACGGGGCGGTTGAGCGTCAGCGAATGCCCCGCGCCAGACTGCTCTTCCGAAGGCGCGCAGATCCAGATGTCGTCGGAGAGCTGCGCGGCGATCTTCTCGAGCACATAGAGCCCCGGGGCGTTAATGCCGTCGTCATTGGTCAGCAGGATGCGCATGCGTTCTCCAACCGCCGGCATCGCGGCCGGCTCTTTGCCTTATGAATCGATAGTCGACGGCCCCACAAGCTCCGGTATGGACCGGAGGCGACGATCACCCGGTCAGGCGATCGAGGCCACCCATCCACGGGCGAAGAGCCGCGGGCACGAGGACCGAACCATCCTCCTGCTGGTAGTTCTCCAGCACCGCCACGAGCGTGCGGCCGACCGCGAGACCCGAGCCGTTGAGCGTGTGGACGAACTCGGTCCGCTTGGCCCCTTCGGGCTTGTAGCGCGCGTTCATCCGCCGGGCCTGCCAGTCGCCGCAGTTCGAGATCGAGCTGATCTCGCGGTAGGCGCCCTGGCCGGGCAGCCAGACCTCCAGGTCGAAGGTCTTGCGCGCGCTGGCGCCCATGTCGCCGGTGCACAGCAGCATCTTGCGATAAGGCAACTCGAGCGCCTGCAGGATGGATTCGGCAGCCGCGACCATCCGCTCGTGCTCGGCGGGGCTGTCCTCGGGCTTGCACACGGTCACCAGCTCGACCTTCTCGAACTGGTGCTGGCGAATGAAGCCGCGCGTGTCGCGGCCGGCTGCGCCCGCCTCGGAGCGAAAGCAGGGCGTTAGCGCGGTCATGCGAAGGGGCAGCGCCGCGGGATCGAGGATCTGCTCGCGCACGGAGTTGGTCAGCGAGACTTCTGCGGTCGGGATCAGCCAGCGGCCGTCGGTGGTGCGGAACAAGTCCTCGGCGAACTTGGGCAGCTGCCCGGTGCCGAACACCGCCTCGTCGCGCACCAGCAGCGGCGGCGCGCATTCGACATAGCCGTTCTCGCCGCTCTGGCGATCGAGCATGAATTGGCCGAGCGCGCGGTGCAGGCGGGCCATACCGCCCTTGAGGAAAGTGAAGCGCGCGCCGGAGATCGCGGCGCCGGTCTCGAAATCCATGCCCAACGCCGGACCGAGATCGGCGTGTTCCTTTGGAGCGAACGCGAAGTCGCGCGGAGTGCCCCAGCGCGCCACTTCGACGTTGCCGGCTTCGTCCTCGCCTTCCGGCACTTCGGGCAGCGGCAGGTTGGGCAGGCGGGCAAGCTCGGCGCGGATCGCTTCGTCGTGCTGGCGCTCGTCGGCCTCCAGGGCGGGCAGCATCTCCTTGATCTGCGCGACCTCGGCCTTGAGCGCCTCGGCCGCTTCCTTGTCGCCTTTGCCCATGGCCGCGCCGATCGCCTTGGAAGCCTCGTTGCGGCGGTTCTGCGCCTCCTGCAACCGCGTCGCCACACCGCGCCTATACTCATCGAGCGCGAGGATGCGCGCCGATACCGCCTCGACCCCGCGACGGGCGAGGGCGGCATCGAATGCGGCGGGATCGTCGCGGATCAGGCGGATGTCATGCATGGCCCGCGCCTATGCCGCCTGGCGCGCGCGCGTGCAAGGACGTGCAAGGAGAGACCGGACCTGACAAGGACCTGCGCTGGTGAATCGGATCGCTTGCCGCGCCTCCGGGATGTCCCGCTCCGCACCTCACCCGAGTGGTGAACGCACTGTGCGCGAGCTAAGAGGAGGAACGCGCAAGAGCGCTCTGCCTTTCGGGTCCGCGAACGGGGGTGAGGGCGGTTCCTTTGTCGGCGTGGCAACGGCCTGCATATCGGCCGCGGCCGCCCGACGAAGGAACCGGACTTCGCCGCTCCAAACGTCCGTCCGGCCGTCCCAAAGGGCCAAGCCCCTCCGACTCTCAAAACCACAGCACCAGAAGGATTTCTGGTGGGCGCGACAGGGATTGAACCTGTGACCCCACCCGTGTGAAGGGTGTGCTCTACCGCTGAGCTACGCGCCCGCTACCAGTGCGGAAGGCGCGCCCTTAGGCCAAGCCGCGTGCGTTGACAAGCGGCGATCGGCGCCTAAAGCGCAAGCCATGAGCGACGACACCAGCAGCGAGCCCATCAGCGACACCCCGGCCGAGGCGAGCGCGCCTCAAGGGGGAGGCACGGACCTCCCGCCCGACCGGCTCGCGATCAGCCCGCGCAGCCCCTTCTTCGACGCGGACAAGCTGCAACGTGGCATCGGCATCCGCTTCAAGGGCGCGGTGCGTACCAATGTCGAGGAATACTCGATCTCGGAAGGGTGGATCCGGGTTCAGGCGGGCAAGACGATGGATCGCAAGGGGCAGCCGCTCACGATCAAGCTCACTGGCCCGGTCGAGGCCTGGTACGAGGACCTGGGCGAGCACGCTCCGATCGCGCGCAAGGACTGAGAAGGCGCCGGTTCGCTCTGGCGAACGCACGGAGCGCTTCAACTCACCATCAGTAGGACCCGGCGATGATCGCGCCGATCGGGTCCTTGCGGCGGTCGACTTTGCGTGGCGCGAGGGTGCGTAGGACGAGGGTGCGGGGCCGAGCGTCGCGGGCGAGCTTGGCGGCGCGCGGTTCCTGTCCCGGCTTGGCGTTGTAGATGAACCCGGCCACCGGCCAGCGCGAGGCACCCAGGTTCTGGACCGGGCCATACCACACGCGCACTTCGCTCCAGTCGTTCGCGGGCGAGACGTCCACGGCGGTGACATTGCGCTCGATCTGCCCGGGGTTGGACCAGTTGGCATGGCTGATCAGGATCGTGCGCGTGTCGATCACCCGGCTGACCGTCGCGACATGCCCCAGAACCGAGTTGTTGTGCGGCCTCAGCGCCATCACCGCGCCGACCTTTGGGACGTGTCCGCGGGCATAGCGTCCCTCCGCCTGGTTCCACCAGGTGAGCGCGTCACCGTAGAGGTGGATGCCCGAGAGAGTGCGCGCGAAGGGCACGCACTGGAGGTAATTGGTGGTCTCGCTCCCGCCGCCGAGCGCCTCGGGCGCGGCAATGGCGGGACGGGCCAGCGCCGCCGCCGGCGCGCAAAAAAGCCCGAGAATCAGTGCTGTTGCTATTGCCCTCATGTCTCGCATCTTGGCCGCGCGTGGTTGCGCTTTGGCTGATGCGGATGGTAACCAAGGCTGGTAAACGCGACGGTAAGTGTCGTTTCCGGAGAATGCCTTAGGGCTTGTGCTTAAAGGGAAATTGCGGAGCGCGGGTCCGCTTTGGAAATAGTGAACGATCTGCGTCGAGCAGATCGTCGAGGCCGCTCAAATCAGAGTGACAGCGCCTGTCGCGCGCGAATGATGCGCGCTGCCTCGAAAAAATCGCTTTGGCGCTGGCTGGGGCGGCAGGATTCGAACCTGCGAATGCCGGTACCAAAAACCGGTGCCTTACCACTTGGCGACGCCCCATCGGCGTTGCGGGCGCTTAGCCGCTTGCCAGCGACATGAAAAGGCTCCTTCACCTATCTGCCGCGCAAACCTGCGCTTTATGTCACCGCGTCGATGTCGGCCGCTTCGTGGCGCTCGCGCGCGAAGCCTTCGCCGAGCCGGTTGACCTTGATCCCGCGCTGCACGGGAACGCGGCTCAGCAGTTCCTCAGCCCAGCGGTTCACGTGAGTGTAGCTGCCGAAGTCGAGGAACTTGTAGGCCGACCCGTAAGCCTCGCCGCGCGCGATCATGCCCAGCCAGCCGTACGTGGCGATATCGGCGATCGTGTACTCTTCGCCCGCGAGGTAGCGCGTCTCGGCGAGCCGCTTGTCGGCCACGTCGATGATCCGCTTGGTTTCCATCGTGTAGCGATTGATCGGGTACTCGAACTTCTCCGGCGCGTAGGCGTAGAAGTGGCCGAAGCCGCCACCGATCACGGGTGCGGTCGACATCTGCCACATCAGCCAGGAGAGGCACTCGGCCCGCCCCTTCGGATCGGTCGGGACGAAGGCGCCGAACTTCTCGGCGAGATGGAGCAGGATCGCGCCGGATTCGAACACGCGCAGCGGTTCGGGACCGCTGCAGTCGAGCAGGGCGGGGATCTTCGAATTGGGGTTGATCGAGACGAAGCCGGAGCCGAACTGACCACCCTTGCCGATCTCGATCAGCCAGGCGTCGTATTCGGCGTCATGGCCGGCCGCGAGCAGTTCCTCGAAAAGGATCGTCACCTTCTGCCCGTTGGGCGTCCCGAGCGAGTAGAGCTGGAAGGGATGCCGCCCGCGCGGCAACTCGATGTCCTGCGTGGCGCCGGAGATCGGCCGGTTGATGCTGGCGAACTGGCCGCCGTTTTCCTTGTCCCAGGTCCAAACTTCGGGCGGTGTGTAGGCAGTGTCGGCCATCGGACGTCGATCCCCTGAACTGGATTTGCGGCCCTAAGGTAGGTGCCCGCACGAGTCCGGCAAGCGCTGGGCTGTTCGCCCAGCGACTAAGTTCTGCCGACGACCGGCGGGCGGTGGATCGACCGATGGTCTTCCGCCGCCCCGCCGCGAAAGATCAGAGCCTGACCACCCAACCGTGGGGATCGGGAGCCTCACCACGCTGGATGGCGACGAGGCGGTCCTTCAGCTTTCCCGTGGTCTGTCCCGGGCCGCCACTGCCGATCGTGAACGCGCCGCTGCGACTTGCGACCTGCCCGACCGGCGTCACGACGGCGGCGGTGCCGCAGGCGAATGTCTCGGTGAGCCGGCCGGATTGAGCGTCCGCTCGCCACTGGTCGATGCCGTAGCGCTCCTCGCGAACGGTCAGGCCCTCGTCGCGCGCGAGCGTAAGGATGCTGTCGCGAGTGATGCCCGGAAGGATCGTGCCCGATAGCGGCGGCGTCAGCAGCGTGCCGTCCTCGAACACGAAGTAGAGGTTCATGCCCCCCAGTTCTTCGATCCACTTGTTCTCGACGGCGTCAAGGAAGACGACCTGGTCATGGCCCTTGGCGATGGCTTCGGCCTGGGGGACGAGGCTCGCGGCGTAGTTGCCGCCGCACTTGGCCGCGCCCGTTCCGCCCGGAGCCGCGCGCGTATAGCCCTCGCTCACCCAGATCGAGACGGCGGGAGAGCCCGACTTGAAGTAGTTGCCGGCAGGGCTGGCGATGACGACGTACTTGTATTCCTTGGCCGGGCGCACGCCGAGGAAGACCTCGGAGGCGAACATGAAAGGCCGCAGATAAAGCGATCCGCCTTCGATCGGCGGCAGCCACTCACGGTCGGCCTCGACCAGACGGCGGACGGATTCGACGAACAGATCCTCGGGCATCTCCGGCATGGCCATCCGGCGTGCGGACGCATTGAAGCGGCTGGCGTTCGCGTAGGGCCGGAACAGCGCCAGGCTGCCGTCGGGGTGGCGATAGGCCTTCAACCCCTCGAAGATCTCCTGCGCATAATGGAGCACCGCGCTTGCGGGATCGAGCGAGATGGGCTCGCGCGGTCCGATGACGGCATCGTGCCAGCCGTTGGCCTCGTTCCACTCGATCGTCACCATGTGCTCGGAGAATTTCGTGCCGAAGCCAGGGTTGGCCAGCAGGGCGGCGCGCTCCTGCTCCGAGACCGGCGCCGGGAGCGCCTTGGTGGTGAATTGCAGACCGGTGTCGGCGAGGGTCGCCATAGCGGGATTCCTTAAGCTTCGAGGCCAGCGCCTTTGAACGATAATTACGTTCAGATCAACGCCAGTGAAATAAATTAATGGTCGGTCTATGGCATACCACTCGCCGCAGGCTTGGGGAACCACCGCAGAGGGTGGACACCGCCCAACTTGCAGGGCACGCTGCAACCGCGAAGTCTATGAGATTTGTGGGGGGCGGTAATTGACAGGGCAGGACCGATGGCAATCCGGCTCGCCTTCGCCCGTATCGCACCTCCTCGGCTCTCTGGTCCTATTGGCATTGCTCATAGCGGCGATCGGCCACTGGATCGGCATATTCGGCTGGGACGACGGAGCGATCACGCTCGCATTCTCCAAGACGTTCGCGGAGACCGGACGTCTCGCTCTCACCGCGGTGTCCGAGCAGGTGGAGGGTTTCTCGTCCACGGCCTGGTTCGCCGTCAATGCCGTAGTGGCTCTGTTCCGACCGAGCTTCGAGCAGGCGATCCTCTGGTCCCAGATCGCGACGGGCGCAGCGATCGCGATGGCGGCGGTGTTCGTCTGGCTCATCGCGCGCAAGTTGGCGCTGCGGGCGGATACGACCCTCGCGTTGCTGGTGGTCTTCGTGCTGTTCGGGCCGACGATCAGCGAGATCGCCAACGGCATGGAGATGGGGTTGTTCGCGGCCAGTGCCCTGGCGCTGATCTACTGGCTCTATTTCTCGCCCCGGGTCGGTCTTGCCGTTGCCGCCGCGGCCGTGTTCCTGGCCTGCCGGTTCGAGGCGATGGTCTGGTTCGCAATCATGATGGTGCCGCTGCTGGTCCAGCGGCGATACAAGCTGTTTTTTGGCATGGCGCTGGCGGGGCTTGCCGTCACAGGCCTGCTCGAAGTGACCCGTTTCGCAGCGTTCCACGATTGGCTGCCGAACACCATCTACGCCAAGACCAATCCACCCTACCGCTGGCCCAACACGAGCAGGCTGGTGACGCAACTGCACGGCACGGTCGATGCACTGACCGGTCTGTTCTACTTCCTCGCGGCTTGCGGCATCGCCTTCGTGATGAGTGGGAAAGCGCGCGCAGATCTCTGGGCTGCGTTGCGTCGGCCGTCGAACGTTTCCGATGCGGTGATCGTGCTCCTCGCGCCGGTAGTTGCCGCGGTCGTGCTCAGCACGCTTATCGGTCTGAACACCGGTTATCCCGGGCGCATGCAATTTCCCGCGCTTCCCTGTGCCTTGCTGCTCAGTGGACTGATCTTCGACAGTTATCTCGCGCCTCGTCTGACGGGATCTATGGTGCGCGTCGTGCTGTCGTTGAGCGTTATTGCGACCATCCTCGTCAGCCTTCCACTGAGCGCTGCCCTGCCGATCCGGGTCGCGCGTGCGCAAGCGCGAGGCGACCGGGAGGAACTCGTGCACGCCGTGGAGGTGAATCCCGCGAGCTACCGCCGTACGGCGCTCGCCGTCGAGCGCGTGCGCCGGCTTGCGGGCATGGACACGATCACCTTCATGACACCGGATGTCGGCGGCGTAGGGCTTTGCTGCAGCCGGCAGCGCGTGGTCGACTTGGGGCTGCTCACAAACCGGCAACTCGGCCATGAGGGCTATGCTGCCTTTCCCGAGGTGTTCCGGCGTGAGAGGCCCGATGTGGTCGAAGTCCATTCCGTATGGGGCGTGTTCTCAGAGATCTACGCTTTGCCCGACTTCGTGGCGGGCTATCAGCCGGCCCTGATCGACGACACGCGCTTTTTCGTGCGCGACGATCTTGCTCGCCGCCTCCAGCGGGCGCGGCGCGCGCAGATTTGCGGTGTTGAGACAGAGCCGTGCCGCAGCCGCCTGAAGGTGCCGCATCGCTATGCTGCCCAGGCGGATCCTGGCGACGATGCAGCATTCGCGCGTCGAGGGACGGTGCTGCTGATCGATTGAGCCGCGCGCTGCAGAGAGTGCGGTGGGTACAAATGAGAAGGGCCGCACCGACGGATCGGTACGGCCCTTCGCATGGTCAGCGGCCGGAAGTGCCGCCAGCGAAACCTCTATCGCTTACTTTTGCAAATTCAGCGATAATGCCTCGCGACGGAAAAAGCCGACCTCTCTGCTGAACCATGAGACATCGGATCACCTCCTTTCGCGCTGTTGAGCCAAGTCGCCGCGGTGAAGCGGCTGGGGCTGAAGATGCCGCGGGAGAAGGACCCCTCGGCTTCATCCGGCCCTGCACTATTTGTGGGTGATTCCGCAGCGCACAACAAGTCTTGCAAGAAATTATTTTGGCGCCAAGATCGGCCCTTCCGCTCGGTTTTCCCCAGCCGTTTGCAGGCCGCTCGAGAGCCCGGTTCGCAGCCTCAGCGGCAGTCCTCGATCACGCGGCTGATCTCGGTCCAGCTCGGCACGTAGAGCGTGGTAAGCCCTGTGACTTCCACCGCAAAGCGGCCCCGGCTGAAGGCCATCGCGTCGAGCAGCCCGTCGCGCGCCGGCACGCTGACCGACACGGAACCGGACCGCGCTTCTGCATGAAACGGCCGCATCTGCGTCTGGGTGATCACGGTCATCAGCACGGGCCCGGAGAAGGTGGCGCCCGGCTCGTTGCGGCTTATCGTCATCGTGTGAGAGGCGATGTCGCAGCTCATCGTCAGGCGACCGCCGGCAAAGCGCGCGACGGACTGCCTGGCGCTCGCGGTCCACTGCCAGTCGCCCGGCGTGATCGGCATGTCGCGCCAATCGCTGGAGCGGGGCGGGAGGGACGCGACGGAAGTCGGGCCGGGCGCAGGACGGAACTGGGGTTGGGCAGGCGGCCGGGCAGGCGGCCGGGCAGGCGGTCGCGACTGGGCGACAGGTTCGGACGCGGGGGCTGGGATCAAGCTCTGGTCGGCGCATGAGCCGACCGCGCTCGCGCCGAGAACAAGGAGAGCGGCGCTGAGCAGGTTTGCCTTCATGGGGCCGGTATGGAATGAGACGCGACCTACCTCAACCCTCCCAGATCATGACCGACCCGAACCCGCCTCGATCCGCCGCTCTCCCAGGCGCGCAACTTCCGGCCAAGCCCGCCGGTAAGCAGCGCGTCGATCAGCTGTTGGTCGATCGCGGTCTCGCCGAAAGCCGCACCCGGGCGCAGGCGCTGGTGCTCGCGGGGCTCGTGTTCTCGGGCGAGAGCAAGATCGCCAAGCCCGGGCAGCAGGTGCGCGGCGATGCGCCGCTCGACGTGCGCGGGCGCGATCATCCCTGGGTCTCGCGCGGCGGGATCAAGCTCGCGCATGCCATCGAGCACTTCGGCCTCCACCCGACCGGCGCCGTCGCGATGGATATCGGCAGCTCGACCGGGGGCTTCACCGATGTGTTGCTGAGCAAGGGCGCGGCGCGTGTCTTCGCCGTCGATTCGGGCACCAATCAGCTCGCCTGGAAACTGCGGCAGGACCCCCGCGTCACCGTGCTCGAGCAGACCAGCGCCCGCGTCCTTACGCGAGAGCAGATCGACGCGGACTGCGACTGGGTGGTGTGCGATGCGAGCTTCATCGGCCTTGCCAAAGTGCTGGAAGTGCCGCTCTCGCTGGCGGCTCCGGACTGCACGCTGGTGGCGCTGATCAAGCCGCAGTTCGAAGTGGGCAAGGGGGAAGTCGGCAAGGGCGGCGTCGTGAGGGATGCGGCGCTGCATGTCCGCGTCTGCGAAGAAGTCCGCACGTGGCTGGAGCAAGCGGGCTGGACCGTGCGTGGCGTGGTCGAGAGCCCGATCACCGGCCCGGAAGGCAATGTCGAGTTCCTGATCCATGCGACTCGCGGCGGCCCGGCACCGGTGGGCGGTTGCAAGCCGACGGTGAGCGGATAGGTAAGGATAACTAAGCACGATTCGAAAGATCGCCCGCCGATGAACTTCCTGGCCTCGAGTTGGCAATTGCGCGCCGGCGTGATCCGCTGGGCGCTCGTTTGCGTGCCGCTCGTGCTGATCCTGGGGACATTGTCGGGAACGCTTTCGGGCAGCGGGGCCGACGATCCTTGGCTTGCCGCCTTGCGCAAGCCGGTCGGCTATCCACCTTCCGCCGCCTTCGGGCTGGTATGGACGGTGCTCTACATCATGATGGGCCTGGCGCTCGCCATCGTGCTTTCCGCTGTCGGCGCGCGCGGGAGAGGCATGGCGGCGCTCGCCTTCGCAGTCCAGCTCGTGCTCAATCTCGCGTGGTCGCCGCTGTTTTTCGGCATGCACCGGATCAGCTGGGCGCTGTTCGACTTGATACTGATCGACCTGGCGGTGATCGTGACGCTGGTGCTGTTCGGGCGCATCCGCCCGAGCGCGGCATGGCTGCTGGCGCCGTATCTGGCCTGGGTGCTGTTCGCGACTTATCTCAACTGGGCCATCCTGTACGACAACCGCGATCTCGATGGAGTGCAGGTGTCGGGCGCGGTGGAGCGGATCGAGTTCTGATCGTGCGGTTTCGCATCTTGCGAGTGAGCGCGCTTCATACCATTTAGCGCCCATGCAGAGCGAAAACCCCATCATCGCCGACTTCGTCAAGCTGATGAACAGCGCCGCCGGTACGCTGGCCGGTGTCGGACGCGAGGCGCGCGACTCCGCGCGCGAGCGCTTCAAGGAGTTCATGGGCGACATGGACTTCGTCAGCCGCGAGGAGTTCGACGCGGTCAAGGACATGGCCGCCAAGGCGCGCGAGGAGGCCGAGATGCTGAAGAAGCGCCTCGACGAGCTGGAGACGCGCCTCAACGCCCAGGGCTGACCTGCCCTCAGGGGCGGCAACCGTTCGCCACTGCCGTCGTTGATCGGCAGAAGGCGGTAAAATAATCCATGTTTACACAGCTCAATCCGACATTGCCGCTCCATGTGCTGGAGAAGGGCGACGGCTATGCCATCGGCGTCATCGACTACGGACAGGAGCACAACCTGATCTGGGTAACGGTCTTGAACGACAGCGGCGAAATCTGGTGCGCGCCAAATTACACGGTGCGCCTCGGGCGCAACTGGACGATGGGGCGCAAGCAGAACCCCGCGATCGATGCGGATCGCGCAAAAGCAGCCGAGGTTTGCGCCGACTGCAACGTGGCGCTCGCGAGATAACGTCGTCCCGGACCTGCTCCGGGAGCGGCTCGCCTGGCGGCCCCTTCAGCTTCTGACCTGACACCGCGGCCATCCGGCCTGGCTCCGGGCAATGCTTGCTCTCGAGGTCTCTGCACGCCACACAGCTGACATGGATTTCCGCGGCCCTGCCATAGTCTGTTCGGGCCGGCCGCATGGAGAGACTGCGGTCATCGCGCGTCTCTTGACCGCCGATCGCGGCCTTGTCGGCGCCTACATCGCCGGAGGACGCGGACGCCAGTTGCGGCCTATCGTTTTGCCCGGCAACCTCGTCGAAGCCGAAGTGCGGTCGCGCTCTGACAACCAGTTGCCGTTCGGACGGCTCGAACTGCTCCAGAGCCGCGGACCCTGGCTGAGCGAGCCGCTGCCGGCCGCCGGGATCGCGTGGGTCACCGCGCTCACCGCCGCCGCTTTGCCCGAGCGCCAGCCCTTTCCGCGACTGTTCGAGGCGCTCGATGCCCTGCTGACCGCGATCACTGTCGCACCCTCGGCGCGGGGCTGGGCGGTGCCCATGCTCTCCTACGAAGTCCTGCTTTTGCGCGAGCTTGGCTATGGCGTCACGGTCAGCCGGCCGGAGGAGGGCGACTGGCCCGCGATCTTCCAGGCCTTCGACCGCCTCGGTCGCGAGCTCGCGCGCTACCCGCTTGCCGAACGGCGCGCAGACGTTATGGCGGCGCGCGCTATGGTGCGCGAGCGGTGGTCGCGGATCGCGGGGAACGGATCATGAGTGCGAATGCGATGCGGGTGGCGGTCTTCGCCGGCGACGGGATCGGCCAGGAGGTTACCGCCGAGGCGGTGCGGGTGCTGCAGGCGCTCGATCTGCCCGGGCTGGAGCTGGTCGAGGGCGACGTCGGCGGCGTGGCCTATCGCAAGCACGGCCATCCACTCCCGCCGCAGACGCTGGAGATCGCGCGCTCGTGCGGGGCGATCCTGTTCGGCGCAGTCGGGGACTTCACGCTCGACCACCTAGAGCGCGCGTTGCGGCCCGAGCAGGCGGTGCTGGGCCTGCGCAAGGAACTGGGCTTGTTCGCCAACTTGCGCCCCGCGACGGTGTTCAAGGGTCTGGAAGACCTGACCACGCTACGCCCCGAAGTGGCCGAGACGATCGACTTGCTGATCGTGCGCGAGCTCAACGGCGACGTCTACTTCGGCGAGAAGGGCATCCGCACGCTCGAGGACGGGCGGCGGCAGGGCTGGGACATGATGTCCTATGCCGAGGATGAAGTGCGCCGGATCGCGCATACCGGCTTCAAGGCCGCGATGGGCCGCAGCAAGAAGCTGTGCTCGGTCGACAAGGCGAACGTCCTGGAAACCTCGCAGCTCTGGCGCGACGTGATGCTGGAAGTCGCCAAGGAGTATCCCGAAGTCGAGCTCAGCCACATGTACGTCGACAACGCGGCGATGCAGCTGGTGAAGAACCCCGGCCAGTTCGACGTGATCGTGACCGGCAATCTGTTCGGAGACATCCTGTCCGACCAGGCGAGCATGTGCGTGGGCTCGATCGGGCTGCTCGCCTCGGCCAGTTTGGCCGAGAGCAGCTTCGGGCTCTACGAGCCGATCCATGGCTCGGCGCCGGACATCGCCGGCAAGGGCGTCGCCAACCCGATGGCGACGATCCTCTCGGCGGCGATGATGTTGCGGCACAGCTTCGGCCGCGAAGCCGAGGCGGCGCGGATCGAGGAGGCGGTGGCCAAGGCGCTCGGCGACGGGGTGCGCGGCGGCGACCTTGGCGGCAAGGCGGGCACTCGCGAGATCGGTGACGCGGTACTGGCGGCGCTGTAGCGCGTCCGGGACTTGTGAATGGCTAAAGTAAATTCCAGTAAAGCTTCTTTCAGGTTTTGCATCTAGTGCCTGCGCCCATGAACATCACGCGTTCCGACCTTGCCCAGGCCGTGCATGCCGCCGCCAAGCCGCTCGAGCTTGCCATCGTCCTGCCGACCTTCAACGAGCGCAAGAACCTCGAAACACTGGTGGTGCGCCTCGACGAGGCGCTGCAGGGCATCGCCTGGGAAGCGATCGTGGTCGACGACAACAGCCCGGACGGCACGGCCGACACCGCGCGGGACATCAGCCTGCGCGACTCGCGCGTGCGGGTGATCCAGCGCATCGGCCGGCGCGGGCTCTCGTCCGCCGCGATCGAAGGGATGTGCTCCACCGCCGCGCCGATCGTCGCGGTCATGGACGCCGATCACCAGCACGACCCCAAGCTGCTGCCCGGCATGCTCGATGCGGTGCAGTCGGGTGAGTACGACTTGGCCTATGCCTCGCGGTTCTGCGAAGGCGCCAGCACCGAGGCGTGGAACCGGCCCGATCGGGTCAAGGCCTCGGGCATCGCCAATGCCATCGCCCGCAAGGTGACCGGCGTGCAACTCACCGACCCCATGAGCGGCTTTTTCATGCTGCGTACCGAAACCTTGCGCGCGGATGCGCATCGGCTCTCGGGCGTGGGCTTCAAAATCCTGCTCGACATCCTCGCCACGGTCGATACGCCGCTGCGGGTCAAGGAATTTCCCCTCGCCTTCGCCGCCCGCGCCGAAGGTGAAAGCAAGCTGGATCGGACTGTCGTGTTCGAATTTCTCGTAGGTCTTTACGACAAGTGGCTCGGCCGTATCATCCCCACGCGCTTCGCGCTGTTCGGGACGATCGGCGCCGTGGGCGTGCTGGTGCACATGGTCGTGCTATCCTCGTTCCTCAAGATCTTCGGGGGGCCCGACATCAAGGGCCAGCTCGTCGGCGCATTCGAGGTGGGGCAGACGATCGCGGCGATCTGCGCGATGACGTTCAACTTCTTCCTGAACAATGCGCTGACTTACGCCGACAAGCGCCTGACCGGCTTCGCGCCGCTGATGCGCGGCTGGGCCAAGTTCGCGATGACCTGCTCGGTCGGCCTGACCGCCAATGTCGGCGTTGCCGCGGTTCTGGTGCACTACGGCATCCACGAGTACCCGGCCGCGCTCACCGGCATCATCATCGCCTCGGTGTGGAATTTCGCGCTCTCGTCCAAGTTCGTCTGGGGCAAGTACGGCACCGCTTGAACGGGTCGACGCTAGGCGGCAACTCTCGAATGAGCCGCGTACGTCACGTCGCGACTTCGCCCTGATCCTCGCCGTCCCAGTAGTGCAAGTGCTTGGCGTGCGCCTTGATGAGCACCAGGCCGGGCGTGTCGACGCCTTGCTCGAACCAGCGCTCCAGGTCCTTGACCCAGTGCTTTTCGAACGTGGCCTTGTCACGGATGATCTCGGCGGTGCCGGCCGCGGCGATGAACAGCGGCGGCTTGCCCAGGATGCCGCTGTTGCCGTGGAGAGTTAGCCCCACGTGCGGATCGGCTTCGATCTCGCGCACGGTGTCGGTGTCCTCCAGCGCGAAGAAATAGCTGTCGCCGTCGTACTCGACATCCTGGTTGTTGCTCATCGGCCGGGCGGCGAGGCCGCCGTCGCTTGCGAGCGTGGTCAGCATCGTGAAGTCGATCTTGCGCATCGCCTCGGAAATCTGTTCGAGTGTCTTGGTCATCGCCTGCTCCGTGCTGAGTCACGCAGATAACGGCTGCGCCGCGGGGCATGTTCCTGGGGCGACCACGAAGGCATCGGCGACGCGCCGCCGTCGTTGGTCGGCGCCGGTCGGCGGTTGAGCGAGGCCCGATTGTTCGCAGCGGGCACGACGCCATGGCCCTCCCATCCAAGTCGAGGTCGGGAGAAGGTCCATGCTGTTCCACATTTCCATCGATGCCCGCAATCCGCAGCGCGTCGCGCGCGTGTTCGCCGAGCTGTTCGGCGGCGAGGCAACGCCGTTCCCCCCGGTCGCCGAGGGCAGCTGGCTGGCTCACGCGGGTGACGACCGGAACACCGGCATCGAGGTCTATCCCCGTGGCACCGAGCTGATCGAAGGACCGGGCGATGCGGATGCGTTCGGCGTTCCGGGCACCGGCGGCTTGTGCGCCACCCACTTCGCGATGGCGACCAGCCTCTCGCAAGAGCAGGTCCTCGCTATCGCCGCGCGCGAGGACTGGCCCGCCAAGTACCGCAAGCGCGGCGGCGCGTTCGGCGTGATCGAGATGTGGGTCGAGGGCGACCGCATGGTCGAAGTGCTCACCGCCGAGATGCAGCGCGAGTACCTCGACGCCTTCACGCTGGAGAACTGGAAGCGCTTCATCGCCCAGGCGCCGAGGGCGATCGCCGCCTGACCCGCGTCGCATCGGGAGCGGTTCGCCGCTCCCGATCTCCTAGAAGCTGTCCTGCTTGAGCGGCACCGGCCCACGCCCCCACCCGACCTCCCATAGGGTACTATCGTTGGGAGGTCGGGTGGGGGCGTGGGCCGGTGCCGATTCCGCTTAATGCGGACAGACTCTAGCGCCAGCTGTCCAGCCACATGTACTGGGCGAAGCTTGCCTTGCCGTGGTGCAGGCGTGCCGCCGAGATGATCGGGTAGAAGTAGACGAACATCCCGAGCGTCACGGCCAGCGAGATCGGCGTGATCCAGCGCCAGCGATCGCGCCGTGCCCAGAGTTCGTCCAACGCCAGCGCCAGGCACGCCATCAGGAAGGCGGCGGGCAGCAGGTAGTGGTAGTAGAACTGGATCGGCTTGCCGTTGATCGCCCAGATCCCCAGGGTCAGCGCATAGAGCACCACGAAGGCGAGCGCGTCCAGCCGCTGGCGGCGGATCGCCGCCCAGGCGCACCACGCCAGCGCCGGCAGCCCCGCGAGCATCGAGAAGGGATTGCCGATCAGCAGGATGCCGCGTTGCGCGCCGTCGACGAATTCGTAGAGATACCAGATGCACCGCCAGTTCGCCATCCACTGGTACCAGACGCTGCGGTAGGGGTGGAGGCGCTTCACGCTGTCCTGCAGTTTCAGCATGTACTCGTGCTGGGCGACCGGTGCGAGCGGGTTGATCGGCCGATCGTGCCAGAAGAAGCCCGGCATGTAGGTCGCCCAGTAGACACAGAGCGGCACCAGCGCGAGCCAGAAGGCCGCCTCCGCCAGCGAGACGCCCGGCACCGGGCCGGCCCCTTTTCGGCCGATCAGGCGCCACCCGGTATGCCGGAAGCGCAGCACGAGGAACGTCAGGCCCGGCAGGATGAAGGCCGGCGCGATGCTCCACTTGGCGCCCAGCGAGAGGCCCATGGCGATGCCGCAAGTGGCAACTCGCAGGCGTGGACGCTTGTCGGGTCGGCGCAGCAGCGCGGCGAACTGCCACAAGGCGACCATGCCGAACCCGGCCTGGACCATGTCGAGCATCGCGATCCGGCTCTGGCAGAACCACAGGAAGTCGGTGGCGAGCAGGAACACCGCCATCACCGTCGCGAGCGGGCGCTGGCTCACGTACCACACGAGGCGGCCGAAGGCGTGCAGGCCCATGGTGCCGAACAGCACCATCGGGATGCGCCAGGACCAGGGCCGGTCACCGAGCACGGCGATCGCCGCGGCGATCACTTCCTTGCCCAGCATCGGATGCTCGCGGTTGGCGGGGATGCCCTGCAGCATCTTCCTGGCCGCGACGACGTAGTGGATCTCGTCGAAGTAGATCTTGTTCGGCAGCCCCAGGCGATTGAGGCAGACCAGCAGAAAGAGCAGGCAGAGCGCCAGGCACCACGGCAGCGGATCGCGTTGGGGTGCGGCAAAGCCTTGCATCGGCCCGGCGCCATACGAGCGCGCCTCCTCGCCGGCAAGCCGTTAAGCGGAGACAGCCATCCGCTGTTCTCCGCTATTGTCCTGATACGAGCGCCTAACTAGAGCGCTTTGCATGAAACGGAACACTGGACAGGATCGCAGCAAGACCACTCGTTGGCGCCCGGCGACGCGCGCCGTGCGCGGGGGCACGTGGCGCTCGGAGATGGGAGAGACCAGCGAGGCGCTGTTCCTCACCTCCGGCTATGCCTACGACGACGCCGCCACCGTCGCGGCACGCTTCGCCGGCGAGCAGGACGGCATGACCTACTCGCGCCTGCAGAACCCGACCGTGCAGATGCTGGAAGAGCGGATCGCGCTGCTGGAGGGAGCCGAGGCGTGCCGCACCCAGGCGTCGGGCATGGCGGCGATGACCGCGGCGCTGCTGTGCCAGCTTTCGGCCGGCGACCACATGGTCACCGCCCGGGCCGCCTTCGGGTCATGCCGCTGGCTGGGCGACCACCTGCTGCCGCGATTCGGCGTGGACGT
>Ga0268264_10001617_pt1 | contig 20822 bp, 9 predicted proteins | sample KBSSwiS32_FD_190357 | JGI IMG/M metagenome (GOLD analysis project Ga0268264, IMG submission 190357) | Switchgrass rhizosphere microbial communities from Kellogg Biological Station, Michigan, USA - KBS Switchgrass S3-2 (SPAdes) (version 2) | ecosystem: Host-associated > Plants > Roots >...
GCCACGATCCCTTCGGCGATCACCGTCGGCACCCAGGCGATCGTCACCCGTTCGCGGACGAACCAGTCGAGCTGAGCCGGCGCGGCGAGGCGAACCTCCGCGGGCGGCACGTGCAGGCTCGCGCCGCTGGCTAGCGCCGGCCAGATCTCGATCACCGCGGCGTCGAAGCTCGGCGCCGCGACCTGGGCGCCGCGATCCGCGGGAGTCCAGGAATAGCGCGAGAGGTGCCAGGAGACGATGTGGAGCGCGCCGCGGTGGCTCATCGCCACCCCCTTGGGCCGCCCGGAGGAGCCCGAGGTGAAGATCGCGTAAGCCAGCCGCTCGGGATCGCGGAACACCGGCGGCGGTACAACCGGGCGGTCGACTTCGGACGCGCCCACGGAATCCTCGGTTAGGTCGAGCGTGAGGATTTCCACCCCGCGGTCCGCGCCGCACCAGGCGCCCGCCAGCTCGGAGCGGACGATCACCACTCGCGCCCCGGCGAGCGCCACCATGTCGGCGCGCCGCTCCTCCGGATAGGCCGGGTCGATCGGCGCGTAGGCGCCGCCCGCGCGCAGCACGGCCAGCTCCGCCACGATCAGGTCGATCGAGCGCTCGATGCAGATCGCAACGCGCGCATCCTCGGCCACGCCGAGCGCGCGCAGGCGCCAGGCCAGGCGGTTCGCGCGGGCGCCCAGCCGGGCGTAGCTGATCTCTCCCGACGGGTCCGCGACCGCGAGAGCCTCGGGAGTCTCGCGCTCCCAACGGGCGACGAGATCGTCGAGCGACATCGCTACGCTCTCGATTTCGTTCGCCTCCTCGCTCCTTCGGGCGCCTTCGGCAGCGGCCAGTCGCTGCGGGACGAATGAAACCGAGAGCTGCGAACCCGCCGGACCGGTCCCCCAGGCGATCAGCTGCGCGTTCTCTTCTTCGGAGAGCAGCGGCAACTCACCCAGCCTGCGTTCGGGCGCCCCGAGAGACGATTCGAACAGGCGGGCGAATCCGGAGAGGATGCGCTCCGCCGTGTTCGGCTCGAACCGATCGCTCGCGTATTCGAGCGTCGTGCTTAGCGTACCGTCAGGCCTTCGTTCGAGCGCGAGGGTGAGGTCGAATTTCGCGGTGCCGGTCTCGATCGGTTCGAGCCGTGTTTCGAGGCCCGGCATCCGCGGCGCGGGGAGCGGGTCTTCGAGCACCAGGAACGCCTGGAACGGCGCGCCGGCGAGCCCTGAGCCTGCCGGGCGCAGCAGCTCGACCAGCCGATCGTAGGGCAGGTGGCGGCGGGCGTACGCCTCCAAGGAAACGGCGCGCAACCGTTCGACCTGCTCGGCAAACGACGGATCGCCGAACAGGTCGATGCGCAACGCCAGGGTGTTGACGAAGCAGCCGATCAGAGGCTCCAGCTCGGGGCTCGTGCGCACGGAGATCGGCGTGCCGAGCAGTAGGTCTTCGCTCGCGCCGAAGCGGCCAAGCGCTACCCCCCAGGCGGCTGCGACGATCATGAACGGCGTGGCGCCGAGCCGGCGCGCGACGGCGTCGAGCGCCGCGGCGCCGCAGCCAAGCTCGCGCTGCAGCCGCGCGCCGCGCGCGCTCTCGACGGCAAGGCGATCTTGGAAGTCGAACGGCAGATCGAGCGGCGGGGGCGGCTCGGCGAGCGCTTCGGCCCAATATCGCTCTTCTTCTCCCAAGTACCCCTCGGCGAGCCGGCGCCGCTCCCACGAAGCCGCGTCGACGACCTGGACCGGGAGCGTCGGCAAAGACGACCCGCTGTATGCGGCGCCAATCTCGTCGGCGAGAATGCCGAGCGACCAGCCGTCGGAGACCAGGTGATGAAGGTTGAGGATCAGCTCGTGGCGGTCGCCCCCCATCGCCAGCAGGAGCGCGCGCAGCAGCGGCGGCCGGGCGAGGTCGAACGGTTGTCGCGCGGCGCGCGCCGAGGCGCGGTCGGCCTCGGCTCGCTTTGCCGAACGCCCTAGCGCCGCGAGATCGACCGCCGGCAGAGGGAGGCGAACCGCGGGCGCGACGATCTGGACCGGCCCTTCGAGCCGCGCTTCGAAACCGGTGCGCAGGGCCTCGTGGCGCTCGACCACCGCGCGGAGCGCCGAGCGGAGCGCCTCGACGTCGAGCGCCCCGGTCAGCGCCAGGCGCCCGGGCAGGTGGTAGGTCGCCCGTCCCGGATCGAGCCGTTCGAGAAACCAAATCCGCCGTTGGGCAAACGATGTCGGCAGCGGCCCGCCGCGTTCTTCGTCGGTGAGCCGTTCGATCGGTAGCGCCGCCGCCGCTAGATCGCGCGCCGTCGCCCTCGCCGCGCGCACCTTCGCGGCGAGATGGGCGACCGTCGGCGCCTCGAACAGCGCCCGCGCCGGCAGGTCGACTTCAAAGGCGCGGCAGACCCGCGCGAGCAGGCGCATCGCCGCGAGCGAATGGCCGCCCCGCGTGAAGAAATCGTCGTCGAGGCCGACCCGCTCGACCCCGAGCACCTCGGCGAACAGCCCCGCGAGCAGCTGCTCGATGTCGTCCGCCGGCTGGCGCTCCACACCCTCGGCGGCCGGGCCAAGGAACGACGGCGCCGGCAGCGCCTTGCGATCGACTTTGCCGTTCGCGCTCCGCGGCAGAGCCGGGAGCACCACGAACGCGGCCGGCACCATGTAGCTCGGCAGAGTGGTCGCGAGAAACGCGGCGAGCGCCGAAGGATCGGGCGCGTCCTCGGCGTCGCCCGCCACGTAGGCGATCAGCTTGCCGTCCGCCGCCACCACGACGCATTCCGCCACGTGGGGATGCGCCAGCAGCGCCGCCTCGATCTCCCCCAGCTCGATGCGGAAGCCGCGGATCTTCACCTGGTTATCGATTCGGCCGAGGAAATCCAGCTCGCTATCGGCGCGATACCGCGCGAGGTCGCCGGTGCGGTAGAGCCGCGCGCCGCCCTGGCCTGCCGTTGCGAACGGATCGGGCACGAAGCGCTCGGCCGTCGTGTCCGGCCGGTCGAGATAGCCGCGAGCCAGGCCCGCGCCGCCGAGGAACAGCTCCCCCGGCACGCCGCGCGGCACGGTCCGCCCCGCGCGGTCGAGCAGGTAGGCGCGGCCGCCGTCGATCGGCCGGCCGATCGAGGGTCGCGCCTCGCCGCGCGGGATCGCGGCGCCGGTCGAATAGGTGGTGTCTTCAGAGGGGCCGTACAGATTGCGCACGGTCAATTCGGTCAGTGCCCGCTCCTGCTCAGGCATTCGATAGATCCGCTCGACGAGCTCGCCCGGCAGCGGCTCGCCCGCGAGGATCACCGCTCGTAGCGCGGGAAACGCCGCGTCGAGCCCCGCCAGCTCGGCCATCGCCGAGGGCACCGTGTTGATCAGCGAGATCTCCGCCCGCGCGGGGTGGGCGGGCAGCGCCAGGGCGTTCTCGGCGAGGATCGTCCGGCCGCCCCAGGCGAGCGGCACGAACAGCTCGAACACCGACAGGTCGAAGCAGACCGAGGTGACCGCCGCCACCCCCGAAAGCTCGGCGTCGGAGAGCTCTCGCCGCGCCCAGAGCGCGAGCGCCACGGCGGCGCGGTGCTCGATCGCCACCGCCTTCGGCCTACCCGTCGAGCCCGAGGTGTAGATCAGATACGCGAGGTTGTCCGGCAGAACCCTTCGGGCGAGGTGCGTCGAGACCGATTGCGAATGGATCGGCAGATCGACGCGCAGCGTCTCGAGCCCCAGTTCAGATAAATCGCCGGGGAGCGCAGCAAGGCAGCTTTCCTCGGTGATCAGCAGCCGCGCGCCGGAGTCGGCGAGCATCAGCGCCAGCCGCTCGCGCGGATAGGTCGGATCGAGCGGCACGTAGGCCGAGCCCGATTGGAGCACCGCGAGCAGCGCCGCCACCAGGTCGACCGAGCGGTTCAAACAGACCGCGACGCGGATCTCCGGGCCGGCCCCGCGCGCGACCAGCGCGTCCGCGAGCCAGGACACCCGGTTCCGGAGGTCGCGGTAGCTCAGGCGTTCGGCGCCCGCGATCAGCGCTTCAGCATTCGGCGTACGCGCCGCCTGGGCGAAAAACAGCTCGTGCAGGCAGAGGTCGGAGAGCTCGGGAACGGTCTGAGCTCCCTGGGCTCCGCGGTCGTTCCATTCGAGGCGCAGCTGATGGCGCTCGGCCGGGGAAAGCCGCGGCAGCGCCGAGAGCGCCGTCTCGGGCGCCGCCGCCGCGGCGGCGAGCAGCCGCGCGAACCGGTCGAGCAGGCGCGCCGCCGTGGTGCGGTCGAACAGGTCGGCGTTCGCTTCGAGCGCGAGAGCGAGGGTGCCCGCGGAGGCGTTCAAAGCCGAGCGCAGCGTCAGATCGAATTGCGCCCGCCGTTCCGGCAGCTCGAGCGAGACGAGGACCTGTCCCACCAGATCGAGCCGCCCGCCCGCGGCGCCCAGTGCCACGGCGGCGAGCGCCGCGCCTTCCGCGTCCGCGGCGCCGCGCGCCGCGTGATGGACGAGCATCGCCTGGAACAGCGGTGGGCGCGCCGCGTCGCGCGCCGGCACCAGCTCCGCCGCCAGCAGCGGAAACGGGTCGTCGGCATGTTCGAGCGCGCCGAGCAGCTCGTCGCGCGTCCGCTCCAGCAGATCTCGGAAGCTCGGATCGCCCGCGGTCCGGGCGCGCACCGCGACCGGATTGACGAAATAACCGACCGTCTCGGCGAACCGCGAGCGCGAGCGCCCCGCCGTCGGCACGCCGAGCGCGAAACCCTCCTGGCCGCTCGTCCGCGACAGCTCCGCGGCAAACCCGGCGAGCAGCGCCGCCTGAAGCGTCGCGCCGCCTTGCCGCGCGAGCGCTTCGAGCCGCGCCGCGACGTCGCGCGGCAACGCGCCCCCGGCCACCGTGCCGCCGAAGCTCTGCGCGGTTGGGCGCGGCCGGTCGGTCGGCAGATCGAGATCCGGCACGCCCGAGCCCAACCGTTCGCGCCAGAACGCCCGCAGCCGTTCCCCCGCCGGCCCGGCCAGCAGGTCGCGCTGCCAGCGGACCCATTCCGCGTAACCGCTCTCCTGAGCAAGCGGCGCGAGGTTGCCGCCGCCAAGAATCGTCGCCAGATCGCGTGCGATCGTGCCGAACGAGGCGAAATCGGTCACCGAATGGTGGGCGGCAAACAGCAGCAAGTGGTGCGCCGGACCGCGCAGCACCCGCACCCGCACCAGCGGCCCGTGCGCGAGGTCGAACGGCCGGTACGCCGCGTCGGCCAGATCGGCGAGCGCCTCTTCGATGCTCCGGCCGGCGAGATCCTCGACCGCGAAATCGAGATCGCTCTGCCGGTCGGGCGCCGCCACCCGCTGGCGCGGCGCGCCGTCGGCAACGATCAGCCGGAGCCGCAAAGCCGTATGGCGCGCCACGATCTCCGAGAGGGCATTCGCCAGGCGCTCCGGCCACTCGGGCGCGCCGCCGTCCACGCGGAACGCGGCGGCGAGGTTGTAGGCGCCGGAATCGGGCGCCAGCCGCTCGACCACCCATAGTCCCTCTTGGCCGTAGGAGAGCGGGAAGGTCTCGCCCGTCTCCGGTTCCCTCGCCGTCTCGGGAATGGCCGCAAGCGGCTTTGTCGCCGCCGTTTCGAGATCGGCGCCGATCAGTGTCGCGAGGTCGCCGAGCGTCGCCCCTTCGAACAGCGTCGCGAGCGGCAGCGCCACGCCCAGCCGCTCCTCCACCGCCGAGCGCAGTTCGAGCGCCGCGAGCGAATCGAGGCCGTAACCGGAAAGCGGCGCATCGCGTTCGATCCGCGCCGCGGCAACGCCCAGCGCGCGCGCCGCCCAGCCGGCGATCATCGCCTCGAGCGCCCGGCGCCGCGCGGCCGCCGGCAGGGCCGTCAGCTCGTCGCGCCCGAGGTCGGTGGTTTCGGTCCCTTCGTCGTCGCCGACGAACGCCGCGGCGCTCCTCGCCACCACCGGCAGCGTCCCGGCGAGATACCCCTCGCGGCAGGCGTGGCGCTGGACCTTGCCGGAGGAGGTCTTCGGCACGCCGCCGATCTTGACCAGCACCAGCTCGGCGACCTGCGCCTCGTGCTCTTCGGCGATCGCCGCGCGCACCGCGACGGCGATCTCCTCGTGTACCTCCGGCCCGGCGCGCCGATCGACCTCGTAGACCAGCACCAGCCGCTCCGCCTCTTCGCCGTCGGTCCCCAAGTCCGCGACCGAAAACACCGCGCCGTTGCCGGCGCGCAACGCCGGATGCGCCCGCTCCGCCGTCTCTTCGAGGTCCTGCGGGTAGAGGTTGCGGCCGCGTAGGATGATCAGATCTTTGATCCGTCCGGCGACGAACAGCTCCACGCCATGGCGAAACCCGAGATCGCCCGTGCGCAGGTACGGCCCGGCCCCGGCCGCGGTGGTCGCGGCGAACGTCTCGGCGCTCGCTTCCGGCCGGCCCCAATAGCCGCCGCCGACGTTCGGACCGGCGATCCAGATCTCGCCCACCCGGCCCTCGGGCAGCTCCTCGCGGCTCTCGGGATCGACGATCGCCAGCCGCTGTTCGAGCCACGACCCGCCGCAAGCGACAAGGGCCTGCTGGCTCAGTTCGTCCGCTACCACCGCCCGGCCGTGGCGCAGTTCCTCGGCATCGAAACGGGTCGCGCGTGCCCCCGCCCCCGGGGTGCCGCCCGAGACGAACAGCGTCGCCTCGGCCAGGCCGTAGCAGGGATACAACGCCGCGGGAGAAAAGCCGCACTCGGCGAACGCCGCGGCGAAACGATCGAGCGTCGAGGGGCGCACCGGCTCGGCGCCGTTATAGGCCACCCGCCAGCTCGACAGATCCAGCCCGGCGCGATCCTCCGGCGCGATCTTCCGCGCGCACAGGTCGTAGGCGAAGTTCGGGCCGCCGCTGGTGGTCGCCCGGTAGCGGCTGATCGCGGCGAGCCAGCGCAGCGGCTTCTGCAGGAATGCCACGGGCGACATCAAAACGCAGCGCCCGCCCGACCAGAGCGGCTGGAGGACGTTACCGATCAGCCCCATGTCGTGGTAGAGCGGCAGCCAGCCGACCACCACGGATTCTTCGGTCTGGCGGAACGCGGCGGCGATCATCCTCTCGTTGGCGATCAGGTTCGCGTGGCTGACCCTCACCCCCTTGGGCAGCGAGGTCGAACCGGAGGTGTACTGTAGGAACGCGAGATCGTCGGGGCGAATCGCGGGCGCGCGCCAGACCTCGGCGGCCCGGGTGAGATCCTCGGCTCCTCCGAGGTCGTCGGTCGCGAGCCAGCGCGCGGCGGCCAGCTCCGGCACGTCTTCAGCGAGGGACGCGGCGCGCGGCAACAGCGCTTTTTGCGCCAGCACCACCGCGGGCGCCGCGTCGCGGACGATCGCCCGCAGCCGCTGCTGCCCCCGGTTCGGCCGCGGCGGGTAGGAGGGGACCGCCACCACTCCGGCGTACAGGCAGCCGAAGAACGCGGCGATGAAGTCCAATCCGGCGGGAAACAGCAGCAAAGCGCGCTCGCCCGGCCGCGCAACCTCGGCCAGATGGACGGCGATCGCCCGCGCGGTCCGGTCGAGCTCGCTCCAGGACAGACTCCCGCCCTCCGCTTCTCCATCTTCGAGAAACGTGTAGGCAGGTGCCTGACCCGGCTGACGAACTCGCTCCCGCAGAACGTCGACCAAGTGATAAGCCCGTGGCACGCTCGGCGCTCCGGAGGGCGCCATCGTGTCCGGGATGAACCTTGAGCCCAAATCCAAGTCTCCCCGCCTTCGGAGTGCGGAATTGGGTGCGAACCGGGACACATTGACACCTTAAGGAGAAGCTCGACTCCGCCTCCCCATCGATCGCGCAAGGGCTCTTCGCGCGAGCCCTGTAGAACCCCGTGCTAGGCTTCGCCTACCTTCTCACCCTCGAGCCTCCTAGCCCCCATGTTGCGCACCTTGCTGACGCTCGCCGGAATCGTGGCCACGTTGTATCTCGCGTGCTGCGTTCTGCTGTTCGCCTGCCAGCGCTCGCTGATCTACTTTCCCCATCCACCCTCCTCCGCCCGGGGCGCCTCGACGCTCACTCTGCCTGTCGAAGGCACCGAGGTGCGGGTGACGACCAAGCCCGCGCCCGGCCCGGAGGCGGTGATCTATTTCGGCGGCAACGCCGAAGACGTCAACTACAGCCTGCCGGACCTCGAAGCCGCGTTTCCGCAGCACGCCCTCTACCTGATGCATTACCGAGGCTACGGCGCCAGCGTCGGCAAGCCGTCGGAAAAAGACCTGGTGGCCGACGCCCTCGCCCTGTTCGACCGAGTTCGCGCCGAGCATCCGAACGTCGTGGCGATCGGCCGCAGCCTGGGCAGCGGCGTCGCGATTCAATTGGCCACTTCGCGCCCGGTGTCCCGGCTGATCCTGATCACCCCCTACGACAGCCTCGTCGACCTGGCCGCCCGCCACTACCCGATCTTCCCCGTCCGCTGGCTGATGCGCGACCGATACGAGTCCTGGCGCCACGCCCCGAGCGTCGCCGCGCCGACGCTGCTCGTAGAAGCCGAAAACGATGAGATCGTCCCCCGCCAGAGCACGGAAGCGCTCTACGCCCGCTTCCCCGCGGGCCGCGCCACGCTCCGAGTGGTGGCGGGCACGGGCCACAACACGATTCAAGAGAGCCCCGAGTACCTACCGCTGCTTCGGAGTGCACCCTAATGAAACGTTCGGTCGTGGTTTCGCTGCTGGGTTTATTCGCGCTCGCGGTCGGTTGCTCGCTCGCCCCCGATCCCGGGCAGACGCCACGGGCGACGGAAGTCCCGGCGCTCGTCATGGCCGGGCCCGTCGAGCAGCTCGGCCTGCGCGCGCGGGAGCCGATGGTCGTCGAGCATCCTGACGGCACACTGTTCGTGGCCGGGTACGGAGAGGATCTGCCCACCCTCTGGACCAGCCGAGACCAAGGTGCGACCTGGACGCGCGTGAACGTCGGAACGGCGGCCGAGGGGGCGATCGGCAACTCGGACGTGGATCTGGCGGTGGCGCTGAACGGAACGCTCTATTTCGTCACGATGGTGTTCGACCGCAAGGCGTCGGAGGGCACCCACGTCAGCATCGGCGTCAGCCACGACGTGGGCGCCACGTGGTCCTGGACGCTGCTGTCGCACACCCGGTTCGACGACCGGCCGTGGGTCGAGGTCGCGACTAAAGGGACCCCACACGTGATCTGGAACGACGGAGAAGGCGTTTGCCACGCGACCAGCCCGGACGACGGCCGCACCTGGATCGAACAGGACCGGATCACGCCCCAGGGCGGATCGAGCCACCTCGCGGTCGGACCGAACGGCGTAATCGCGGTGCGCATCACCCCGCTCTCGGCCTCGGGAAACAAGTTCCACCCGGGCGTCGATCTGATCGCGGTGAGCACCGACGGCGGCAGAACCTGGAGGAAGCACCCTGCGCCCGGCCGGCGCAAGTGGGCCTTCCCGCTGTCGGACAAAGAGACCTTGCCGCGCTGGGTGGAGCCGCTCGCGTGGGACGCCCGAGGCGCCCTCTACTCCCTCTGGTCGAACGAAGAAGGGCTCTGGCTCGCGCGCTCCGCCGACCTCGGCGCCACCTGGTCGACATGGCGCGTCGTCCAAAGCGAAGAGGTCATGTACTTCCCCTATCTCGACGCCCGCGCCACCGGCGAGCTGGCCGCGACCTGGTTCTCCGGGCAGGCCGCGAAGATGCGCGCCCACCTGGCAAAGTTCGAAGTCGGCACCGGCATCGCGCCACCGCGAGTCATCGAGGCGCCCCCCTTCCAGCCGGACACCTGGAGCCGCACTACCCCGCCGGGCGGCGGTTCTCCCCCACGCGACACCGGGGGCGAGTACCTGGCGCTGACGTTCCTCAGGAGCGGAGCCCTGGGCCTCGTCAGCCCGATTCAAAACCCGGCGACCCAACGCTTCGGCTTTTCCTGGTGGCGGGTAGAAGCGCCTTGAAATCTTGGATAGGGGCGCGGTCCCCGCGGGAGAGCTTCTCCCTGGGACCGTCCCTATCGGCGGTCGTAATGTGGACGCGGGAGAGCCTGGTGGTCGTACGCCCCGGCGAAGCCGGCGGCGTCACGGCAGCCGATCTGTCGACGCCGAGAACGCTCAGCGAGTCCCGCTGGGCGAATGCGGCCGCCGCCATCTCGGCGTGACCGCCGAATGCGGCTATCCGCCGCTGGATTCGCTTATCCGGCGCGGAGAGCGGGATTCAGAAGGAAAAACGCGTGATTCTTTGGCGTAAAGCGGCTATCGGAGACCGATAGCCGCTATCCGCCGCCGCAGCGTCGCTCTTCGCGAGCGATAGCGGCTTTCGAGGAGCGTTGCCCGCAATCCCGCCGTGGATAGCGGGTCTCGACGGGCGATACGGCGATCCAGGGCCAGATAGCCGCTATCCAAGGCCGAATAGCCGCTGCCGACGGCCGGCGGCTTTCCGGGGCCGTTCGGCGTAGTTTTCCGGCGCATATTCGCGGAATCCGCCAATAGACGATTGCCGCGCAGGATTGTTACGAGCCTTCCTCTGCGGGTGTGGCGCCGGCGGGATGCTCCCCTTTCGCTCCCACCACCGCCCGGGCGAGCAGCGACCAGCGCTCGCGGCGGGGCTGGAAGGGGAAGCGGCGCTGGGCGAAGCAGAAGAAATCGAACAGGCGCAGGCGCCAGCGCACCGAGAAGGCGGGGCGCGGAAAGACCTGGCCCGCGAACAGCGAGATGATCGCGCGGTGGATTTGAAGCGGCCCTTCGCCGGACATGAACAGGTCGCGAAACGCCGGGTCGTAGAACAGGTCGACCATGCGGAAGAACGCTGTCGAGCTTCCTTCCACATAGCGGATGTAGCGGCGGCGCGCGGGTTGGGGCTTGGCGCCGCGGAGCAGCCCGGCGATCTCCTCGGCGGCGCGTACGGCGCTCATCATCGCCAGGCAGACGCCGGTGGAAAAGATTGGATCGACGAACGTCGCGGCATCCCCCACCAGGAAATAGCCCGGGCCGGCGTAAGGGGCGCAGCGGTAGGAAAAGTCGGCGATCACGCCATTGTTGGTCGAGAACTCGGCGTTCGCCGTCCAGCGGGCGACCAGCGGCGAGCGCTCGATCCCCCAGGCGAGCATGCGGTCGGCCGGCACGTCCGCCTGCCGCGCGCGGTAGTCGTCGAGCACCAGGCCGATCGAGGTCCGCTCTTCGTCGAGCGGGATCAGCCAGAACCACCCCTCCTCGCACATCACGATGCGGATGTAGCCGCCTTCCTCACCCGGCGCGCGCTCGACTCCTTTGAAGTGACCGAAATAGGCCACCTTCTTTAGATGGGGCAAAACGCGGCGGAGCCCGAGGTGCTTGCCCACCAGGGTCGATTGGCCGGAGGCGTCGATCAGCCAGCGCCCGGCGACCGTGCGGCCGTCCGACAGCTCGACCGCCACGTCGCCGTCGGCGAGGCGCGGAAAGCCGCGCACGGCGACACCCTCGATCACCTCGGCGCCGGCTTCGCGCGCGGCGTCGAGCAGCATCTTGTCGAACGGCCCGCGTTCGAGGTTCATCGCCCGATCCGAGCCGGGGACCAGACCATCGGCGAAGCGGATCTTGCCACCGTCGCGCCCGTGGCCGGTGATGAACTCGGCGCCGAACTTCGCGGTTTGCGGCAGCTTCGCCGCCCGTTCGGCAAGGCCCAGATCCTCGATCAGCTGGAAATTGCGCGGCAGCAGCGACTCGCCGATGTGGAAATGAGGAAACGTCGAGCGATCGATCACCAGGGCGGAGAGACCCTCCCGCGCGAGAGTGAGCGCGGCGGTCGCGCCGGCCGGGCCGGCACCGAGGATCAGGGCGTCGTAGGTTTCGCTCATCTTGAACCGGATCTCCGGACAAAGTGTTTCGGATCGAGCGACGCGGCGTCAAATTTCCCTAGACGACCCCGGCCTGCGCACCGTACACGCGACAACGAAACTGCAGGAGTCCCCACCTCAAGTGGAAAACGTGCCGTGCTGGCCCCTCGTCGTGTATCTCCTGTCGGCCGCGGCCTTCGCGGCGGGCGCTCTCCGGCTCGGGTGCGGCATGCGCCGGGGCGATGCCGCGATCCTGATCCTGGTGCCGCTCGTCTTCGTGGGTTCGGCGCTCGCGACCGGCCGAACCTTGAGCCCGATCGATCGCGCCTACCGGCACGAACCATTCAAAACTCACCGGGAGCTGCTCGGCGACCAACCGCCGAGCGCCGGGATCTACCACGATCCGTTTGCCCAGATCCTGCCCTGGCGCGCGGCGGTGCGCCACGCCTTCGACCTGGGCGAGTGGCCGCTGTGGAATCCGTTCAGCCGCGCGGGCGAGCCGCTCGCCGGGCTCGGCCAGGCGGCACCCTATGCGCCCGTCAACCTGCTGGCCCTGCTGGTGCCGATCGAGGACGAGGCCGGCCTGGTCGCCGGGCTCGGCCTCGCGATGGCCGGCTTGGGCGGCTTCCTCGCCTTCGCTACGTTGGGTCTCTCCCGGCGGGCGGCCCTGGTCGGCGCCGTGGCCTGGAGCGGCTCGAGCTTCCTGCTCTTTTGGCACCTCTGGCCCCTGGGGCAGACGATCGCGCTCTTTCCGTTCGTCCTGTTCGCCGCGGTGCGACTCGCGCGGGAAGCCAACTCTCGAAACGCCGCTCTCCTCGCCCTGGCGCTCACCCTCCTGCTGCTCTCCGGCCACCAAGAATCGGTGGCGCATGGGGTTCTCGCCGCCGCCCTTTGGGCGGCCTTCGCGCTGCCCTGGCGACAGGTTCGCTCCCGCCGCAGCCTCCGGCCCATCGGCCGCGCGATCGGTCTCGCGCTGGCGGCGGGGCTCGCCGCCGCCGCACTCTCGGCATTTTTCATCCTGCCCCACCTCGATGCGATCGGCCAGTCAGCTGGTCCATCGCCGCGAGGCGGAGGATCGGGCCTTCCACGCCCGCCCGCTCGGCGAGGCGATGGCGTCGCTCCGCTCCGAGGTCGTACCGTTCGCCTGGGGGATCGCCGACGACGAGGCCGGCGAAATCCCCGCCTACGGCTCGGCGCGCCGATTTCCGGGCCGCTCCTTCCCGGGCGGTTTGATCCTGGCGCTCGCCGTCGCGGGCCTCGCCGCCACCCGGCGGCGCCGCCTCGCCGCTCTGGGCGGGGCGCTCTATCTGTTCGGAGTGCTCGCGGGGGTCGGCTTCCGGCCGATCCACGAGCTGCTCGCGCGGCTGCCGATCGTCGACCTCACGCTCAACAGCCGGCTCGCGTTCATCGCCGCTTTCGGGGTCGCGTTGCTCGCGGCGGCGGCGATCGACGCCTGGGATACCGACTCGGACCACCGGCCAAGGACCGGCCGCCTCTCGGCGATTCCGGCGATCCCGGCAATCACCGCGGGCGCGGCGGCGGCGCTTGCACTGGTCGCCTACGTGTTCTGGCGGGACGCCTCGGCCGCCGGGCTCGACCCGACGATCTACCTGCAGCGGACCGCCTGGCTGGTGGTGCCTGCGCTCGTCGGCGCGGCGCTCCTCGCAGCGGCGCGCCCGCGCGACCTGCGCGACCTGATCATCGTCCTGCTGCTCGCCGCTCACCTCGCAGAGCGCCGCGCCGAGACCGGATTTCTGTTCCGTCCCCAGGAGAGGCGAGCTTTCTTTCCCCGGCTGGCACCGCTCGACGCCGTGCCGGAGACGGCCGAGCCCCAACGCGTGGTGGGGCTCCGGTTCGCGCTGCCGCCCAACACGGCCACGCATTATGGGTTCGAAGATCCGCGCGGCGACAACGCCTTGACCCTCCACCGCCTGGCCCGGTTAAGCAACGCCCGGAACCCCGCGAATCCGGCGCGCGCGTCGTGGACCCTGGTGCGTTTCGGGCGCGCGGCCGACCCCGTGCTCGATCTGTTCAACGCCCGATTTGTGCTGTTGCCGGATCCGACCGGCGTCCCGCCCTGGTATCGGCCGATCGCGCGGAGCGCGAACCTCGCCCTGTTCGAGAACCGCCACGCGCTCCCTCGCGCGTTCCTGCCGCGCAACGTGGTCGAAAGCAGCGACGCGGTGGCGCTGTTGGCCAGGGCATCGGCGATCGAGTCGTTCGGCGAGACGTCGACGATCGAACCGATCGGCCGGAAGATCGCGACGACAGAAAGGCGCAACGCCCAAGGCCGGCTCGCCACGAAGCGAAAGGGACTGGGGTTCGAGATCGATGCGCAGCTTTCCACGGCGGGGTGGATCGTGGTGAGCGAAAGCCACTGGCGCGGCTGGCGCGCCACGATCGACGGTCGGGAGCTGCCGCTCGCCTACGCGGACCACGCGTTCGTCGGCATCCTCGCCCCCGCCGGACGGAGCCGGATCGACCTGACGTACCGCCCGCGATCGTTCGTCCGGGGGCTGCGGATCAGCGTCGCGGCCGCGCTCTGCCTCGCCGGGCTTGGGCTCACCGGCCGGATTCGGCGGCGGCGAGCGGCACTACCCACCTAACGCTCATTCTCCGCGGTAACCCGCGCGCCGTCGCTTACCCGGTCGCTCGGATAGAGAATCACCCGCTCCCCCGCTTGGAGACCGCCCAGCACTTCGACCGAGTTCGGGTTGCGGTGGCCGGCGTGGATCTCGCGGCGGCGGGCGCGCCCGTTTTCGACCACGAAGACGCTCCAGGCCTCTCCCGTCCGGAACACCGCTCCGGCAGGGACCTGGAGCACGTCCTCGCCGCGCCAGAGGACGATCGCGGCGAGGACGCGGAAACGGTCGCCGACTTGAGGCTCGGGTTCGAGCAGATCGCCGATCACCCGCACGCGCTGCTCCTCCACGCCGAGCGGCGAGATCTTGGTGAAGCCCGCCGGTTCGACCGCGCGCAGGCGCGCCGGGAGGATCTTGCCACCGCCGACGTCGAGGCGAATCGCGGCGCCCGGGGCGAGGCTCACGGCATCGGTGGACAGCACGTCGACCACCGCTTCGAGCCGCGCGGGATCGCCGATTTCGAGGATGGGCGTGCCGGCCGCCACCACCCGCTCGGACTCCTCGAAGCGGCGCAGCACCCGCCCGGCGACCGGCGCGGTCAGGCGAACGACGCCGCGCGACGATGGCGCTCCGCCGTCGAGCAGCGCCGCGCGCGCGCCGGCCAGCTCGCCGGCCGCCGCCTCGGCGCGGTGCTTCGCCGCATCGAGCAGCTCGGCTTGCGTGCGCTCCGCCGTGCGCGCCTGGTCGAGCGCCTCGGCGGCGAGGGTGCCGGCGGCGGCCAGCCGCTCGCTCCTCTCGCGGGTGAGGCGGCTTTGCGCCAGCGCCGCTTTCGCCTCCGAAACGCGGGCGAGCGCCTCCTCCCGGCCGGCGCGCGCCGAGGCGACCGCCGCCTCCGCCTGGCGGCGGTCGCGGGGATCGAGCGGGGCAACGGCGAGGCGCGCCACGGTCTCGCCCGCGGCCACCGCGTCCCCCTCGCGAAGATCGACCGCGAGCAGGCGGCCGGCGACCGGCGCGGCGATCACCCGGCGCGGCTGGATGCGCGTCTCCCCTTCGGCGTCGAGCGTTGTTTCGAGCGGCCCGCGGGCGACCGCCGCGGTGTCGACCGGCACTTGCTCGGGACGGAGGAGCCAGGCGAGGCCGCCTGCGGCGGCGAGGCCCAGGGCGACGCGGAGCGCGATTCGAACGATGCGGCGGGCGGCGGGTTTCATGGCGTTACTCCCGGGTCTTGAGCACGGAGATCAGATCGATGCGGTCGAGGCGGCGGCGGACCGCGAACGCCGAGATCAGCGCGGCCGCGATCACCACCGCGGCCGAGCCGAGCAGGCTGCCGGAGGAGATCACCAGCGGCAGGCGGAAAAGCTCGGTGCGGAAGCGCCAGACGATCAGGGCACAGAGGCCGATCCCGAGCGCGAAGCCGAGCGGGATCGCGAGCAGCGTGAGCACCGCCTGCTCGCCGAGCAGCATCGCCGCGACCTCGCGGCGAGAAAAGCCGAGCACGCGCAGCGACGCAAGCTCCCGGCCGCGCTCGGAGAGCGAGATCCGAGCGCTGTTGTAGACCATGCCGAAAGCGATCACGCAGGCGAAGCCGAGCAGCGACGAGATCGAGATGCGGAAGCTTTCGGCGAGCGTCTTTTCAAAGCTCGCGAGCGCGGCGCGCCGGGCGCCGACGCCGACCACCTGGGGCAGGCGCTTCAGCCGGGCGTAGAGGGCGCCCTCCGCGGCCGGATCGACCGAGAGGTAGGCGCCCGAGGCGAGATCCCCCTCCCGCATCAGCCGCCGCGCCGCGCCGAGATCCAAATAGGCCGCGGTGCCCACCAGCTCGTCCACCTCGCCCGCGACGGTCATCTCGCGCACCGGCCGGCGCCCTTCGAGCACCTCCACGGTCACCCGGTCGCCGGGCTCGACCTTGAGCAGGCGCGCGAGCTCGGTCGTGACCAGCAGCCCGTCGGGCGGCGGCCGGAACGCGCGGCGGTGGCGATCGACGATCCGGCGCAGCTCCCCCCGGACCGGCAGGCCGAGCAGCGCCGTCCGGTGCTCGCGCGGACCGTGGCGCAGTCGGACCGCGAGCACCCGGAACGGCTCGACCGCGAGCACGCCGGGCAGGCGCAGCAGCTCGCGCGGAGCGCCGCCGATCGCGGTGCGGAACGAGACCGTCGCGTCCTCGCGCTGCACCAGTTGGAACTGCAGGTCCTTCATCACCTCGATCGCGTCGAACATGTAGATGCCGACCAGCACGATCGCGACCGAAAGAGCGAGGCCCACCGCCGACAGAAATGCCTTCCCCGGCCGGCGTTCCAGATGGCGCAGAATGCTCCGCGCCGCGGGCGGCAGCCGGCGCGCGAGCCCTGAGCGCTCGACGAGGCCGGGGCGAAAGCGGGCGGGGCTCTCCGGACGCATCGCCTCGGCGGGCGGCAGGGCGGCCGCCCGGCGCACCGCGTCGAGCGCGCCGAAGACCGCCGCCCCGCCGGCCGCGACGACGCCCGCCGCGATCACCCCCGCCTGCGGCACGAACGGCACCGCCGGCAGCTGGAAGAAGCGGGCGTAAATCTCCGCCAACCGCCCCGCGAACCAGAGCCCGGCGAGCGTGCCGGCGACCGAGCCGGCGAGCGTCGGCACCAGCGCCATCGCCAGGTAGTGGCGGGCGACCGCGCCGGGGCCGTAGCCGAACGCCTTGAGCACCGCGATCTGGTCGCGTTGGGTGCCGATCAGCCGCCCCATCACGAGATGGAGCAGAAACGCGGTGACCGCGAGAAAGATCGCCGGCAGCATCAGGCTGGTCACCTGCGTCTCGGCGATCTCGTCGGAGAAGAAGCGGTGCGACACCTGATCCTCGCGCCCGTACGCGCCGAGCCTGCCGTAAGGGGCGAGCAGCCGGTCGAGCCGGGCGATCACGTCCGGCAGGACCGCGCCGGGACCGAGCGTCGCCGACACGTCATTCCACGATCCGGCGAGATCGAAAGCCGCGGCGAGCGGCTTGCGATCGATCCACAGCACGCCGAAGCGCCGGTTGTCGGGAAAGATCTGGCCGGCGCCGATCTCGTAGACGTATTCGGGCGAGCTCGCGGTGCCGACGATCCGCAGCCGCTGCCACCGGCCATGGATCACGGCGCCCACGGCATCGCCCGGCACGAGGCCGTTGGCGCGGGCGAACGCGTCGCTCGCGAGCGCCTCGTCGCGCCGACCTGGCTCCGGGTAGCGGCCGGAGCGCAGATGAACCCGATTGAGCGACGGCGCGGCCGGCACCGGGATCGACACCAGCCGCCCGGTCGCGGGCTCGGCGAGCCCCGGCACGTCGAGCAGCACGTCGGCCACCACGCGGGTGGACACCGCGCTCACGCCCGGAATCTCGGCGATCTTGCCCGCCAGCGCCTCGGGCGCCCGTTCGAGATGGGCAAAGACCTGCGCGAAGCTCCCCGCCTCGTAAGTCCGCCGCTGCGCCTCGGCGAGATAGCCGTGCATGCTGCGCATCGAGACGAACAGCGCGACGCCGGAGGCGACCACCAGCGCGACGGCGGCGAACGGCCCGCGCAGATGCCAGAGATCGCGCCGCAGCTTGGCCGAGAGCGCGGTCATCTCACCACTCCAGGTCCGACGGCGCGAGGCGCGCGGCGTTCTCGACGATCTCGACGATCCGGCCGCTGCGCAGGCGGATCACCCGGTCGGCCATGCCGGCGATCGCCGAGTTGTGGGTGATCACCGCGGTGGTGGTGCCCAGCTCTCGATTCACCCGCTCGAGCACGTCGAGCACCAGCTTGCCGGTCTCGTAGTCGAGCGCGCCGGTCGGCTCGTCGCACAGCAGCACGTCGGGCCGTTTCGCTACCGCCCGCGCGATCGCCACGCGCTGCTGCTCGCCCCCCGACATCTGCGCCGGAAAATGGTCCATCCGCTCGCCCAGGCCGACCAGGCGCAACGCCTCTTCCGGGTCCATCGGATCGTTCGCGATCTCGGTCACCAGCTGGACGTTTTCGCGCGCGGTCAAGCTCGGGATCAAGTTGTAGAACTGGAAGACGAACCCGACGTGCTCCCGCCGGTAGCGCGTGAGCGCCTCGTCGTCGTCGGTCGACAGGTCATGGTCGAGAAAATGCACGCTCCCCGAGCTCGGCGTATCGAGCCCGCCGAGGATGTTCAGCAGCGTCGATTTGCCGCTTCCCGAAGGTCCCAGAAGCACCACCAGCTCGTGCCGGTACAGCTCCAGGTCCACCCCCTGGAGCGCCGCGACCTCCACCTCGCCCATGCGATAGATCTTCGACAGTCCCACCGCCCGAAACACCGCCTCCCCGCGCCGGGGAGGGGAGAGCGCATGGGTTTCCGGGATCGCTGCCATGACGGAGAAAGCGTAAGGCCGGAAGGCCCCGCGCCACCCCGCGCGGTCGGGTAGGGGCAGGGTGGCTTCGGTCGCCCCTCTCGTTGATGCACTTATGATCCATCCCCGAGAGGAGCCGCGATGACCCCCGACGCCCAAACCCCCACCCCATGCCCAAAAACCGCGATCGTCACCGGCGGCGGCCGCGGCATCGGCCGCGCGATCGTCGAAGCGCTCGCCGCGGACGGCTGGCGAGTCGCGTTCTGCGGCCGCGATCCCGAGCGCACGGCCGAGGCGGAAAAGGAGCTTCAGGCTCGGTTCGGCGCGCGGATCTCCGGCGCCGCGGTCGACGTCCGAGATCCGCGGGCGGTCGAGGCGTTCGTCGCGGCGGTGCTCGCGGGCAACGGCACGATCGACCTCCTGGTCAACAACGCCGGAGTCGGCCGGTTCGCGCCGATCGACGAGCTTTCGGAAGAGGACTGGTGCGAGACGATCGAGACCAATCTCTCGGGCCCGTTCTACTTTCTCCACGCGGTGGCTCCGGCGATGAAGCGCGCGGGATCCGGATGGATCGTCAACATCGCCTCGCTCGCCGGACGCAATGCCTTCGCCGGCGGCGCCGCCTACAACGCGAGCAAATTCGGCCTGGTGGCCCTATCCGAAGCGGCGATGCTCGACCTGCGCCCGTACGGCGTCCGCGTCGGGACGATCCTGCCGGGAAGCGTCGAGACCGAGTTCGGCCACCCGGCGGGGCAGGGCGCAAAACCGGGCGCCTGGCGCCTCGCCCCCGAAGACGTCGCCGCCGCGGTGCTTCATCTTCTGACCTACCCGGAGCGCGCGCTACCGAGCACGATCGAGATCCGGCCGACGAAGACCGGGAAGGGATAAAGGTCGGCTCGCGCTCAAACCTTCCTACCGCCCGTCCGTAATCTAACGAGGACCGAGGGAGGAGGAGGGCCTCACCATGTCGGATCGGTTGCGCCAGGATCTCCGTTCCGCGTTTCGCCAGTTCCGGCTGGCACCCGGGTTTGCCGCGGTCGCTTTGATCACCCTGGCGTTCGGAATCGGGGCCACGGTCGCGATCTGGAGCGTGATGCGGGCCGTCGTCTGGACTCCCCTCCCCTATCGCGACCCGGACCGGTTGGTGTTGGTCTGGAACCGGCTGGAAAAGACCCATTTCGGCAAGGCGCCGGTTTCGGCTCCCGATTTCGTCGATTACCGCGCGCAGACCAAGAGCTTCGCGGCGCTCGCCGCGACCAACAACGTGTTCGAGGCGAGCCTCACGGCCGCGGGGGGCGAGCCCGAACAGGTGAAGATCGGCGCCGTCACGGCGAATTTCTTCGACCTGCTAGGCGCGCCGCCGCTGCTCGGCCGGACGTTCCTCAAAGAGGACGAGACGCCGATTCCCGACGGGGCGGTCGCGCCAAACTCCGATCCGCCGCCGGGTGCGCTGGTGCTCTCCTACGGTTTCTTCCGCCGCCGCTTCGGCGGGGACCCGAAAGTGATCGGCCGCACCGTGCGGTTCAACGACGCGCCGTTGATCGTGGTCGGCGTGATGCGGCCCGATTTCGCGCTCTACATGCCGCCGGACGCGGGGATGCCGACGGAGATCCAGGGCTGGACGCCGCTGCGTTTCGACCTGTCGCAGGTGCCGCGCGAGCAGCAGTTCCTACGCGTCCTCGGCCGCTTGGCGCCCGGGGTTTCGCTCGGCGCCGCGAGCCGCGAGATGGACGCGCTCGCCGGCCGCCTGCGCGCCGCCTATCCGTTCCACCAGAACATGGGCATGCATATCGACGTGGTGCCGCTCCACGGCGACGTCGTGGGCAAGGTCCGGCCGGCGCTCGCGGCGATCGGAGGCGCGGTCGCTTGCGTGCTGTTGATCGCCTGCGCCAACCTCGCGAACCTGCTGCTCGCCCGCGCTACCGCGCGGCGGAGCGAAATGGCGGTGCGCACGGCGCTCGGCGCCTCGCGTCCGCGGCTGGTGCGCCAGGCGATGACCGAGGCGCTGCTCTTGGCGCTCGGCGGCGGCGCGCTCGGGCTGCTGCTCGCGAAGCTCGGCCTCCGGGCGCTAATGGCGCTCGCCCCCGCGGGGGTGCCGCGCCTCGCGGCGGCGGGCATCGACGGCGCGGCGCTCGCCTGCGCCTTGGGCGCCGCGGTCGTTTCCGCGCTCGCGTTCGGCCTCGCCCCGGCGATCGCCACGTCGCTTGCGGCGCCCGCCGAAGCGCTGCGCGGAGGGGCCGCCTCGGGCG
>Ga0268264_10001618_pt1 | contig 20807 bp, 13 predicted proteins | sample KBSSwiS32_FD_190357 | JGI IMG/M metagenome (GOLD analysis project Ga0268264, IMG submission 190357) | Switchgrass rhizosphere microbial communities from Kellogg Biological Station, Michigan, USA - KBS Switchgrass S3-2 (SPAdes) (version 2) | ecosystem: Host-associated > Plants > Roots >...
TTGACGAATTAATTGGTTTGGTCATTTTGCAATAAGGATATATGTTATTCCTGCCTGTGTCGGTATATCGTATACAAATGTTTGTCTCAATTCCGGCAATGTGATTTTTGCTTTTTCTGAAACAATCGGGTCCGGGATTTTATCAACCTGGTAGAACAGATTTTTATTTTCACCAATCGCTTTTTTTAATGCAGTGCCATTGCTTAATTTCATTTCAACTGTAACGCGTAAGCGAAGATTTCCACCTAATGCAGATTTTATAACTACTTTTACCAGCTTGCCGTCTTGCCATTGCATGTTTACTATTTCAAAGCCCCCTCTTGCACGCAGCCCACTGATAGTGCCATGTTGTTGCCACGCATCTGGCAATGCAGGAAGCAAATGAAGAAATCCATCACTACTTTGCATCAGCATTTCTGTGATGCCAGATGTGCAACCAAAATTTCCATCAATCTGAAAAGGCGCATGCGCATCAAATAGATTGTTGTACGTGCCACCGCCGCCGGGGTTAGTGCCAACTGGTGTTAACTGATTTTGTATTAATTTATAGGCATGATTGCCATCGAGCATTTTTGCCCACCAGTTCACTTTCCATCCCATGCTCCAACCTGTTGAAACATCGCCGCGCTGGATGAGTGTATTTTTAGCAGCGCTGTAAAGTTGCGGCGTGCGATAAGGTGAAATTTGATTCGAAGGAAACAATCCGTACAGGTGTGAAATATGGCGATGATTATCATTCGGGTCATCAATATCATCTAACCATTCCTGCAGTTGACCGTACTGACCAATATGCATCGGTGCTAAACGGCTACGCATTTGCGTTAATCTGTCAACGAATGCTTTGTCTTCGTTCAAAATTTTTGCGGCGCATATTGTATTACTGAACACATCAAAAATAATCTGGTTGGTCATCGTAACGCCTGCATCTATGGAAGAATTCTGATGTGCCTTCGGCGCGTTTTCCGGCGACATATCCGGACAAATAACCATCCATTTATATTTTGGATGCTCAATCAAAAAATTAGCATAAAACAATGCCGCCTCTTTCAAAACGGGATATACATCAGCAAGAAATTTTTTATCTCCATTGTATAAATAATGTTCCCAAAGATGCAGGCTCAACCACCCGCCTCCATTTGTCCAACTTCCCCAGAATGCGCCATCTACAGCACCAGTGACGCGCCACAAATCGGTATTATGGTGCGCCATCCAGCCGCTTGCACCATACATTTCTTTTGCTGTTTGTTGACCTGTAATTGAAAGTTCCTTCACCATGTTTATTAATGGTGCATGCATCTCTGAAAGATTTGTTTTCTCAGCAGGCCAATAATTCATTTCTGTATTGATGTTGATAGTGTATTTGCTGTCCCATGGTGGGTATAATTTATTATTCCAAATGCCTTGTAATGTTGCAGGCTGTCCGCCAGGTTGGGAAGAACAAATTAATAAGTAGCGACCGAATTGATAATAGAGCGTGACAAAATTTGGGTCATCAACTGTGTTGAAATTTTTCAATCGCTCATTAGTCGGAAGTTTAGCAGCATCAGTTGTCCCCAAAATTAATTTCACGCGGTTGAAATATTTTTGATAAACAACTTCATGCGCTTTTGCTATTGTACTAAAAGATTTTGAAACAACTTTATTGATATATGCTGCTGCTCTTTCATTTTCATTTCCGCCGAGGTCATGATAGTTATTGAAATTGGTAGCTATTGAAATATAAATGGTAACGGCATCTGCGTTTTTAATTGCGATCGAAGTATCTGTTGATGTATAACTTCCACCTTCTGTTTTGAATTGCACTATGCCTTTATATTTCACCATGCCTTTCACTCCTTCATGGTCAATGCCGGTGCCTGCAAAGGTCAATTGCATTGCATCGTTTGTTTTTATTGTTATGTTTGACTGCGGCGTTGAATAGTAAGCGGCGAAGGAAATGCTTTTAGGTTTGCTTGCTGTCAGATGCATTACTATAACACGGTCTGGAAATGATGCAAGTGTTTCCCTAGTGTGAATAACACCATCAACATTATAAGATGTTTTTGCTATTGCATTCTCAATATCTAATTCGCGATAATAATCGGAATAATTATCATGACCTTCAAAAACAAGATGCAATTCGCCTGCGGGCTCAAACATTTGCCCTTGTGATTTTTTGCTTATGATTAAACGGTTTGCCATCTGCTCAGCTTCTTTCTGCTCGCCATCAAATATCAATTTGCGCATTTCATCCAGGGAATCTTTTATTAAGGGATTATCGTTGCGATTGGGACCACCGCTCCATAAAGTATGTTCATTTAATTGAATTGTTTCTGTATCTATATTTCCATAAACCATCGCTCCTAATCTTCCATTTCCTATTGGCAAAGCATTTTCCCATATTGAGCCGGAGGGAGTTTTGTACCAAAGCTTTAATGCTGTTTTGGTTTGAGAAAAGCAAACCGATGTCGCAAACAAAAAAAATATTGAGAAAATACATTTCATTTTGATAAGTTGCTAAAGTGCGAATATTGTTATTGCCATAATACCTGCTCACTGATCAGATTTTTTTCATAACCCAACATGTTATTTGCCCAGATTTTTTCAATGCGTGTGTTAAGATAGCTTATTGCAAAAATTTGACGAACATACGTTGGCAATTCAACAATTATTTATTTCCTGCATGCACTTTTATTTGAGTGAACGAATGCGGGGGAAATGAATACAATAATTTGTTGTCATTGATTTGAACAGTTTTTTTTATCGGCTTATATTGTTCTTGATTCTCGAACTCAAATGGTGCTTTAATGTCATCGACGTTTATGATGCTTGCTTCTGCTTTTCCCGAGAAACCTCCACCGTTATTAATGATAGTCGCAGGGATAGTTTTGTCCTGGTGTCTGTTCACCACATTGATAAAAACAGTATTGCTTTCTTTTGCATAGACAGCGGTGACATCTAAATATGGGATGTTTGTATATTTCACAGTGCTGAAAGTATCACAGTCAACATAGGCATCGACAGATTTGCCAAGACAGTTATTCGAGAATAATTTGAAAGTATAGAACAAGGAAGATTTGAACGTGCCTTTTTTCGCGTCACTCGATAACAGAGATGTGAGCATGGTGAAGTTAGCCAGCTTCACTACATTAGCATGGCGAATAAATGAATTGAGGCATTGGGCAACTGGCAGCACATTCATAAAATTCCTTCCGAACGCGCCCCATTCGTCTACAGCAATGTAAATCGGGTTTTTAAAATTTTTCATTGCTCTTGCTGAAGCGATTTGCCCTGCAGTAAGATTTATTTTTTCTTCAAAGTCCATAGCGCCGCCACCCATGCTGTTGTAATAACCCGGTCCATCGCCCTCCCAATAGCGATGGATAGAAAGATAATCAATCTTATCCCCAATGCCTGCCAACACTCTGTTATTCCATTCAACCCATTTGCCGGAAGGCTCATAATAGGATGAGCCTGATGCAACAAACCTTATGCTGCTGTCTACAGCTTTCATGGCTTTTGCAGCTTCCCTTGCCGTTTCTACATAGTCATCCGCATTTTTATGTCCAAGTTCCCAGGGCAATCCGTCCACTTCATTGCCTAAGCCCCATAGCTTGACATTGTACGGTTGTGCATGGCCGTTAATTTTTCGGAGTTCAGAATATTGAGTGCCGCTTTTGTAGTTGCAATACTCCACCCAGTAAGCAGCATCAGCAATTGTTCCTAATCCGAGATTTACGCATATCACGTTTTCACTGCCGATTGATTTGTTTAATGCCAGCCATTCGTCTGTTCCAACCTGATTTGTTTCAAGGCCACCCCAAGCCATGTTAATGCGAACCGGGCGTTGAGCTTTCGGCCCAATGCCGTCCTTCCAGTTATAAGCCATTAAGAAATTGCCGCCAGGCCAGCGAATGTTGTTTACTTTTAATTCCCTCATCGCGTCAATATAATCTTTACGGAAACCGTTTTCATCTGCAAGAGGCGAAGACGGGTTGTAGAGAGTTCCATAAAGGGTATTGAATTCAAGAGAGTCGGGCAGGCCCAATCTCTTCCCATTAAGATGAATGGGCTCCATAAATACTCCATAAATGTGCGGGTCAATATCAGCAATTACTCGGCTAACATCGATTTTGATGGTTGCAGTTTGAGCTCCTGTGACAATGGGAGCTGCAAAAATCAATGAAAAGAAAATTTTTTTTATCATGAATAATTATTTGGCTGAATTATCTGTTTATTTTCTTTGTTAGCTTCGAAATCATCTTGCTAAGCATTTTCAAAAAATTGCATGATAAAAGCCGCACTTCTTTTTTTAAATTGCACAGATAAAAAAGATTAATACAGCTTTCGCGAAATGCATAAGAATTGTTTATGGTTTTTAAAAAATCAACTGAAGTCTGAAATTTATTGGATTTTTGTCGCCTGTCTCTTGGGTTTTTCCGTCGAAAAAACGTTTCAGTGCAACAAGCACAATGAAAAGGCCGTTCGCGCTTTTAAGGTATCTACAGGAATTCAAATCTATTAAAAGAAACCGATTGCATTAATTTTTTTTATTTTATTTATTTTTTAGCTTTATGCTATTCATGTAACCGTTTGTATGAACAAGACTAAAGAAATAACGATTTATGACATTGCAAGCAAATTGAATATCTCAGTTGCTACCGTTAGCCGCGGCTTAAAAAACAGTGAGGCGGTCAGCAAACAGACCAGAAAAAAGATTTTTGAGCTTGCGGAAAAAATGGGCTATCGTTCCAATCATTTTGCCCGAAATCTCCGGCAACAGACAACCAATACAATCGGTGTGATCATGCATGAACTGAATAGCAATTTTATGACATCGGTTTTAGCGGGCATCGAAAAGGTAACAGCGGAAGCAGGCTATGATATTATAATCACACATTCATCGGAAAGCGCAGCAAAAGAAGCTGCTAATGCGAAAAACCTTTTTCACAAAAGAGTTGACGGGCTCATCGCGTCTCTTGCTTTTGATACAGCAAACCTTGATCATTTTAAGCCATTTGTAGATAAAGGAATACCCATTATGTTTTTTGATCGTGTGGAGCAGGATGGCAATAACAGCGTCGTTATCATTGATAACTATAAGTGTGGCTACCAGGCAACCAAACATTTGGTTGAACAAGGCTGCAAAAGGATAGTGCACGTCACTTCAAGTCTCAAGCGAAACGTTTATTCACAACGCTATAAAGGTTATCAGGATGCTTTGTTCGACAGTGGAATTGAATTCGATGAAAAATGGTTGATGATAGGCGACCTGAGCGAAAGAGCAGGTATAGAGTCAGCGACGAAAATCCTTAAATTGAAGCCTTTGCCGGATGGTGTTTTTTTCGCCAATGATTTTGTTGCAGCAGTCTGTATGCGCACCCTGAAAGAGCAAGGCATTGCAATACCTGACGATATTGCCATAGTCGGGTTCAATAACGACGCCATTGGTAAATTAATCGAACCAACGCTCACAACCATTAATTACCCGGGAGCCGACATGGGTGAGATTGCCGCGCGGAATCTAATCAATCATTTGAAGGGTATCAGCAATATTAATCAAACGAATTGCATCATCGTCCGCTCTGAGCTAATCATTAGAAATTCCTCTTTAAAAAATAAAGCTGTCATTATCTAGCTTCAAGGGTGCAAAATTAGTGAACTAACTGCCCTACTATTCTCCAGGCTTTTGATCTATTTACGACTCTTGAAACCGGTTTCATCTATTTGGTAGTATTTGCCATGCTTTTGCGGTTTGATCAGTAAAAATGCCTTGGCAAGTCAGTTTTATTTTTAAATCCGTTGCAGATAATTTAATGACGACTTCTATGAAAAGAAAGTTTAAACTTTATTTAATTCATTTATTATAAATGTTTAATAAATATTAATATGCGTAATATAAAAGGCTGCTTCAGAAAATAGATTTTATTTTATTTTTTTTATGAAATCGGTTGAATTTTTTTTGTTTGTTTGATGAATATTTTTAATTTCATAAAATATTGCTTAACCATTCAATTGCCCTGCTTATGCGAAATTTACAAACTGGTCTTGGGCGTGCTGTAAAAAAATCGTTCCTCCCAATCTTTTTTTCCATTTCTTTTTCATTATTAGCGCTGAAAACAGTACCATTTAAAATGGTAGATAACAAAGGGGTTCCTTTGAGCGGGTCGTCTGTTACTGTAAAAGATATATCCATGATGGTTATAGCAAATGCAAGCTCGGAAAAAGGGTTATTAGAGAAACAAAAAAGTGCTTGCAAAGATGATATCAATAAAAGGTTAAAAACATGATAGGTTTTAAAGCCAGAAGGTCATCCATTTAGTCGTTGCGAATTTATTCTTCACACCAAAAAAAACTACGATGCTTGTGAAATTTCTACCTGTAAGGCGCTTGCTGCCTTTGCTCTTCCTTATTTTCTTTGCTTCTTTCGGTTTCGCGCAAAACAACCCTGTAACAGGAAAGGTTGTAGCCAGTGATAACGACAGTTCGCTTGTAGGCGCAACCGTGCAAATAAAAGGAACGGCCACGACCACGGTTACTGGCAAAGACGGAACCTTTTCGCTTAATGTGCCGCCTAATGCTTCACTAATTGTTAGTTCAGTTGGCTACACTACTCAGGAAGTCGCGGTTAAAAACCAAAGTGTCCTTAACATAAGGCTTGTTTTCGACCCGCAGTCACTGCAGCAGATAGTAGTAATAGGCTATGGTGCCGTAAAACGTAAGGATGTGACGGGCGCTGTCAGCTCCGTTACCGCAGCGCAGATTGCAAAAGTTCCTGTGACCACATTGGACCAGGCTTTGCAAGGCCGTGCGCCAGGGGTGCAGGTTATAAATAATGATGCCTCTCCTGGAGGAAATGTAAGCGTGCTGATTAGAGGGATTGGGAGTCTTGCCAGCGGAGGAAATAACCCCTTATATGTTGTGGATGGATATCCCACAACCGGGGGTATCAACAACATCAATCCCAATGATATTGCTTCCATAGATGTTTTGAAAGATGCATCAGCAACGGCTATTTATGGTATCCGTGCTGCCAATGGCGTTGTCATTATCACTACAAAGAAAGGCACAAAAAATAACAGGGTGCAGGTTTTCCTGGATGGATATGTTGGTGTTCAAAATAAACCCAAAGAATATAAACTTTTAAATGCTCAACAATTTGCCTCCTTGTCTAATGAAGTTGAGGCTGCTGATCTGACGCATACTTATGTAGGTCTACCAATCTGGCATACGCCCGACCAGCTTCACAATCTGGACTGGCAAAATGCTGTTTATAGGTCTGGCGTGACACAAAATTATACGATTGGTATCCGTGGAGGTAGTGATAAAGTACAGGCTGCAATGTCGTTTGGGTATTATGACCAAAAAGGTATTATAATCGGTTCTTATTTTAAGAGATATAGTTTTAATCTTAACCTCGATTATCAGGCCACCTCGTGGCTCAAATCCTCAACAAGTGTGAAGTATTCGTACCAAGACGCAAACAATCCCCTCAATGGGTTTAATCTTTTAGGTGTAGCGACTAATCCCCCTACCATGGATAGCGGTAGCAGACTCACTACGCAGATAAAAGATGCGAATGGCAATTACGGTTTTTACAATCCTCTTAAAAATGTTGTGAGCGGCTTTGGTAACCCTGTTTATTCTGTTGAGACCAACCAGTATCAAAATGTAACAAATTACGTACTTGCATCTTCTTTTTTGGAAGCGACAATTTTCCCCGGCCTTAAAATCAAAACGAACCTGGGCGCAAACGTAAACAATTTCTCCAGTTTTTATCTTCAACCAGAAGACAACCGGGCGAGCCTGCAATATCCGGGGACAATCGCGACACCTGCAAATTATCACCAGACCCTGAACCGCACGTTTGAATGGCTATGGGAGAACACTATATCTTACGATAAAACTTTCGGTTTACATACCATCAATTTTGTGGGCGGGATTTCTGCCCAGAAAAACACATGGACTGGTATGGGAGGGGGTGGTATTCCTCCAAATACCGTCACAAGAGATTTATCGCTGGTCTCAAACCTGACGCTTGATCAAAATGTACCGGGAACGAATACAGGCAATGGCCAAAACATATATACGCTGTCTTCGACATTTGCGAGGATAACGTATCAGTTTGCTGACAGATACATGTTGACTGCCACCGTGAGAAGGGATGGGTCTTCCAAGTTTGATGAAGGGCATAAGTATGGCACCTTCCCGTCCGCAGCAATAGCCTGGAGAATAAAAAATGAATCTTTTTTACAGACGGCCGCCTGGTTAACTGATCTGAAACTAAGGGGCAGTTATGGTGAAGTGGGAAATGAGAGCCCTATTGGGTTGTTCCAGTATCAGTCACTATATGCAGGGAACTATCCGTCAAATATAAATGGTGGAGGGCTTGATAACCTTGGCTATCCATTTAATAAAGTGTATCAAAACGGTATCGCTCAAATTCAGCCCGCTAACCCAACCCTGAGATGGGAAACCGACAAACAAACAGATATCGGCATAGATGCCTCTTTTTTACACGGTTCTTTAACGTTTACAGCGGACTGGTTTAACCGAACCTCAAAAGATTTTCTGCTGAGGCTTGCGGCACCTGCGCAAACAGGTTATAATTTCATTACCCGCAATATAGGAAGCATGAGCAACAAAGGTTTTGAGTTTGCGCTCAACTATAACGGGAACGTAAGTAAGGACTTCAATTATGGTATTGGCTTAACGGTAACTACAATTCAGAATAAACTCACGAGCATCACATCAGGTACCACTTTCGTATCAAATTTTGGAGGCCTGATTTTGAATGGTTTTCAGGGATGGGATGAATACACACGTTCCTATATTGGACAACCTGTGGGAGAATTTTTTGGTTACAAAGCAATCGGGATTTATCAATCCCAGGCACAAATTGATGCTTTGAATACGAAAGCTCCAGGTGGCATATATCGTCCCGGCGCTGTTGCGGTGCCCGGTGATCGATATTTTGCAGATATTAATGGCGACGGCCTGGTAAATGCTGATGACAGAGTGCCGATTGGAAACCCCCAGCCTAATTATTACGGTGGGTTGAACCTGGATGCTTCTTACAAAGGATTTGATATGAATGTATATTTTTATTTTTCGCAAGGAAACAAGATATTGAACTATGTTGAAAGCAACCTGGAAAGCCTCGCACGACGTGGCGGGGTTGGATCTGAGAATGTAAATGAAGAATACTTTAAGAATCACTGGACGCCATCTAATCCGTCAAACAGGTATGCCAGGGCGGTGGGCACTGCAGGGGATAATAGTTCGATTAATAATGTTCCATCGAGCGTATGGATTGAAGACGGAAGTTTTGTGAAGCTGAAAAACCTTTCCATTGGTTATACCTTACCGCACAGCCTACTGAGCCGTTATTCGATATCGAAGGTAAGAGTGTATGTATCTGCTCAAAATCTCTTTGTAATTACTAAGTATACGGGGCTTGATCCTGAGATCGGGATTCAGGGAGGTAACGCAACCCAAAATGGGGTTGATAACGGCGCCTATCCATCGTCCAGGTTTTTTACTTTGGGATTAAACGTATCATTTTAAATAAATAGCGAAAAATCAGCAATATGAAAAAAGCAACAATAATATTAATTAGTGTTACGGTCCTGATAGGCACCAGTATTCCCCTGGGGTGCAAGCGAGACTTCTTAGATCAAACCAACACATTCGGGATATCTCCGGATGCCGCTGCCAGTAAGCCACAGCAGGTAATTTCTCTTGTTAATGCAATTTATGATACGTACCAAAACAGTGACCTGCTTAAAAAATGTATCTGGTACAGGGCGAATTTTGGAACGCACGATTTTTTCAACTGGGGCGCTGATGTGTTTTGGAACAATTATCAGATTGCGCCAATTTTCGTCGGGCTTATTACTTTCTGGAATCAATCTTATATTGGAATTGCAAGGGCAAATTCTGCATTTGCCGTTATTTCAAAAGCTGAAAATGCCGGTGTGATTGATCATGCATTAGCAGGCCGTTTAAGAGGGGAAGCCTTTTTCCTGAGAGGTTTGACCTATTATTACCTCGCTGCTTCTTTTGGCGGCGTACCATTGGAAACAGATACTACTGGTACTTTAAACCTTGGATTGAGGCCAAGGGATTCGAGGGATTCTGTGTTTATGCAGGTAGTGTCAGATATGCAGCAGGCAGAAAATCTGTTATTGTCAAAAACAGAGCTGACTGCAGCCGATTTGGGAAGGGCCACTAAGGGAGCTGCTTATGCCTATGAGGGTGCAGCACGCATGTGGTTACAAGATTATCCGAACGCTTTAGCAGCCTTTAACAATCCGGAATTTAATAACTATCATCTTTTATCAAATTTCGCAGACGTAAATGAATATACAAACCAGAATAATGATGAATCCATTTTCGAAGTTCAATTTTATCTGAAACCCGGTGATCCTCAGGATTGGGGCGGAAGCTGGCAACCTCCGGGTGCTGAACTTGGTTGGATTGACAGCTTTAGCTGGCCAAATGAAATAACTCAACAAGGTTATGATTATGGTAACCCGGCACTCTGGAATTCTTATCAATCCGGAGACAAGCGCAAGCTTCTCACTATCGTTGGCCCAGGGGATCAGCTGCAAAGCCCAGGGATCATCGCCAAATGGGGTGGCATAAAAGGTTATCCTCCCGTTATAGCCGGATTTGCCGCCAGCAATTCAACATATACTGGCGATGATGGTAAAATCATTAACACTGTCGGCACCTTAACCAGGCCTTGGTATGGCGATGATAAGCAACGCACGGGTTACGTTTGTGCAAAAAAATGGAGAGATCCTAATCTTACAGGAAATTATAGCAATCCAAGTGACGGCAAATCACATATTTTTGGAGATCAGAATCAGATATTGATGCGCTTTGCGGAAGTTCTGTTAAGCCGTGCAGAATGTAAAGCTCGCACAGGAGATGTACCAGGAGCCATGGAAGATCTTGCATTAGTCAGAAACAGGGCATGGGGCGGATTAGCGCCGGCCATTATGCAGGACAGTGCTAATTTTGACGGCACTCCGGGGCAACCAATCACTGATCCCTTACAAATGGTATTAAGCGAATACAGGCATGAACTGAGTGGTGAGTATTCCACGTTCTTTAATCTTTGCCGGGCAGGTACGGATGTGGCTGTTGAATTTATCAACAGGATAAACGGTGCTCAGGCTGGCAACTATATTTCTGTTCCTAATCCTGCACCAGGCCCCACACATGACGGGCAGGTTCATGGTTTATACAACACCGCCATTACAGCGAACTGGGTCCTTTTGCCAATACCGCAAGGTGCCATTGCGCTTAATCCAAACCTGACACAAAACCCAGGATATTAGTATTTTTTTGACCAATTTTGGCTAAGCAATATAGAAAGGCTTTCTCCGCTGGGAGGAGCCTTTTTCAATTTCGATTAAATATTTTTTTCGCTTTGTGTGAATTAATTTTTTGTATGAAGTTACTTCGGCTAATTTTTTTAAGCGCAGCGCTCTCATGGGTCGTTGCCTGCAAAGACAGGCACACTACATTGTTCGAAAAAATCCCATCATCACATTCTGGCATTACTTTCAACAATCTGATAACAGAAAACGATTCCATCAACCCATTAAAAATTGTTAATGTATATAACGGCGGTGGTGTTGGCGTCGGCGATTTTAATAATGATGGGCTACAGGACATCTTCTTTACTGGCAATATGGTGTCCTGCAGACTGTACCTGAACAAGGGAGATTTTAAATTTGAGGACGTTACCGAGAAGGCCGGTGTTGAGGGCAAGGGCAGATGGGCAAGGGGCGTTTCTGTAATAGATATCAATAATGATGGATTAATGGATATCTATATCTGCAATACCATTTATAACGACTCGCTGAAAAGAAGGAATATCCTTTATGTGAATCAGGGCTTGGACAAGGATGGCATCCCTCATTTTAAAGATCTCGCGAAAGAATATGGCTTGGATATTCATGTGCAATCTACAATGGCTAGCTTTTTCGATTATGATAACGATGGCGATTTGGATATGTATCTGACAGTTAACGAGGCTTCCACTGGGTATGGCTCTTCTGTTTTCATACAACGGAACCAACAACTGATGGCACCAAACAAAGGCAGGCTTTATCGGAATGATATGGATCCTCTCTTAAAGCATCCGGCATTTCATGATGTTTCCGATCAAGCGGGGATTAACTTCGATGGTTATGGGCACTCTGCAACAATTTGTGATATTAATAATGACGGATGGAAAGATATCTATGTCTCAGACGATTTTTTATCAAGCAATATTCTTTATATAAATAATCATGACGGCACATTCACTAATCGCGCAAAAGAATATTTTAAACATACATCTTTCAATTCCATGGGTCAGGACATTGTGGATATTAATAACGACGGTTTGGCTGATGTAGTTGAACTTGATATGAACCCCGAAGATAACTACCGCAAGAAAATGATGATCGGATCGAACAGTACATACACTTATCAGGGTTTTGATATGTATGGATATCAATATCAATATGTGAGAAACACATTGCAACTGAATCAAGGGCCAAGTGTTAAGCAGGATGATTCCATCGGCATACCGGCTTTCAGCGAAATAAGCTTTATGAGTGGAATGTCTCAAACGGATTGGAGCTGGTGCCCGTTGATCGCGGATTTTGACAATGATAGCTACAGGGATTTGATCGTTTCAAATGGTTTTCCGAAAGATGTTTCGGACCGCGATTTTGTAGCTTATCGAGAAAAATCTAACGGTCTCGTGGGGATCATGAAGATGTTGGATCAAATACCGCAAATAAAACTTCACAACTATGCTTTCAGGAATAAGGGCAATCTCACATTTAGCAACGAAACCGATACCTGGGGGTTGACAGTTCCGACATTCTCTAACGGCGCCGCCTATGCGGATTTCGACAACGATGGGGCTATTGATATTGTCATCAACAATATTGATGATGAGGCTTTGATATACAGGAACACGTCGGCACATAAAGATACAGCTACACATTTTCTTCAGGTTAAATTCAAAGGCAGCGGACAGAACGTAAATGGATTGGGGGCTTTTGCAAATATTTATTATGACCATGGAAAGCAGCAGGTTTATGAAAACAATCCATACAGGGGATATTTGTCAAGTATACAGTGCATCGCTCATTTTGGTTTAGGGAAAATTGGAGAGATCGATTCTCTTGTGATAAATTGGGGCAACGGGAAAAAGCAAACATTAAAAAACTTAAAATCGGATCAAACCCTCACCGTGAATATTAGCGATGCGAAAGAAGAATATTCACACGAAAAAAATATGATCGCAAAGAATAGTTTATTTCAGGAAATCACATCTAAATCTGGGATAAATTATATCCATAAGGATTTGGACTTAATCGATTTTAATATACAAACCCTTTTGCCACACAAACTTTCAGAATATTGCCCGGCCTTAGCAGTCGCGGATATAGACGGCAATGGCTTGGATGACTTCATTGTTGGGGGTAATAAGATTTATTCTGCTCAGGTTTTTCTGCAACAGCCAACCGGAAAATTTTTGCAAAAAGACCTGCAGTCCACCCCGGGGAGCGAACCCATTTATTATAAAGACGAAGGCTTATTGCTATTTGATGCGAACGGAGATGGCAAGCCTGATTTGTATATAGCACGTGGAGGCTATAAAAATGCGTCTGACAGCAACAGCTATCAGGATATGTTATATCTCAATGATGGTAAAGGAAGTTTTACGGCAAGCTCCTCAGTGTTGCCGGTAAACCACACGAGTAAATTATGTGTCAGGGCGATGGACATTAACAGCGACGGCAAATTGGACTTGTTTGTTTCCGGGCGCGTAGAGCCGGGTAAATATCCAACGCCTGTGAACAGTTTTATATTCAGGAATGATTCGCAGAACGGCCATGCAAAATTTACAGACGTTACAAATGAAATAGCGCCCACCCTTAATAAAATAGGAATGATCTGCGATGCATTGTTTACCGATTTCGATGGCGATGGTCAAACAGATTTGATAGTTGTCGGTGAATGGATGTCGGTAACATTTTTAAAAAATATAAACGGGAAATTTAAAAATGTTACAGAGGCATCAGGCGTTGGTAAACAAATAGGATGGTGGAATTCGATCACTGCGGGCGACTTCAGGCATACAGGCCGAACGGATTACATTGTAGGGAATGTGGGACAGAACACATTTTATCAGGCAAGCGATCAATATCCTGTGTCTATAACAGCAAAAGATTTTGACAAAAACGGGATATTTATTGCAGTGCCCTCTGTGTTTTTGCCTGATGTGAATGGTGTAAAAAAAGAATTTCCGGCTCATGGAAGAGACGACATTGCAAAACAACTGCCAAGCATAAAAAAGAAGTTCGCTACATACAAGCCTTTTGCGTTGGCTACAATGGATCAAATTTTCACTCCCGAACAAAAGAATGGAGCGCTGCGGATGAACGCCAACATGCTTCAATCCTGCTATCTGCGAAATGATGGGGGCGGCAAATTTACAATGATTCCATTACCAACTGAGGCACAGTTTTCGGCGATCAATGGAATGGTAGTTGATGATTTTGACGGTGACGGTAACCTTGATGTCCTTATTAATGGGAATGATTATAGCACAGAAGTTAGTACAGGAAGATATGATGCATTAAATGGCTTGTTATTAAAAGGAGATGGTAAAGGCGGCTTTATCCCTTTGACAATTCTGCAAAGTGGTATTTATATTCCTGGCGATGGCAAAGGATTGGTGAAATTATTGAGCGCCTCAGGCGATTATCTCATTGCCGCGAGCCAGCATAAAGATGTTTTGAAATTATATAAGCTGAAGAAAATAACAAAGACTTTTAAAGTAAACCCTGATGACGTGAGTGCTATTTTGAAATTCAAAAGTGGAAGCATACAAAAAGAAGAATTTTATTATGGCAATTCTTTTCTATCGCAATCAGGAAGGTTTTTGACAATCAATGAGAATGTTTCCGAAGTACAAGTAATAGATAGCAAAGGCAATAAGAGAGGGATCTCTTTTCAAAGAAAAAAATAATTGCGGAGTCAGAGGGCTGTGGAAACAATTATTTTCTATGCGCGTGCAAGAATAATAACCTCATTGAATGATCATGAAAAGATAAAAGTACAGAATCGCAAATTCCGGAGTGCACTTCGGCCCTAGTCCATGCGCAAACATGTAAGCGTCGGGCACGCCAGCGGATTTGAGAAAATTGAAATAAGTTAGCTTACAACAAAGGTTCGGGAATTAAAAAATGCCACACAAAAGTAAAGTATTTTGTTAGTCTACTAAATAAGTATACTATAATTTTTCCATAATTTCAACTAGGGCATAAATACAAAACTCCTGTCGCCCTGCTCTTGGTAAGACAACAGAAGCTTTTAGATTTTTGTTGTCGCTCCCTCCAAAACTATTACGGCATCACAACCGTGTCAATCACATGAATCACACCATTTTTCTGATACACATCTTTGATAGTGATCATCGACATATTACCTTTCGCGTCTTTTAATGTGAAGTTGGAACCTGATTTCATGATCCATAATTTCTCACCTTCCACTGTTGTCAATTCTGCTTTGCCATTGCCTGATTTGATCAATTTAGAAAGTTCCTGGGAACCAAATCTGCCTGCTACCACGTGGTACGTAAGCACTTTCGTAAGCATGTCTTTGTTTTCAGGTTTAAGCAAATTATCAACAGTGCCTTTTGGTAATTTTTCAAATGCGCTGTTGACCGGTGCGAATACGGTAAAAGGGCCGGCGCCTTTTAATGTTTCAACAAGTCCCGCCGCCTTGACAGCAGCAACCAACGTCGTGTGATCTTTTGAATTCACTGCATTGTCAACGATATCCTTTGAAGGATACATGGCTGCTCCGCCAACTTCCACTGTCTTTTCGGTTTGAGCAACAACCGACCCGAATGATGCAGTCAATAAGAATAATGCTAAAATAAATTTGTACGCTTTCATAAATTGTTTTGTTAGTGTTTTGAATGTAGATCGAATAGCTTGTGATACACACCACGCGCCTCCGGTCCTGTATATTTCCCGGGTAACATTTCAGGAACCGATTGCGTAGCTGATGTCAGATCATTACCAGGCGATTGCGGTATCATGTACGAAAACACGATTGGCCTGGTTTTTTAAATTCACTTTTGTTGTGAGAAATACGAGTAAAAGATTAGAATAACCGAAATTAGTGCAGGAAGAATTTTCCTTTCTATGCTCCTAGGAGCATAGAAAAAATAATTTTAATAAAATGAACTCATCTATTCATACGCCCATAGTTAAAGTCAGGGATTCTCATCCAACTGAGACTGAAGATATCATCGCAGTCGAAGAGCCTCTCGAAATAATATTGGAGAGTGGCTCTCACAATGATAGGACTAGTCGAAACCTGGCGGTGACCATGCGCACGCCTGGTAACGACGTAGAACTCGCACTCGGTTTTATTTTTACTGAAGGAATAATCAATCGGTACGACGAGGTGAACAAGATAGAACACGATACAACCAGCTGCACTGAAGACAAACAAAACAGAATTTTAGTTTCACTGCATGAACATATTGTTCCCAATCTTTCTAATACAGAAAGAAATTTTTATACGACTTCCAGTTGCGGAGTTTGCGGGAAGGCTTCCATCAACGCGATTCGCACGATCAATACTTCGAGACATCATTTCACAAACGAGGGACAAATTGATGGAGATATTTTTTTGGGCTTGCCCAACATGCTGCTCAATCAACAGAAAATATTCGCAGAAACGGGCGGCCTGCATTCGTCTGCTATTTTCAATCATCATGGGGAATTATTGCTACTTCGTGAGGATGTCGGACGCCATAATGCATTAGACAAACTAATTGGATCTTGCCTGGCACAAAAAGATTTTTATTTTGAGCATTCTATCCTCCTCTTGAGTGGACGCGCAAGTTTTGAATTAATTCAGAAGGCAGTGATGGCTGGCATTTCGGTTGTCGCTGCCATTGGTGCTCCATCAAGCCTGGCCGTTTCACTGGCAAAGGAATTTGGCATCAGCTTGGTGGGATTTTTAAGAAATAACCGCTTCAATATTTATGCTGGTGAACAGCGCATCAAAATTAAATCACATGAAAATTCGTATTAGAGGGAATTCGCTACGGTACAGGCTCACACGATCGGAAGTAGAGCAATTCCTGCGGACTGGACATGTTGAAGAAAAAATAAATTTTGGAAACGCTATCCTGACTTATGTGATCCAGCGCAACGAGCAGGATCAACTATCTGCTTCATTCGAAAACAATCAGATCATATTTTACTTCCCGGCTTCGATGGCGGAGCAATGGAAAAATGATGACGTCGTGGGCTTCGATTATGAAATGCCATTGACTAATTCGGAAGAAAAACTTTCTTTATTGATCGAAAAAGATTTTACATGTCTTGATAAAATTGACGAAGATCAAACGGACAACTATCCGAACCCATTATTAAAACAATTATGAGTGATTCAAAACATACAGAACCATCCGCAGAAAATCCAGAACAGCTCAATGATCTAAAAGTAACAGACGCTAAAGATTGGGCAGCAGGAATACCTGGTGTCGTTTCTGCATTCAAGGATCTGATTCAAGAGACCGGACTGCTCCGCGGCGCACGGGCCTCGCTAAAAATGAATCAGAAAGACGGTTTCGATTGTTCCAGCTGTGCATGGCCCGACGAAGACGGTGACCGTTCGTTCGTTGCAGCGTATTGCGAAAATGGAGCAAAGGCCCTTGCCGAAGAAGCCACCACAAAAAAGTTGGCAGCCGATTTCTTTTCAAAAAATTCGGTGGTTGATCTCGCAAGTTTGTCCGACATGGAAATTGGCAAGAAAGGAAGAATTGCCCTTCCGGTTTATCTTCCGAAAAACGGATCACATTTCATACCTATTAGTTGGGAAAATGCTTATCAAAAAATTGCTGAAGCGTTGAATGGTTTACAATCGCCCAATGAAGCGGCGTTCTACACTTCCGGCCGGACGAGCAATGAAACTTCATTCATGTACCAATTATTTGTTCGGGAATTTGGTACGAATAATATGCCCGATTGTTCGAACATGTGTCACGAATCCAGCAGCGTCGCGCTTAATGAGACCATTGGACTTGGTAAAGGAACGATTACACTCGAAGATTTTGGGAAAACGGAGCTAATCGTTTTGATGGGTATCAATCCCGGAACTAACATGCCCAGAATGCTCGATTCACTTCAATTGGCAAAGAAAAACGGTGCAAAAATAATTGCAATCAATCCCATTTTTGAAGCGGGACTAAAAGCATTCAACAACCCCCAACAAGTCAAAGGAATCGCTGGAAGCATATTTAATTTCAGCACTCATCTTGCCGATCTTTTTTTGCAGGTGAAGATCAATGGTGATATGGCCGTTATTAAAGCAATTGAAAAAATTCTTTACAAAGAAGAAATTGAAAAACCGGGAAGCGTATTTGATCATTCGTTTATTAATGAAAATACAATTGGATACGACGGATTAATAAAAAGCTTTGAAGCCTATTCATTAGCAGAATTATCGCAAGCATCTGGCGTTAGCGTGCAGCAACTGACGGAAGCAGCCGATATGATGAAACACAAAAAAAGGATTATCATCTGCTGGGCGATGGGCATCACGCAGCATGAAAATGGTGTGGATACGATAAAAGAAATCGTAAATCTTATTTTGTTGAAAGGAAGTTTGGGAAAACCCGGCGCAGGGCTTTGTCCAGTGCGGGGTCATAGCAACGTGCAGGGAAACCGCACTATGATGATTTGGGAAACACCACCCGCCTGGTTTCTTGATAAGCTGAAAAATTATTTTGGATTTGAACCGCCGCGGGAGGCGGGTGTTGACGTTGTGAATTGTATCAAGGCAATGCATAAAGGGAAAATAAAAGTATTCTTTTCGATGGGCGGAAATTTCTTGTCCGCAACACCTGATACATCCTACACTGCAGAAGCAATGAGAAAATTAAAACTCACGATTAGTGTTTCAACAAAATTGAATCGCACCCACCTTGTACACGGCGAAGAAGCCATTATTCTTCCAACGCTAGCGAGAAGTGATAAAGATGTTGTGGACGGCGTAGATCAATTCGTGAGTTGCGAAAATTCGATGGGCGTTGTGCAAATGTCTAAAGGCATGTTGCATCCGATTTCGGATGCCCTTCGTAGTGAAAACCGGATTGTTTGTGAACTTGCCAGAGCTGTTTTAGGAGACAGGTCAAAAGTGGATTGGAATCTCTATGCAAAGAGTTATGACGCAGTAAGGGACCTGATCGATAAATTTATTCCGGGCTTTGAAAATTATAATGAACGTGTTCGGAAGCCGGGTGGTTTTTATCTTCCGAATGGTCCGCGTCATGGAAAGTTCCAGACCGCACTCTTCGGAAATAAAATGCCGCTGAGTGTCACTCATCTTCCAAAGACAGAATTGGAAGCGGATGATTACATGATGTCAACGGTAAGGAGTCATGATCAATTTAACACAACGATCTATGGTTTGAATGATCGATATCGTGGTATTCACAACGAACGACGCGTTATCCTGATGAACAAGGAAGATATCACGAGTGGTGGATTTGAACCTGGAGAAAAAGTCGACTTGTTCAACTATCACGGAGGCACTGAGCGTGTCGCGCGATTGTTTATCATTGTGCCGTACGATATACCCAGGCGCTGCACGATCACTTATTATCCCGAAGCGAATGTTCTTGTTCCGATAGATAGCGTGGCGGAAAAAAGCAATACGCCGTCGTCGAAGAAAGTATTGATTAAGATTCGAAAAGTAAATGTGACATAATTTCTCCTCCTCTATGTGGCTATACTCCTATGTGATAAAAGAAAAAAAACCACATAGGAGTATAGCCACATAGAGGAGGAGAAATTGCAATAGCTTATCATGAATAAAATCGGAATCATCATTCTTGCCGCGGGTTCTTCTTCGCGCCTGGGGAAACCTAAACAGTTATTGCCCTACAATAATATCACGTTACTGGAACATATTATTTCTCAAGCTACGGACGCGTCTTCTGCCGTCTTTGTTGTGCTCGGTGCAAACCAGGACGTCATTCACGAAAAAATAAAAAATAGTCCGGTTCGTATTGTATTTAATAATGACTGGGAAGATGGCATGTCGTCGTCTATTCATTGTGGATTATCGGAATTGTTAAAGACAGATTCGCCGGACGCAATAATTATCATGGCAAGCGATCAACCGTTCGTTACTGGTCATCTATTAAAGGAAATGATTGACAAGTACACGCAAACAAACAAACCCATCGTAGCATGCTCTTACGAACACACACTCGGTGTACCGGTGCTGTTCGATAAGAAATTTTATGGAGCATTATTAGAAATGGACGGACAAACAGGTGCAAAAAAAATAATCAACGAAAATTTGAATTTCGTGGAATCAGTCTATTTTCACATGGGACAAATCGATATTGACACTTCTGCTGACTACGAAACATTTAAAAAAATTCATTTGCCCAAATATCCAACCTGGTATGCTGTAGAAGGAACTGTGGTGTGGGAATGATCTAGTCCTTACAGGTGACTATTCACCAGAAAAAAATAAACAAAAAATGAATTCAAACACGTGGCCGAAATAAAATTGAGCCACATCGTCCGTGAGTGGTCTGCTTTAGAGTTGTCATTCCAAACCTGATAAAACCAAATCATAAAAAATAAAACCACGGGCAGCAAAGAAATTACAAACGTGTAGCTGAGTTTGGAAGTGAAAAAACTATTGAAATAGAAAATAAATCCTGCAGTTGCCAGCGCAAAAACGATCTGCACAAAAATAAAAGTACC
>Ga0268264_10001626_pt1 | contig 20764 bp, 18 predicted proteins | sample KBSSwiS32_FD_190357 | JGI IMG/M metagenome (GOLD analysis project Ga0268264, IMG submission 190357) | Switchgrass rhizosphere microbial communities from Kellogg Biological Station, Michigan, USA - KBS Switchgrass S3-2 (SPAdes) (version 2) | ecosystem: Host-associated > Plants > Roots >...
CCAGTCGCGGTCCAGGACCGGCACCTCCTCGTCGTCGCCGACGATGGCCACGTCGATGCAGGCCTTGAGCAGCCTTGGCTTGCTGCCGAACAGTGCCTCGACGGTCTGCACCGAGCAGCCGGCCTCTCCGGCCACGGCGCGGACCGTCGTCGCGGCGTACCCCTGGCGCTCGAAGAGCCCGCTCGCCGCCGCCAGCACCCGGCGCCGGGTCTGCCGCGCCTGGGCGGCGCGACGGTCTGACCGGTAGGTGCGGGGCACGATGTCGATGATTCGCTAGGGGATGTCCCTAGTCAATAGTCGACCTCGTGGGCTCCGTCCACAGGCTCGGATCTGTGGGTCGCGGAGCGGCTCGGTCGGGCGCTAGGTTTCGGGTCAAGGTTCTCTTTCTCGGGGGTGGGCCGACATGGTTCGCACGCGCGCAGCGCTGGCCTTGGTGCTGGCTGGCTGCTTGCTGGCCGGCTGCTCGAACGACGACCCGAAGCCGAACATCGCGGACCCGACGACGCCCGCACCGTCGTCGCCAACGTCAACGGCTGCGACAGTCGCGACGACGCAGCCGAGCTCGACGACGCGCGATCTGGACCCAGAGGAGACCGTGCGAGCTTGGGTTGACGCATGGAATGTGGCTCTCCGGACCGGCGACACATCGACGCTGCGGGCCTACGACGCGGCCTCGTGCCGCGGCTGTGACGAGTTGATTGGTCCCGTTGAGACGATCGCCTCAGCCGGTGGCAGCTTCAAAGGAGGGAGTTGGAAGGTTGATGGCCTGACGGTCGTCGAATCCACGACAACGGCCGCAAAGGTCAATCTGGGAGTCGATGTCGCCGCCGGGTCGACCGTGGCCTCGGCGGGTGCCGAGCCGACTGCCTATCCATCGACCAAGCACATCTTGAGAGTGACCCTCGTCCGTGAAGCCGGGCGATGGCGATTCTCGGTCATCGAGCTGCTGTCATGATTCGGCGCTTGCTCGCGGTCGGCCTGATCGTGGTCGTCCTTGCCGGGAGTGGAAGTGCTGAAGCCACCGGGTGTCACTTCGAAACGGTGACGCACAACCTGAACGGTTTCGTGTACGTCGGGGTCGTTGAGGTGTGTACCGGCGGAGGGGAGGGGACCACGTCGGTGTCGGATGTCCCTCCGACCGACTCTGGCTTGGACCCACTTTGTGTCTCGACGGCGATGTCGATCGGCCGCGACCCGGTCGACTTCTGCGCGGAGCCCGACGGGGGCACGCCTCCCGAGGTCACACCGGCGATGGTCTTGGCAGCCTTTCAACACGTGCCGCTGCCGGCGAGCGTCCTTGAGATTCAGCCGCCTAGGGGTCGGACTCTCGTCAATTTCGACACCAACTTCTTCGCGGACTCGTCCTCGATCGACCGCAGCGTGACTCTCCTGGGTCAGCGCGTTGAGCTGCACATCGTGCCCAGCCAGTTCGGCTGGCAGTTCGGGGACGGGGCGTCGCTCGCGACGGACGAGCCCGGCTCGCCGTACCCCGACCTCGACGTCACGCACCGCTACCTGCGCAAGGGGCGGGTCGCGCCGAGCGTGGACACGACCTACACGGCGACGTTCCGCGTCAACGGTGGGCCGTGGCGCGACGTACCGGGCTCGGTGACGATTCCCGGCGCGCCGGTGCAGCTGGAGGTGTTGACTGCCACTCCGACCCTGGTGGGATATGGCTCGTGAAGGAGATTCTGCTCGCGGCCCTGGGCTTCCTCGGGGTAGCCGTGCCGTCGGTGATCCAGCTGATGACCGGCGAGAGCCACCGGGTCAGCAACATGAAGGCCACGATCGAGCTGATCAACCTGTTGCCCGACGACGAGGAGGAGATGAAGCGCGCACTGCGCAACTCGTTGCGGCGGGAGGCGAAGGTCGACCGGGACTCTTCTCCCCACGTGCGGTTCCTGGCCGTCGGCGCGGTGATCATCCTGGCCTGCCTGGTGTGCTCGTACTTCGTGATGCAGCCCCCGGGCAGCGGCCAGACCAGGGACCAGCTGCACAGCGTCTTCATCCTGCTGGCACTGGTGTTCTACGTCGTGGGCGCCGTCGTCGTCGTGCACGGTGCCCATCTGCTCGGTCGCAACATGCACCTCTTCCGCAAGGTCGACTCGAGTCCGCACTAGGGTCGCGCCGTGGCCGACCAGCCGTGGAACACCTTCATCGAGGGCGACAACCTCGACGTGCTCCCGACGCTGGAGGCGGAGTTCGGGAAGGTCGACCTGGTCTACATCGACCCGCCCTACAACACCGGCAACGACTTCGCCTACCGCGACGACATCCGGGGCGAGCAGGGGGGCAGCCGGCACGAGGCCTGGGTGGCGATGATGCGGCCCCGGCTCGAAGCCGCTCGCGAGCTGTTGTCGGACCGGGGCGCGATCTTCGTCAGCATCGACGACAACGAGGCGGCGTACCTGCGGCTGCTGATGGACGAGGTGTATGGCGAGGCCAACTTCCTGGCCCAGGTCGTGGTCAACCTCAACCCGAAGGGTCGCCAGCTCGGGAAGGGGTTCGCGACCAACCACGAGTACCTCCTGGTCTACGCGCGCGAGGCCGCCGCGACCGCGCTCGAGCCGTCCACGCCGGAGGCCGTCGACCACCGCGACTTCCCGCTCGTGGACCCTGACGGCCAGGGGCGCTACCGCCGGCTGCCGCTGCGCAACACCAACAAGAAGTTCAACCCGCGGACCGCGCCGACGATGCACTACCCGCTCTACGGCGACCCGGAGACGGGCGAGGTGCGTGCGGTGGAGTTCGCGGGCGCCGTACAGGTGCTGCCGATGTTCGGCGACGGGACCCCCGCGGTGTGGCGCTGGAGCGCGCCGCTGGTCGACCAGCGGCCGCACGACCTGGTGTGCCGGCGGACCAACGGCAAGAACGGCGTCCGCGTCGACGTCTTCCAGAAGGACTGGCTGCAGCGTGACACCCCGGGCGGCCGGCGCAAGAAGCTCCGCACCATCTGGCTGGCCGAGGAGGTCGGCTCGACAGACACCGCGGTCGCCGAGCTCAAGGAGATCGTCGGCCACGTCTTCGAGTCGCCCAAGCCGACCGGGCTGGTGCGCCGGATCCTCGCGACGATGCCCGACGACGTCCTGGTGCTCGACTTCTTCGCCGGCAGCGGTACGACGGGGCACGCGGTCGCGCTGGCCAACGAGGCCGACGGTGGCACCCGGCGCTGCGTGAGCGTGAACTCCGCCGAGCCGACCCGGCCTGGTTCGAACGCACGCAACGCCGGGCTCCTGACGGTCGCCGACATCACCCGCGCGCGGCTGCGCGCCGTCGCCTCCCGGCACGGCGGCGGCCTCGACGAGAGACCCTGACCCGCGGACGGGCTAGACGCCGGCCGCCTTCTCGAGGGCGGCGACCTCGTCGTCGAGATGGGTCAGCATTCGCTGCAGGTGGGGCACGGTGCGACGGCAGCCGGTGAGCCCGAACATCATCCGGCCGTCGTACGACGTGCAGGTGATGTTGAGCGCCATCCCGTTGATCGGGATCGAGACCGGGTAGGTGCCGACGAGCTTCGCGCCGTTCCAGTAGTGCGTCGTCCTGGGGCCGGGCACGTTGCTGATGATCAGGTTGTAGGGCGGCCGCACGATGCCCTGCATCCGCAGCATCGGGGTGAGGATCGCCGGCGCCTGGCCCAGTGCGCTCATTGCGACGATCTGCACCGGCGTCATCGAGGACAGCGCTTCCTTGCCGTCCTTCATGGACCGGTGGATCGAGGTCAGCCGGTCCGCCGGGTCGGCGTGGTCGGTGGCGAGCTGCACCATCACCGCGCCGACGGCGTTCCCGCCCTCTCCGGACGCGACGTGCGACTGCTTGGCGTTGAGGCCGACCGGGACCATCGCGACCAGGGGCGCGTCCGGGAGCGCGTCGAGCTCGGTGAGGTAGGTCCGCACCGCGCCGGAGCACATGGCCATCACGACGTCGTTCAGCGTCGTACCGGTCGCCTTGCCGATCGCCCGCAGCCGTTCGATCGGCCAGTCCTGGGCGGCGAACCGGCGCGATCCGGTGATCTGCTGGTTGAACATCGTGCGCGGCGCGTAGAGCGAGAGTGACGATGTCTCGTTGCGCACGCTCTTGGTGAGGGTCTTGATGAGGGCGGCGGGCATCCCCGCGGCTTCGGCGGTGATGCCCAGTGCGGTGCGCAGGGCGGTCATCGGGACGTCCGACAGGCTGAGGTCCGGGGCAGGCCTGCCCGACCTGCCGCTCGACTCCTGCTTCCCCCAGGGTGCGGCCATGTTCCGCTTGTCCGGGTCGGTGGTCATCACGCTCGCCAGCAGCCGCATCGCGGACACACCGTCGACCAGGGCGTGGTGAATCTTGTGATACATCGCGACCCGGCCGTCGCGCAGCCCCTCGATGACATGGGACTCCCACAGTGGCCTCTCCCACGCCAGCCGGGTGCTGTGCAGCCGACTGACCAGCTCCAGCAGCTCGCGGACCCGACCCGGCTTGGGCAGCGCGCTGTGCCGGACGTGGTGCTCGATGTCGAACTGGACGTCCTCCTTCCACACCAGCTGGCCACCGGTGCGGATGGAGCGGTAGGGGTGCTTCAGGAACAGGGGTGCGATCTCCTCCTCGTCCCGCATCTGCTCGAACATCTGGCGGGCGTACTCGCGGCCCGCGCCCTCGGGCTTCTCGAACAGGTGCAGTCCGGCGACGTGCATGGGCATGTTGCGGTTCTCGGCGAGCAGGAACCCCACTGAGGTGGGATCGATCGGAGTGACCACCGGACTCCTTCGGGTCGGAAGGGACTGGTTGGCGATCCTGCCCCGCAGTGACGGGCGCCACAACCCCAGCGCCGGGTGACCTGTGTCGCCCCGTGGTCCGATCCGCACCTCGACCCGGCCACGAATCGTCCACAGACCGGTGCGCCCGGCCCGCCGTCCACAGCCGCGCTCGGAGCGCCCCGGGCCGTCACCGCGGCTGCCTAACGTCGGGGTCGACCACGATTCCCCACCCCTTCTCGGGAGGACTCCATGCCCCCTCGGCACCAGCTGCGGCCCCTGCGGGCCGTCGGCCTTCTGGTCGTCGCGGTGACTGCCGCGATGGCCGTCTGGGCGGCCGCCGCGCCACCGGCCACCTCGACCCTCGCGCCCGGCGCCGTGGGACGGCCATGACTGCGGTGCGGGTCGCGGCGGTCTGGCAGCATCGACCGGCATGGAGGCCGACGCGGAGCTGGCCGACCGGCTGTGGGAGCGCGGCCGGGTCTCGCTGCGCGCCCGGCTCGACCGCGTCGCGGCGAAGCGGTGGCAGATCGCCCAGTGCGCGGCCGCCGCCGGCGTCGCCTGGCTGATCGCCGCCGACCTGCTCGGCCACACCAGGCCGTTCTTCGCGCCGGTGGCCGCGGTGGTCAGCCTCGGCACGTCGTACGGCCAGCGGTTGCGCCGGGTCGCCGAGGTGATGACCGGCGTGGCGCTGGGCGTGCTGCTCGCGGACCTGCTCGCGATCCTGATCGGCTCGGGGTGGTGGCAGCTGGTCCTGGTCGTGTCGCTGTCGATGACGTCCGCGCTACTGATCACCAGCGGGCAGCTCTTCGTGACCCAGGCCGCGGTCCAGTCGATCATCATCTCGGCCTTGGTGCCCGCGCCGTCCGACGCGCTGGTGCGCTGGAGCGACGCCGTCGTGGGCGGCTGCGTCGCCCTGGTTGCCGCCACCCTGGTGCCGGCCGCGGCGCTGCGCAGGCCGCGGGAGCGCGCTGCCGTCGTGGTGCGGAAGATCTCCGCGCTGCTGCGGGGCGCGGCGAAGGTGATGGCCGACGGTCAGCCCGAGCGCGGTCTCGATCTGCTGGCCGACGCCCGCGCGACCGACAGCCTGATCCGCGAGCTGCAGGACGCCGCCGACGAGGGGATGGCGGTGGTGTCGTCCTCGCCGTTCCGGATCCGGCACCGTCCCGACATCCGCCGGATGGCCGATCTGGTCGAGCCGCTGGACCGGGCGCTGCGCAGCACCCGGGTGCTGGTCCGGCAGACCGCGGTGGCGGCCTACCACCATCGGCACGTCCCGAAGTCCTACTCGCTGCTGGCCCTCGACCTCGCAGACGCCGCCGACCTGGTGGCCGACGAGCTCGCGGCCGACCGGATGGCCGTGGCCGCCCGGGACGCGCTGATGCAGGTCGGTGAGGCGTCCGGGCTGGTCGAGCGGGCCGAGGAGATGACCGCCGAGGTGGTGCTCGGTCAGCTGCGGTCGGTGGTGGTCGACCTGCTGCTGCTGACCGGGATGACGCAGATCGAGTCGACCGAGGCGCTGCCGCCGCCACCGAGGTGGGAGCGGGAAGGATCAGCGGTCGACGATGAGTGACGAGGCGTCGGCGGGTCCGACGACCGTGCACCCGATCGAGCACTGGGTCCTCCACGTCGACCTCGACCAGTTCATCGCGGCCGTCGAGGTGCTGCGTCACCCCGAGCTCGCCGGGAAGCCGGTGATCGTCGGCGGCGACGGCGACCCGAGCAAGCGCGGGGTGGTGTCGACCGCGTCCTACGAGGCGCGCCAGTACGGCGTCGGCTCCGGCATGGCGCTGCGGATCGCGGCACGCAAGTGCCCGGACGCCGTGTTCCTCCCGGTCGACCGGGAGGCCTACGACGAGGCGTCGGCCGGCGTGATGGACACCCTGCGGTCGCTGGAGTGGGGCGGCCGACCGGTCGTCCTCGAGGTCCTCGGCTGGGACGAGGCGTTCCTGGCGGCCGGACCGCGACCCGGCGACGACACGGCCGCCCGCGGAGCCCAGCTCGGCCGCGGCCGCCCCTGGGCCGGCGCGGCGGACGAGCTCAATGCGGCGCAGACGGCGCAGGCAGCTCAGGACGCACAGACAGCACCGGTGGTGGAGGCGGGGCAGGGGAGCCTCCCACCCGTGACGCTGGAGGGCGCGGCTCCCTCGGCGGGGAAGGGGGCCCCGGGTGGGTCCCCTGACGAGCCGGGAGCCGACCCGCTGGTGGACCCGGTGGCGTTCGCGGCGCACATCCGCGAGCGGGTGCTGGCGGCCACCCGGCTGCACTGCTCGGTGGGGATCGGCGACAACAAGCTCCGCGGGAAGATCGCGACCGAGTTCGGGAAGCCGCGCGGGAGCTATGTGCTGACGGCGGAGAACTGGTTCGAGGTGATGGGCGACCGGCCGACGACGGCGCTGTGGGGGATCGGCGGCAAGACGGCGAAGAAGCTGGCGGCGCTCGGGATCGACACGGTCACCCAGTTGGCCGAGTCGGATGCTCGGGTGCTTGCGGCGGAGCTCGGGCCGACGATGGGGCCGTGGTACCACCGCATCGGCCGCGGGGTCAGCGACAGCGCGGTGACGGCGGAGCCGTGGGTGCCACGCGCGCACGGGCGGGAGACGACCTTCCAGGAGGACCTCGACGACTGGGTCCGGATCGCCGAGGAGGTCCGGGCCCTGACCCGGCAGGTGGTCACCGACATCGACAAGGAGGGCCGCCCGGCGGCCCGGGTCGGGCTGAAGCTGCGCTACCGGCCGTTCATCACGATCAGCCGGAGCCTCACCCTCCCCGAGGCGACCAACGACCCCGCCACCCTGGCCGAGGCGGCGGTGAGCCTGCTCGAGCGGGTCGAGAAGGAGCGCCCGGTGCGGCTGCTCGGCGTCCGGCTCGAGATGGTGCCGCCGGAGGGTGGCTACTGAGACGCGCCGGACGCCCGCGGACGTCATCACCCGCCACGCTCGCTGATGGCACCGTCCGTATGACGCAGACCCCACGCGAGCACAGGGGCTAGGGCTCCGGCGCCGTCAGCCCGGACTCCATGGCGAAGACGACCAGCTGGGCCCGGTCGCGTGCGTGCAGCTTCACCATCGCGCGCGAGACGTGGGTGCGCACGGTGTCCGGGCTGAGCACCAGCAGCTCGGCGATCTCCTGGTTGGAGCGGCCGGTGGCCACCCACGCGACGACCTCGCGCTCGCGGTCGGTGAGCTCGCCGAGCTGGGGATGGGGCGTACGCCGGCCGGTGGTCGTCCCGAACTCCTCGATCACCCGGCGGGTCACGCTCGGGGCCAGCAGGGAGCCGCCGTCGGCAACGACCCGGACGGCGTCGAGCAGCGCGGCCGGGTCGGTGTCCTTGAGCAGGAAGCCGCTGGCGCCGTGCCGCAGCGCCTCGAAGACGTAGTCGTCGAGCTCGAACGTCGTCAGCATCACCACGCGCACCTCGCCCAGCGACGCGTCGGCGGTCACCTCGCGCAGCAGCGCGAGCCCGTCGACGTCCGGCATCCGGATGTCGCAGAGCACCACCTGCGGTCGCGTGGAGCGGATCAGCCGCAGCCCGTCCCGGCCGTCGGCCGCCTCTCCGACCAGCTCGAGCCCGGGCTCGGAGCCGATCAGGGTCCGCAGCCCCATCCGCACCAGCTCCTGGTCGTCGACCACCGCGACCCTGATCGGGCTCACAGCGGCAGCACCGCGCGTACGACGAACCCGCCGGTTGCAGCGGGGCCGGCCGAGAGCTCTCCGCCCAGCGCCTGCACCCGGGCGCGCATCCCGCGCAGGCCCATCCCCTGGTCGGGCGGCGGAGGCACGGTGGCCGCTCGGCCATGGTCTTCGACCGTGACGACCAACCGACCCGGAGTGCGGTCGAGCCGCACGCTGGCGCTGGTTGTCGAGGCGTGCCGCAGCACGTTGGTCAGCGCCTCCTGCACGACCACGTAGACCACCGCGCCGACCGGTTCGGGCACCACGCCGGCCGACCCGGCCACGTCGACCGCCAGCCCGGCGGCGCGGACCCGGTCGACCAGCGCGTCCAGGTCGGCCACCCCGGCCCGCGGACGGCGGGGCGCGGAGTCGCCGGAGAGCTGCGCCAGCTCCGAGCGCAGCGCGTCGAGCGACTCGCGCGCACTGTCCCGGATCGCCTCCAGGGCCGAGCGAGCGGCAGCGGGGTCGCGGTCCAGCACGTGCAGCCCCACCCCGGCCTGCATCGCGATCACCGCCAGCCCGTGCCCGACCCCGTCGTGCAGCTCCTGCGCCATGTGCAGCTGCTCCTGGGTCGCCGCTGCCCTCGCCCGCTCGACCAGCCCGAGCGCCCGCGACCGCACCAGCGTCCCGATGGCAGCGCCGGCCGCGCTCACCGCAGCCACGGCGAACAGCTGCCACAGCGACCGCTGGTTGCCGTAGTCGGCCAGCGTCCGAACCACGAGGGCCGCGCAGACCACGACGGTGCCGACGACCACGACCTTCAGCCAGACCCGCAGCAGCACCCGCGCCGCGACCACGAAACCGACCGCCGCGACGCTCAGGTAGACCGGGCCGTCGCGCAGGTCGGAGAGCACGAACGCCGTCACGAAAGTGTAGGTCGCCACGGCACCCGGCAGCGGCCACCGGAGCGCCGCCAGCACCGCCGCCGCCGCACCGGCCCCCAGCACCAGCGCCAGCCAGGGCTGGTAGCCGGTCGGGGCGGCGTGGTCGTGCGCGAGGTTGGTGAAGAACGACCCGGCCGTCACCACCAGCGCCACCGGGACGACCCAGAGCAGGTCGACGCCCGGCGTGCGCGGCGGCGGGTTCACCCCTCGACCCTAGGCCGATCCCCGGGACCGAGGCATCGCCCCGGCCGCGTAGTCCGGCTACGCGGATCTGCGTAGCCACGAGCCTCCGGCGGGCGGACGCCCCGACGGGCCGGCCGGCCGAAGGTGGAGCACATGAACGACGACGACCCGGTGGTGCAGACGCACGAGCTGACCAAGAGGTACGGCGACCGGCTGGCCGCCGACCGCGTCAGCATGACCGTCCGGCGCGGGGAGGTCTACGGCTTCCTCGGCCCCAACGGCGCCGGCAAGACCACGACGCTCCGGATGATCCTGGGCCTGATCCGACCCTCGTCCGGCACCGCCCGCGTGCTCGGGGAGCCGGCCGGGACCCCAGCGGTGACCGCCAGAGTCGGGGCGCTCATCGAGGGACCCGGCTTCTACCCCTACCTGAGCGGCCGCGACAACCTCCGGGTCATGACCCGCTACCGGGGGCTGCCGGAGGCGGTTGCCGACGAGGTCCTGGAGCGGGTCGACCTCGCGGAGCGTGGCGGAGACAGGTTCAAGTCGTACTCGCTCGGGATGAAGCAGCGGCTCGGGGTCGCCTCGGCCCTGATGGGCGACCCGGACGTCATCGTGCTCGACGAGCCCACCAACGGCCTCGACCCCGCGGGCATGCAGGACATGCGCCGCCTGATCGTCGAGCTCGCTCGCGGCGGGCAGACCGTGCTGCTCTCGAGCCACCTGCTCGACGAGGTCCAGGAGATCTGCGACCGCGTCGGCGTGATCAACAACGGGCTGCTCCTCAACGAGTCGACGGTCAAGGAGCTGCGGGGCGCCGCCTCGCTGGCGGTTCGGGGCGAACCGGTCGACCGGGCCCTGGCTGTCGCGATGAGCGTCGCCGGCGACGACCGGGTGCGGGTGGACGGCGACCGGCTGCAGCTCGACCTGGCCGCCGAACGGGCACCGGAGCTGGTCCGCCGCCTGGTCGCCGCCGAGGTGAGCGTGCTCGAGGTGCGCAGCGTCGAACGGACCCTGGAGGAGGTCTTCTTCGAGATGACCCGCGGCGCGCACGGCTCCGGGCAGCGGTCGGGGCACGAGCAGAAGGAGGAGGCGGTTCGATGAGCAGCACGAAGACCTCGGCGACGCCGGCCGCGACGGGTGCCCTCGCGAGCACCATCGCGAGCACCCGCGCCGAGCTGCTCCGGCTGCGGAAGTGGCCGGCGGTCTGGATCACGATCGGCGCGTGGATGGCGCTCACGACGCTGTTCGGCTACCTGTTCAACTACCTGTCCTACAAGACCGGCGACACCAGCTTCTCCAACGAGGGCGAGACGACCCAGAGCCTGCTGCGTGAGCTCCTGCCCGGCAACATCCCCCACGTCTTCATCCAGGGCATGCCCATGTTCGGCGGCGCGCTGATGATGATGCTCGGGGCCATCGTCGCCGGCAACGGCTACGGCTGGGGCACCTGGAAGACCGTGCTGACCCAGGGCCCGTCGCGCCCCGCTGTCGTCTCGGGCTCGTTCGCTGCGTTGACGGTGTTCGTGGTCGCCACCGTGCTGGCCACCGTCGCCTGGTGCTTCGGGCTCTCGCTCTTCGTGGTCGTCACGGAGTCGCAGACCCTGGTGTGGCCCTCGTGGGCCGACCTGGCCGAGTCGACCGGCGCGGGGGTCCTGGTGATGGAGATGTTCGCGCTGATCGGCTACCTGCTGGGCACGCTCGCCCGCGGTCCGGCTCTGTCGGTCGGCCTCGGCCTGGTCTGGGCGCTGGTCGTCGAGAACCTGCTGCGCGGCGTCGGAGAGCTCCTCGGGCCGGTGGCGGCGTTCACCAAGCTCCTGCCCGGCACCGGTGCCGGCTCCCTGGTCGGCTCCATCGTCGGCGCCGGCGGCCCCGACCCCACTCCGGGCGTGCTCGACGTGCTCTCGGGTGGCCGGGCGACGGTCGTCGTGGTCGCCTACCTGGTGCTCGCCCCCCTCGTGGTCGGCAGGCTGGTCACGCGCCGCGACGTCGCCTGAGCGCGGTCAAGCGCCCGGGAGGTCGCGGACCCAGCGGACCTCGCCGTCCTCGACCACGTCCGTCCGCCGCAGCCCCAGCCGCTCGGCGACCCGGGCGGAGGCCACATGGTCGGGGTGCACGTGCGCGACGAGCCTGGTGACGCCGGTCGACGCCAGCCAGTCCACCATCGGGCCGGCTGCCTCGGTGGCCAGCCCCTTGCCCTGGTGGGCGGGGGAGATCACCCAGGCGATCTCCGCGGCGCTCCCCACGACCGTCGCCTGCACGTAGCCGACGGGCTCCTCGCCCAGCAGGACGACCCAGTTCAACCAGCGCTGGGAGCCGTCGGGGGAGGCGCCTGCCGATTGTCGGGCGTAGCGCTCGGTCAGCTCGGTCGCCGTCGGCGGCGTACCGCCGGTGAACGCGTAGAGCGACGGGTCCGCGAGCACGGCCACCATCGGGCGGGCGTGCTCGACGGTCAGCGGCTCCAGCCGGAGCCGCGCCGAGGCGAGCGGGGCCGCGGTCACCCGAGCTCGGCGCGCAGCTCGCCGACCACCGAGTCGACCACCGCGACCAGGTCGTCGTCCGTCCGGGCGGCGACGTCGCGCTGGCGCTGGTACGACGCGCCGCGGGCCGGGATGTCGAGCACCGAGCGGAGCTCTTCGGCGCACCCCAGCCGCGCGGCGACCGGCTCCAGCCGTGCGACCAGGTCGGCGAGGTCGTCGGTGATCAGCCGTTCGTTGCAGTCGGCGTCGAGGATCACGATCGCCTCGAGCCCGTAGCGGGCCGCCCGCCACTTGTTCTCCTGCACGTGCCACGGCGGCATCACCGGCAGCTGCTCGCCGCCGGCGAGCCGGGTGTCGAGGTCGACGACCAGGCAGTGGGTGAGGGCGACCAGGGCCGCGAGGTCGGCGAAGGTCGAGATCCCGTCGGAGACGCGGTTCTCCAGGGTGCCCAGGTGTGGCGCCGGGCGCACGTCCCAGCGCACCTCGCTCAGCTCGTCGATCACACCGGTGGTGACCTGGTCACTGGCGAACCCCTCGAACTCCTCCCAGGTCGCGAACTGGAACGGCAGCCCGGCCGTCGGTAGCTGCTGGAACATCAGCGCCCTGTTGGACGCGTAGCCGGTGTCGACCCCGGCCCAGATCGGCGAGGACGCGGACAGCGCCAAGAGGTGGGGGTAGTGGTTGAGCAGCGACGAGAGCACCGGCATCACCCGGTCGCGCTCGGGCATGCCGACGTGCACGTGCACGCCCCAGATCAGCATCTGCCGGCCCCACCACTGGGTGCGGTTGATCAGCTCGGCGTAGCGGTAGCCCTCGGTGAGCTGCTGCCCGGTCCAGGAGGCGAACGGATGGGTGCCGGCGCCGAAGAGGTCGAGCCCGAGCTCGTCACCGACCGGTACGACGACCTCGAGGGTCCGGCGCAGGTCCGCCATGGCCGCGCCGACGGTCGGGCAGACCCCGGTGACGATCTCGACGGTGTTCTTCAGCAGTTCCTTGTGCAGCCGGCTCGGGTCGGGCAGCCGGGCCTTGGCTCGCGCGAAGAGGTGGGCGGCCTCGTTGCGCAGGTCCCGGCTGCGCCGGTCGACCAGCGCGAGCTCCCACTCCACGCCGAGCGTCGGCTCGGCGGAGGCGTGGAAGTCGATCCGCATCAGGTCAGGCTGTCACACCACGCTCAGGCGACCACGGTCCGCAACACGGCGAGCCACGCCGCGGCCGAGCCGTCGAAGGGCGGGTGCTTGTCGCGCACCCCAGTGAGCACGACGTCGCGGGTGGCCAGCGCGAGCTCGACGACCTCGTCGGGGTAGCCGTACTCGACCCGGTGCTCCTCGAACTCGTCCTCGTCGTCGACATAGACGACCCGGTCCAGCCCCTCCACCACGTCGAGGTCCAGGTCGACCGCGCGGATCGTGCTGCCGTGCCACTCGGGCACGGTCGTCATGTCGACGTAGGTCCACATGCTGCCGCCGGGTCCGTGGAACGTCGCGAGCCAGGCGCGGCCGACCGCCGTCCCCGCGGAGGGGATGAGCCCGACCTGCTCGTTCCTGGTCGTGGCCGTCATCCCCGGCCGCGACATCACCGTGCCGAGGGGGAAGCCGATCCAGTCGCCCGCCGCGTCGGCGCCGAGGTAGACCGCGTCCATCGCCCAGTGCGGCCGGTCACCCCACTTGGTCATCTCGAGACGGACTGGACGACCGGGCTCGAAGCGCACGGGACTGTTCTACAGGTTCACTCGCGGTGCACCCGGATCTTCTCCGGGAGGAGCCGCTTCGAGCCGCGCGCCACGACGTCCTGGTAGCGCGAGCCGAGCAGCTTGGCGGCGTGGTGCACGGCGTGCGCGTCGAGGCCGACGAGCACCCGTGCCTTGTTCTTCAGGATGCCGCTGACGATGATCTCGGCGGCCCGCTCGGGGGTCATCTTGGCGAGCTTCTCGTCGAAGAGCCGGGCGGTCTCCTCCTTGTTCTCCTTGGCGGAGACCCGGGCGTTGCGGGCGATCGCCGTCTTGATCCCGCCGGGGTGCACGGCGGTCACGCCGACCGGGTGGCCGGCGATCAGCATCTCCTCGCGCAGTGCCTCGGTCATGCCGCGGACGGCGTACTTGGTCGCGTTGTACATCGACTGGCCGGGCATCGAGACGAGCCCGAACAGCGAGGAGATGTTGACGACGTGCCCGTCGCCGGAGGCGATCAGGTGCGGCAGGAACTCCTTGGTGCCGTGGACGACGCCCCAGAAGTTCACGCCGATGATCCAGTCGATGTCGTCGTACTCGAGGTCGGTGAAGTCGCCGGCCAGCGCGACGCCCGCGTTGTTGATGACCACGTTGACCCGGCCGAGCTCCTGGACGACGTCGAGCGCGTAGCGCCCGAACGCACCCCGGTCGGCGACGTCGAGGTGGACGCTGACGATCCGTCTCGCGCCGGCCCGCTCGGCCTGGGCGACCGTCTCGGCCAGCCCGGCGTCGTCGACGTCGGACAGGGCGAGCAGCGAACCGCGCCGGGCCAGGTCGAGGGCGAGCGCGCGGCCGATGCCCGACCCGGCGCCGGTGATCACGACCACCTTGTCGTCGAGGGTCTTCACGAAGGCACCTCCTGGTAGGCCTCGGCGTCGAACGACGCGAGCCGGCGGCGGAAGTCGGCGGTGGACCTCGGCCACAGCGTGGTGTTGCGGCCGTGGGCGTCGAGGTACCAGCTCTGGCAGCCGCCGGTCGTCCACACGGTGCGCCGCATCCGCTTCTGCAGGCTCCTGTTCCAGTCGTCGGTGACCTCGGGGATCGGCTCCACGCTGGCGAGCCCGTCCGCGCGCAAGCGGCGCAAGGCCTCGCGCAGGTAGGCGACCTGCGACTCGATGATGAAGATCATGCTGGTGTGGCCCTGGCCGGTGTTGGGTCCGACCAGCAGGAACAGGTTGGGGAAGTCGGGCACCGTGGTGCCCTTGTACGCCGCCATGCCGCTGCCGCGCCACCGGTCGGCGAGGGTCTGCCCGGCGCGGCCGGTGATGTGCTCGGTGATCGGCAGCTCGGTCGTGTAGAAGCCGGTGGCCACCACCAGCACGTCGATCTCGCGCTCGGTGCCGTCGGCCGTCACGATCGCGCTGCCGGTGACCTTGGCGATCGGGTCGGTCACCAGCTCGGTGTGGTCGGCGGCCAGGGTGGGATACCAGTCGTTGGACCGCAGCACCCGCTTGCACCCGAGCATGAAGTGCGGGGTCACCTTGGCCCGCAGCTCGGGGTCGCTGATCGACTTGGAGATGTTGCGCAGTGCCTGCATCCGCGCGGGCGCCGCCAGCTTGGGCTGCAGGGTGAACGCCGGCACGAACGCCTCGTGGCCCCAGTAGAGCCCGGTGCGGTAGAGCTTCCTCAGCCCGGGCACCCGGCGCAGGGCCGCGCGCTCGGCCCGGCTGTAGACGCGGTCGTTGCGGGGGATCACCCACGGCGCGGTGCGCTGGTAGACGTCGACGTGGCTCGCGACCTTGGCGACCTCGGGGACGATCTGGATCGCGGACGCGCCGGTGCCGATCACCGCCACCCGCTTGCCGCTCAGGTCGACGCCGTGGTCCCAGCGCGCCGAGTGGAAGACCTCGCCCTGGAAGGTGTCGATCCCCTCGATCTCGGGCATCCGGGGCTCGGAGAGGCCGCCCGCGCCCACGACCAGCGTCTTCGAGACCCAGGTCCCGTTCGGCGTACGCACCGTCCAGCGCTGCGCCGCGTCGTCCCACGCCGCGTCGTCCATCGGGGTGTCGAACACGAACCGGTCCAGGGTGCCGGACTCGTCGGCGACCTTCTTGATGTAGTCCTGGATCTCGGGCTGGGGTGAGTAGGACCGCGACCAGTCGTAGGGGGCGAAGGAGTAGGAGTAGAGCTGGCTCGGGACGTCGCAGGTGGCGCCGGGGTAGGTGTTGTCGCGCCAGGTGCCGCCCACGTCGGGCCCCTTCTCGAGGACCACGAAGTCGGTCTCGCCGTCCTCCTGGAGCTTGATCGCGGCGCACAGGCCGGCGAAGCCGGCGCCCACGATCACGTGGTCGACGTGGCGCACGACGTCCGCGCCGGATCCCGAGGGAGTGCTCATGCGCCGACGGTATTGGCGTTATTGAACAAGTGTCAATAGACTCGCGGCCGTGACCGCGCCCACTCGCGCCCGGCTCTCGCCGGAGGAGCGCCGCAGCCAGCTCCTCGACCTCGGGGTCCGACTGCTGGCGACCCGGTCCCTCGACGAGCTGTCGATCGACCTGCTCGCCGAGGAGGCGGGCATCTCGCGCGGGCTGCTCTACCACTACTTCGGCAACAAGCACGCCTTCCACGAGGCCGTCGTACGCCGAGCGGCCGACGAGCTGATCGCGCAGACCGCGCCGCCCGCAGGCGGCGACCCGCTGGAGCGGCTCCAGGTCTCGCTGACGGCGTACGTCGACTACGTGCTGGCCAACTTCGAGGGCTACGTCTCCCTGCTCAAGGGCTCGGCGGGCGGCACCGACTCGCTGCGAGCGATCTATGAGGAGGTCCGCGCCGTGCTGAGCGACCGCATCTTTCTCGAGGACCCCGACGGCGAGCTGATCGCCGACACCCCGCACAACCGACTGGTCGTCCGCGGTTGGTCGGCGATGATCGAGGAGCTCGTCATCACCTGGGGCACCGACCAGCGGGCCGGCCGCACCGACGTGACCAAGGACGAGTTGCTGGCGCTCATCGTCTCCAGCCTGCCTGCCCTAATCGGGGACGCGGCGGGCTGAGCCGTGGTCTGATGTGCCCATGCGTCGTCAGGCAGCCCTGGCTGCGGTGGTCCTCCTCGCGCAGCTCGGTGCTCCGGTCTCGGCCTACGCCGACACCTCGCGCGGGCAGAACGGGCCGCTCGCCTTCATCCGCTACGTCCGCGTGGACGCCGACCACTTCGGACCTGCCGAGACCTGGAGCGTCGAGCCCGACGGCAGCCGGCCGGGGCGACTGTTCGCCGCGGACGTCGAGGTCAACTCGTGGCCGGTGTGGTCACCCGACGGGCGGTCCCTGGTCTTCTTCCGCAAGCACAGCCTCGTCGTCGCGCGAGCCGACGGCTCCGAGTCGCACGAGGTGAGCCGGCTCGGGGGCTATCTCGCCTCGTGGTCGCCGGACGGGACCCGGCTCGTGCTCGCCGGCCGGGTGCGGGGAGACGAGTCGCGTGAATCGGCGATCTGGGTGATGAACGCCGACGGGTCCGACGCGCACGTGATCCACACCGGGTTGGGGGCCGGAGAGCCCGCGTGGTCACCGCGCGGCGACCGCATCGTGTTCAGCCAGCAGCCCCAGGACTCGTCGGAGATCTTGGTGGGGAGGGACGTCTACCTCGCGCTCTTCACGATGGACGTCGACGGCGGCGACGTGCAGCGGCTGATCCCCGACTCCGGGCCGGGGAAGGAGTTCACCGTCGAGTCCTTCCCCACCTGGGCGCCGGACGGCAACCGGCTGGCGTTCGTCCGTGACCGGGCGATGTCCTTCACGTGCGACGTCACCTGCTCGACCACCGGCCATGACATCTTCACCGTGAACGCCGACGGGACCGGGCTGACCCAGATGCACGAGGACGGGGCGGAGTGGTTCCCGCCTTCCTGGTCGCCTGACGGCACCAAGATCGCCTACGTCCACATGCCGGCCACGACGACCGGCCCCGCCGACCTGCAGGTCCGAGACCTGGCCACCGGGTCGATCACGACCCTGGTCCACGACGTCAGCGACTTCGTCTCCTGGGGACCCGTCCCGGGATCGATGCCGCAGGCCGACCTGTCGGCGACGATCTCGGCCGGCGCCAGCGCGGTGCTGCCGGGCAGTCCCGTGACACTCACCGCCACCGTTCACAACGCCGGCTCGGCGACTGCTGCGTCGGCGGCGGTCGAGGTGCGCCCCGTGGCCGGCTCTGCCGTCGACCTGACGGCGAGCCCGAGCTGCGTCGCGGCCAGCGGGGGTGCCGTGCGGTGCGCGGTCGGTGACCTCGCTGCCGGCGCCACGGCGAGTGTCTCCATCCGCACGACCACCGGTGCGCCCGGGGTCGGCGAGGTCAGCGCGTTGGCAACCTCGACCACCGTCGACCCGGACACGAGCGACAACCGCGCTGCGTTGTCCGTCGCCGTGTGCACGATGATCGGCACCTCCGGCAAGGACCGGCTGCGCGGCACGAGCGGGCCGGACGTGCTCTGCGGAGGCGGGGGCGACGACGTGCTGGCCGGCCGGGGCGGTAACGACGTTCTGCTCGGCGGGCCGGGCCGCGACCGGCTCCGAGGCGGTGCGGGCGAGGACACGGCGTCCTACGCCCAGTCCCGGGCGAAGGTGCGCGTCGACCTGGCCCGCGGGACGGCCGGGGGCGACGGGACCGACAGGCTCGGTCGGGTCGAGGACGTGGTCGGCAGCCGCTTCGCGGACCGGCTCACCGGGTCGGCCCGCGGCAACGTGCTGACCGGCGGCGCGGGTGCCGACTGGCTCGCCCCCGGCGCAGGACCCGATCACCTCGACGGCGGGCTGGGCCTCGACCGGGTCGACTACCGCGACTCGCGGCACGGCGTGCACCTCGACCTCGACAAGCGGACGGCCAGCGGCGACGGCGACGACCGGTGGGTCTCGATCGAGGGTGCGTGGGGCACCAGCTTCGGGGACGAGATCACCGGCTCAGTGACCGCCAACTGGGTCTCGGCTGGCGGCGGTTCGGACCGGGTCGACGCACTGGGCGGGGACGACCACATCTCCGGCGGCACGGGCGCCGACCGGCTGGCCGGGGGCGACGGCAACGACAAGCTGTCGGGTGGCAGCGGTGTCGACCGCTGCCAGCAGGACTACGGTCGCGGCCGCGCCACCCGGTGCGAGAGGCGTTAGACCGAGACGACAGCCGCCAGCTGGCCGAGGAGGCGGGCATCTCCCGTGGCCTGCTCTACCACTACGTCGGCAACAAGGATGCCTTCCACGAGGCGGTCGTACGCCGCGCGGCCGACGACCTGATCGCCCAGACCGCGCCGCCCGCCGGCGGCTCAGCGCAGATCTGGCGCGTCGCCCGCCCAGGGGTCCTCGCGCTTCTTGTCCCACGCGCGGAGCGGATGGCGTTCGGGCGAGAGCGGGCCGAGGTCCCAGGGCTCGAACGCGTTGTCGATGTTGGCCAGCCCGGTCTGTGCGAGGTCGGGGTAGTGGCGCAGCAGCACGTCCTTCATCGTCGTGTTGTCCACCCACGCGAGGCCCTCGGGCGTGTAGACCTCCTCGCGGTAGTCGGTCGTGTAGAACCGGTCACCGAGCAGCCGCAGCGACGCGTTGAGGATGAAGATCTGGAAGAGGGTCTCGCCGAACGCGAAGCCGGTCGGCCGGTGCCCTTCCGAGAGCGTGCCGACCAGGAGGTCCATGTCGTCGACGTTGTCTTGCCCGGCGGCGTCCGCGCCGTACACCTCGCGCAGCGTGGCCACGCAGTCGCGGTCGTCGGTGAGGTCGTCGAAGCTGGTGATGGGCTCGAGGCCGAGCTCGCGCCGCAGCTGGTTGTACGACGGCACGCCACGCTCGCGGTCCCGGTAGAGGTCGATCGCGGCGATGTCGGCGATCGGTGCGCCCGGCACGGTGATCGCGCGCATCGAGTCCGGGTAGTTGTTGTTGACCAGTGCGCACGCCTGCTGTTCGCCCAGCGTCCGGGCCAGCGCGACGAAGCCGTGCTCGGCCAGCAGTGCCGGCGAAGCCGCGTGGCGGGTGCGCTGGAACGGCACCGACGCCTGCTCGTGCCCGGCGGCGTCGACCAGGCGCACCCGGTCGGGCAGCAGCGAGTGCAGGCGGTAGATGCTGACGAACTCCTCCGACAGCCCGTAGGTCGGCGCGTCGCCGGGCACGTTGCCGACGATCCCGCCGAGCTCCCGGCTGGTGATGGGGATGTCCTCGAGCACCTGCTTGCGCTCGCCGCCGAACAGCGACGTCACCAGGCCGAACCAGTTCGCCTGCATGCCGCTGAGCAGCGCCTCGTTGGGGAGGATGGCGGGGGTCCACTCGATGGTGTGAATCCGGGCGAGCAGTGCCGCGTTGACCAGGCGGGCGGTCTGGAAGAGCGCCTCGTCGTCCCAGTCGGGGTAGGACTGGGCGAGGTTGTCGGCGATGGCGTTGTGCTCCCGCGCGAACAGCGTGTGCAGCATCGCCAGCCCGACCCACCAGTTCCGCACGAACCCGGACCGCTCCGTGCCGGTCTCCGGGTCCAGCGGCAGCGACCCGTCCTCGTTCACCAGCAGCCGACCGCCCTCGTGCGAGCGGAGCGCGTGCTGGGTCTCCCAGTCGCTGCCGTAGACCTGGGACGCGTCCCACCAGTGCGTGACCTCGTTGAGGAACGTCACCGGCATGTCCTGGTCGGGCCCGTCGTCGCGTCGCGTCGGGTCCGCCATCGACCTGCGCACCTCGAGGTGGTCGACGCCGAGCGCGCGCAGCGGGTCGTCGTCGACCAGCGGGATGCGGTCGACGTCGCCGTCGAGGTTGGTGCCGTGGCTGATCCAGTCGTGGTTCATGAACTGGATCCATGCCCCGCCCCACAGGTTGAAGAACGGCATCTCGACCCGCGGGCCCTTCGCCGCGAGGAGCTTGCGGCTGACCTCGCGGACGCTGACGGGGTTGGTCCCGGGGTTCTCCCGAGGACGTACGCCGGCGAGCCCCTTGTCGTCGCCGACGTTGCGGAAGAACCGGGTGTATGCCGCCCCGACCATCGGGTCGATGCGGCCGGCCTCGTCGGTCGAGAGGTCGTTCCAGCTGCCGTCGGCCGTCCGCCAGCGGCGGGCGAACTCGGGGACCTGCGTCTGCGGGTCGGCGTAGCCGGTCGTCTCGCCGTCGGCGTAGGTCCGGACCACGTTGTTCTCGAAC
>Ga0268264_10001628_pt1 | contig 20748 bp, 30 predicted proteins | sample KBSSwiS32_FD_190357 | JGI IMG/M metagenome (GOLD analysis project Ga0268264, IMG submission 190357) | Switchgrass rhizosphere microbial communities from Kellogg Biological Station, Michigan, USA - KBS Switchgrass S3-2 (SPAdes) (version 2) | ecosystem: Host-associated > Plants > Roots >...
CAGAATGGCTAGGGCTTACTGAGCTCACTTCAAAAGCCGAATATATGAATGCAACCTACCCAACAGACACATCGAAAATTCTTTTACTCACCGCTCTTGCGGGAGAGGTCCATATATAATTGTTAGAGAACGTTTCAGTGGCCAAATGAAATCTTCTCCAAGATAGAAATATAATTTTCCAGTTCTTTTTGGGTTTTTGCCACCACCCAGATATGAGCAAATAGATGCCCCTCTTTACTCAGCACTAAAATTGATTGCCGAGATAACTGCGCATCAGCTTTGTTGGCATTTGGGTACCATTTGATTAGTTGGCCTCCAACCTTACTTTCACCGACGGCTGTTGCATTGCTGGGATCAAAGCTTGGATGGTTGCCAATGTATATTCCAAAAGAGGTTTCTTCGGTGCCGGGACGCATTGCATAACATGCGTCAAAGTCAGGTCCTTCTTGATAAGTCCACTCTAAGCCAGAATTTGCCGGTAACTTTGGACAAACCTCTGAGGTTCTTGCGAATGCAAATCCAGCTACTAAGAATAAAAAAAGGAACAAGGCTTGTCTCACGATTTTCTTCTCTAACGCCCACGCCAGCGGCAGACAAACGCGCAGCGTTTGACTGTCCAGGCAGTGCCGCAGGCGCTGCCGTGCTGCGCGTGATTGTTAGAGCTCTTAGCCTTCATCACTTTGCACCTGTATTTTTAGCTCACCGTTTTCTCGGAGCTCTAGTACGTAAGCGAACCTACCAGAGCCCAATGGTTTTTCACCAACATAGTCAATTGGCTGCAACGAGTAGGCTTTCCCTGCCACCTTCAGGCTAGCAGAAGAGTAGCGATATGCTTTTTTCCAGTGTTGGTAGCCAGTGCTTTGGCCATACTCGATGCTGCCGTAGTTAATGCCGCCAACAACCACATCCACGAAATCTACACTCGATGCATTAGTAATACGAATATCGGAGCCATTTGTATTTTGTTGCGTGTGAGTGAAGAGCAGGCTGAAAGCGAAACCGACACCAATAATCAATGCAAGGAATAAAAGGATGCTAGGGAATTTGAGGGTTTCTTTTGGCTCGTTCGAAATGTCGTCCATGCGCTCTATCTCTGTAGCTCTAACGACCACGCCAGCGGCAGGCGAACGCGCAGCGTTTGACTGTCCAGCCGTTGCCGCAGGCAACGGCATGCTGCGGGTGCTTGTTAGCAAGCTTTATGACAGACCAACCCAAACTAATTCTCCTGCTTCAACATAGGCAAGTAAAATTGAGCCTTTGCCATAGTCATGGCAGAACTCATATTTATGGGGCATTAATGTTGCCACTTGCGAAAACTCTGGGCTAATAGAACACAGCTTGGCAAGAGTCTCCTTAGATCTTTCAATTTTCTCCGAAGCTTCTTCTGCCGTAGAGCCTTCTGGATGAACAAACTCAGAAAAAGAAATGACCTGCAAAAATTTACTGCTGCTCTTTGTAAAGGTAACGCCCTCAAAAGAAACTAAATCACCAGCTAGGAATCTTTCAATTCCGAGCTGGCGACGTTGGTCAGAGCTGGCAGTGATGTCCATAGCTTGCTAACGCTGCGCACAGGGGCTGGAAAACGCGTAGCGTTTTACAGTCCCAGCAGCCAAAGGCTGCGATTGCTGCGGATTGTTAAGCGCTGACTGGGATATATGAATGCAACTGCATACGACCAAAATCTGTTCTCCTTTCAGACCTAACCGCCTTCCTAGGGTCTAAGACGTAGAATTCCGCTTTGTTCACCCTGACGAAAACAACCCAATGCCAATGATTGGATTTCTCTTGATAGTTAATAGCCAATATCGCCTTTTTAGGGAGAGATTCCCATTTTTTAATTTTGCGCCCAACACCACACGAAATGTTGTAGCTGAGAAGAAGTTCGCGTAGATCTTTAGATAGTGTGTAGAAGGGACCGCTTCTGCCTACGATACCCAATCGTGTCGCCTTCTTCTTCACTTGCTCGTAACTTCTACCGGCGATCATTGCAACGCAAGCAAGGCCACAACCCGTCGAATCAATCTGAACAATCCGCTGAATCATCTGCGCTTAAACGACAAGCTAAGCGGGCAGCCGCAGCGAAGCGCAGGGGAACAAAATGCGCAGCGTTTTGCTGTCCGCTTGAGCGTCTTGTTAAGCATTGGCTTCCGCACTCCAATTTATAAACCATTCCACTGGCAAGAGTACCGACTCAAAATCTTGTTCTTTCAACTCGGATAGAGAAAGCGTACTCGCCAAATATAGATCCCATTGCGTCTCGATGTCTGCAAGTACGGGCATAAGTGGCTCAATGTCTTTTGGGGCGTCAACGTCGCAGTATTTATTCCAGAAACGCTCACACCATTCAGCGATCTGCTTGTGGCTGTAAGGTGATTTATCCGGATCGGCGCCAAAAGCGAGTAAAGCCAATAAGTTCTCTCGATTGAACGCCAAATAGATCGGAGCGCTGGGCTTCATATGTATGCTTAACGCGCTTTGGGGCTGCCATGGAGCGCAGCGGAATGGCAGTCCCAGCCGCAAAGCGGCGACAACAGCGCTTTGTTAAGCATCGATCATTTTCCTACGAAGAAAAGAATAGATTGCCAGCGACCAGACGTAGAACCAAATAGAAAGCCCTGTAAAGTATAAAATGCTCCTGGTTAGTTTTATTCTTTCAACTTTCTGCGTCAGATCAATTATAGGTGCTGAACTTTGAGAAGCGGCTTTAAAAGCCTGCGTATAGCATTCACTGGCAATTTTTAGATCTTGGTGGCCACTCGCTATTTTTATTAGTTCGTTATAGCTGTCGCTATTAACCTTTTTCGCCAAAAATGAAACCAATCCTTGGCCAAGATAAACGGCCCAAAGAAAAATAAATATGTAAATTTTCACTGTTAAAGGCTTCATGCCACTAGCTCCGTATGCTTAACGCCTGCAACAGGGACTGACAAACGCGCAGCGTTTGACAGTCCCAGCAGCCGCAGGCTGTGATTGCTTGCAATTGTTAGGCTTAGTCATTGCAAATTGCGCCAGACACAATGGAAACATTGTCTTCTTTAAAGCCGACTGTGCAGTGGCATGTATGTAAGGTGATAAAGGCCCGATCTCCCTTTGGACGGAACTTAAACTCCTTTTGCTGCTGCACCAGCGCAGCAACCTCCGATTGCGGAGTTCCAGCTTTAAGACTGCCGCAAAATTCATTGAGTGTGTTTGCTGACTTTGCTAGTGCTCGCATCTTTGAAATCTCAAAGCCCAAAGCTATGGAAAGAAGAATAATTAAAACTGCTCCGAGAATCTTGGAAATCTGGGCGATTAAGCGCTTCGTGCTCATTTAAGCCTAACGACAAAATGTGGGGCTGCCAAAACGCAGCGAAGCGGAGTGGAGGCAGTCCCACACCATTGCCTTGTTAAATTTCTTCACACTAGCACCACCGCAGATGCAAGACCGACAAACACCAAAGCTACAGATAACGCCATGACCAGTTTGTAGCCTCTAGGACCAACTAGATGCTTTGAACGCAGCAGAAATTGAGAAAACATTAGCCCGGAAACCCCAAACCAGAGAAGAGACACAAAATACGCAGCCCCACTTTGATAGGTGATAGTTTCAGAGCGACCCCAGAAAAACGCTTTGCCTTGGGATAACAAAGTAGCCGTGTAACCAATGAGTGCCAGCGGCACCAAGACTCCTAAAACCGCCACTTCGATCTTTTTGTATCTCGGCATGCTCTCCATGTGCACCTAAAAATTTAACGCCCACGCCAGCGGACGAAAAAAGCGCAGCTTTTTGCGGTCCAGCCATTGCTGCAGGCGATGGCGTGCTGCGCGTGATTGTTAGCGCACATAGCCCTCGGGCGCCGACTCGATGCGAGACGAAAGCTTGTCCCGTAACTGTTTCCGCATGTCAGCCAAAGGCTCCATTGCGGGATAAACTGCGTTTTCCATAAGGTTTGAAACTGTCCTCACGCGGTCCGTGTGATCCGGTGGTTTTCCAGAGTTTGCATTCTTAGATGTGGTGTAAGCAGCATGAAAGTCGAAGGCCGTTTCGTGGATCTTTCCGACCCATGCCATAACATCTGCAAGAACGTCATCTCCAAGCAAAACCGAAGTGCTGCTTGCCTCTCTGAGAAGAGCTATTAGTAGCAAGGAAACTTTCTTTAAGTCGGCTATTCCCACATCTTCGACGGTATCCGACTCGCCCAATTCATCAAGACGAAAAAAGGCCGTGAACTTCCAGCTAAACAGAGTGGCATCTACTTCAGCCATTAGCCCAAGAATTTTCATTGCACTCTCGGCTTTGGTGCGGTCTAAACGAGTCGCAGCAGTCTTAGCCCCTTCTTCTGAAAAAGCTCGCGCAAGCCGCCGTGGCAAATCCATATCAGCTGCGGCGCTTTCTGCGCGCGCACCAATGTACTTTTCCAGCCACACTCGACCGCCGATACCCAGTACGCCACCAAGAACGATTAAAAGAATGGCAGATAAACTTTCAGACAATGCTGGCTCCATTTTTTCGCTAACGCTGCGCACAGGGGCTGGCAAATGCGTAGCGTTTGACAGTCCCAGCAGCCGTAGGCTGCGATTGATGCGACTTGTTAGGTTTCACTTTTTTGAGACTCCTTGAGCAGAAGGCGTTTGCTCCTTGGAGGATTTTTCTACCTCAGCATCAACTTTTTTCCAAAAATCTTTGCCATATCTACGCGCAATTTCTACGTTCACGACTGCATTGTAGGCGTTGACATAGACCTGTGACAGATCATCGACAATGCAGCCCAGAGAACCTTCTCGAATATGATATTTGGCAAGAATTTTAGCCCGAAAGTCTTTTTCTTCCGGCAGTGGTGGCAGGCCAAACCCTTTAATGATGAGTTCGCCATTTGCGATGTCTTTTTTGGCGTCATCTACTGCGACAGCTTGCTGATGCTTTAGCGTTTCATCGGAGAAGCCAACCCATACCATGACTGGATCACCGGCAAAGGCAAAACCAGAAATCAGCGTTATTAAAACTATTTGCAGAAGCCTCTCTAACACGCTACGCACGCTCTTAAACCTAACGCTGCGCACAGGGGCTGGCAAACCCGCAGGGTTTGACAGTCCCAGCAGCCGTAGGCTGCGATTGCTGCGGATGGTTATGTTTCACCCGCACTGCCATAGAAATTTACCTTCAGAGATAGCTTTATTTATAAATACATATGCAATGCCCGCAACACCAAAATTAATTTCAAAGGGAAGTGAGCATGAGTCAAGTTGACATAAGAAGCGCCACTCGGCCTTCGGCTCAGGGTATTCCTCGCCTTGCATAAATTCTGGTTCGCCGCCCACTCTGCACTCAGAGATCTCATCGTCATCCAAGTCTTTTTCCACAATCTTCACGCCAAACTCTTTGCGAGAGGGGCCATTTTCCAAGACGGCGGTGAGTGTCTTGCATTCAATAACGGGCTGAATAATTACTGCGTTTTCACCGCCATCTGGCTCCCACGTACCATCTACATATTCGTCATGATCTTCGGTCATGAAGATGTATGCCATTTTTCCCCGAACCTCAGGAAAAACGTCACTCAACTTTATTTGAGCGATGAACCTCATGGGGCCTTTTAATGCCCTGCTGATGGGCCATTGCGCGCCATCGATCCAATCAGGTTGACCGCCAAACTTAGTTTTAGGTTCTTGCTGCGTATCGCACTCAACAAATGTGAGAACTTTTTTAATTGTCATATCTCACCATAGTAATTTGAAAACATAACGCAGAGCACAGGGGCTGACAAACGCGCAGCGTTTGGCAGTCCCAGCAGCCGTAGGCTGCGATTGCTGCGACTTGTTAAGGTTTGCCAACGACACCACCCCAATTGATACGAAGAGTCTCATTTGAAAGTACCCACTGTTTAAAGTATTCAATGGATTCTGTTTGGGACGCGAAGGATTTAACCTCAAATTTGATTCCACGCTCGAAATAGAAACATTCAATCTCGTTGCCATAATTCAAAATGCAAAAGCAGCAATCTTGTGGTGATTCATTGATTCGTAGGTGGGTCATACGAATGCCGACCGCTTTAAGATATTCGCTGAGCTGTGCAAATGGCTGCATAGGAAACCTTAACTACTTAGTATGCAGACGCGTCTGCTTTTGCCAAATACACCCGACGCGTCGGTGTATCCTGGCTTTTTAGGAATAACGCAGATGAGTCGGTGTATGTAGTCCATTAACACGGCCTTTTTGTTGTTCTGGAAGCCGCACCACCGCTGGGGTTGGAACCACTCTTCCTTGTTGGCTTTTAAATTAACCCGACGAATGAAAACTGTCCAGCAAGCGCCGACGAATGCATTTTTAAGCCACTGATTGACAAAGCAGGGGGCAATCTCGATACACTGTATATAAATACAGCTAATGGAGTGGTTGTCATGGCAGAAAGTCCTTTTATGCGTCGCGTGCGCGACTGCCTGCGCCTTCGGCAAATGGCCTATGCCACCGAAAAATCCTATTGTCACTGGATTCGGTTCTTTATCCGTCAGCAGCGTATTCGTAACCCCGACGAAATGAACGCTGAGAAGCTGACGGCATTCCTCACCTATTTAGCCGTGCAGCGTCATGTATCGCCGAATACTCAGAACCAAGCATTCAACGCGCTATTGTTTTTATTTCGTCACGTCCTGCAGCGGCCTCTGGACAACATTCAAGCCACTCGGGCGAAAGAACGTCGTTATGTCCCCGTCGTATTAACCACAAATGAAGTTGAGCGTGTGCTGGAACATCTACCGCAACCGTATTTGACGATGATACAAATCGCCTGGGGTGCCGGCCTGCGCAAAACTGAAATTTTACGACTCCGGGTCAAAGACATCGATTTCGAACGCAAGGAATTGACTGTTCGGCAAGGTAAAGGTGGAAAAGATCGTCGGACAGTTCTACCGCTGTGCACGCTGGGAGCATTACAGGGTTTTGTCACTCGTATTGAGCGATTACATACGCTGGACATTGCCGAAGGCTTCGGCGCGGTCGAAATGCCGTACGCACTGGCCAGAAAATATCCCGGTGAATCGCGGAGTCTAAAGTGGCAATTTGTGTTTGCAGCACCGCAACGCGGTACCGATCCTGTATCTGGCGAAATACGGCGGCATCATTTGCATCCATCCACTCTGGAAAAAGCGCTGCGGTTTGCAGTGCATAAATCGGGATTAACTAAACGCATCACCTGCCACACGTTTCGGCATACCTTCGCGACGCAATTGCTCGAGACAGGTTATGACATTCGAACAGTTCAGGAGCTGCTGGGACACAACGACGTAGCGACCACACAAATTTATACGCATGTGCTGAATCGTGGTGGGCAAGGTGTTATCAGTCCGGCTGATCGATTCAAAGGCCCGTAAGCGTATTGAATGACCGCTTCTGCGCGTGGTAAATCAACCTTGGCTAAAGACTGCTTTGGCCGAGTTGCTGACAATTAATTAATTTTTTTGTCTGACGCAACTTCGGCCATAGCAGCCGGTCGCCATCCATCTGCACAATCATGTTTATAGCGGTCATTGGACACAATGTAGCCGAATGTATCCTGAATGAGCTGCGCTCTTTGGCGATATCGAAGTTTCCGTCTTTTGCATAGTCGCTATCCGCCGCAGAGATTCCTCTGCAAGATATGCCCGAATATTTTCGGGATTTATTATTTAAGTGGGTCATTTTTAAGACTACTAATCAACACCCTTACCAAATCGACTTGCCGTCTTACCCCGCATTTATCGAGTAGCGATCTAATTTGTGATCGCACCGTATTTATGCTTACCATATTGTGCTCTGCGTAGCTGCGAGCACAGGCACCATTAATTAACGCTTCGGCCAAGCGCGATTCGGCCCTAGTAAATTGAAAAGTCTGCTTGAAAAGAAATGAAAGCGAATCGGTAGAACGTGGCCCCGTCAGTGTATGGAGTAAAGAACTTTTTTTTGATGGGATTTTGAACATGAAGCCCATAAGCGCAGTGATGCCACACTCCCCCCTGATTACATGCACCACATCACGTATCCACACATACTGACCGCTTTTTGTCTGTGCGCGATATTCGGCTTCATGATCGAAGCCGGCCAGTGATTGCGCAACGCAAAAACCAACCACAGACTGGCGATCGTCTGGGTGAATGCGCTCCGCCCAGTCATCAACGGAAACCCATGATGTGCGACTCCAGCCAAGGAGCATTTCAATTTGGGGACCAACATAGGAAAACGTCTTTGTGGCCCATTCAACACGCCACGGAATCGCAAGCGTTTCTTCCAACAAAGATTTGAATATTGCCTCGTTGTTATGCTCCACGGCCACCACCTTGTCACCTTTTAATAGAACGCACCGAGCTAGTCCTTACCTGGAAATAGCATATCAAGGCTCTGCTGCTAGATCGCGCGTTGTCGATCTAAATTTCACGATTACCATCAATATTGATGATGACCGGGAAGCATCGACGTTATAGCTTCCACTAAGGAAATTTGAAACTCTCCTAGAGTTTGAATACCGAGTTCAATCGGCGGATTGTCCTATGCAACTGGACTTAGCCGCGAAGCGATAGTTGACCGTGCCGTGGATACTGGGCGGGCAGAATGTGGGCGCCACCTTCACCTGCACGTATGTGGGACAAAGCCTATCAGCCAGGCGCGCAAATATGCCGAGCTGGCGAAACACATGAATGCAACAAGCAAAGAGAGAAGGTAAATCATCGTACAAAATACTGACAACAACGCGTTAGAAAAGCAGGGAAAACGACTGTGGGTGTCCGCACAGCTGTTGCGCGGGCCGTTCATGTGGAGGGCTAAAAATGAAATGGAAAATGATTTATTTAATTTTACTGACGGTGGCTGCACCGGTCTCGCTTGCTCAAGTAGAGCGCCCGAGTGATGTCAAAGTTCAAGTCTCTGATGAGAAGGGCGAATTCGGTACGCTGGAAGCAGGCATAAAAAGCTGTGTTTCGATGAAGGTCACGGTTACCGAAAACGGACACCGATGGACGGTTGACGCGAACAATGGGTGCGGACGCATTTTGCAATGCACGGTCAATCTGAATTTTAAAAGTGCTAACGGACAGACTGGTTCAGCCAGTTGCAATCCATCGGTCTCGCAGGGGGCTGTCGCTGCCATTTGCAGTGGCTATAGTTCAACTGTCTCTTGGAACTCGGTAGCCGGTAGTTTTAAGTGTAACTAGCGGCACTGCACAGCCGAGCATACTTGCAACTAACCGAGTGCCGCCGGATGTCATTTTCAGGCGGCATGAAATAGCTGCAGTTTGCTTGGCATTTCTACCACGTCAAGAACAAAACCAGTAATAAAATTACTCTCGATTCGATTTCCAAAAAAGAAAAGGGATTTACATGAAGCTCAATAGTGTTTCCCGCATTATATACGCCTTATCCCTTACCGTATTTTTCCTACTATCCGGTTGTGCCTTGTTTGACTGGAGCGAACAAGAAGCCGATCTGGGGCCTGAGCCCACATTTTACGATCTCACCCTTATTCCCAAGGGTGATCCCAGCGCTGCCTATGCGCTCTTATACAAAAATTCACCCCCTACGAATGCGCTCAGTGCAAGCGACGAAGCACTGTTACAAAAAGAATGCAATGCCACGGCTACTACGATTGTAACAACGCAGGCGTTAGGGCCCTGGTTGATCAGCGCCGCAGCCGGGGCCTTTGGTAAGTGGGTGGTCAATAAAATTGATAAAGCCCTGGCAGACGCAGTGAAGGCGTATACCACGGAATATCAGTCGTCGATCACTGACCGGCCCTTTTATGATCCCAGCAACTTAACTTCTACAACACCAGCCTGGTCTTGTTTTCGTTTCGTCCGTTACGAAGAGAAACAATCGACCCAACCCCAAGTCGATCTCATCGGACAATTTGCCTATGGCCCACATGGCGAGTGATTGAAAGTGCGCCCCCTGCGGCTTTATTTCAATAGGGGGCATTACCGCAAAGCGGAAAACGAGGACGTCGTGGGGATAGTGATCAATGTGAAACTCGATGCGCTGTGGATGCAAGGCAATTACGGCGACCAGAAGACCCTTCTTTCGAGCCGGCTGCTGGTCGATAAAATTGATCTTAGCCAAAACAGGCAAGCGCACTATTACCTCAACAACGATCAAGCCGCTTGGAGCAAGCTGCCCTATCATCCATCGGTGCCATTTTCGGTGGATACCCAACATCGGCGTATCGCGGGCGAGCTAACCGCTTTGACGATTACGGTAGCAGAAGCCGGCAAAGTTCCGCTTTGGCTCAAACAACTGGCCGACGCCTTTCACGACAATAAAGACAAACTCTCCGCAAACATCAAAGATGCCATCGAAAAGGCTGCTAAATAATGAGCGATGAGCTTAAAACCCGGAGAATATACTCTCCGGGTTTATGAGCATTATTGGCCTGCTTTTAACGGATAAGGATTAACGCATCAAATACAGGAGAACAGCCATGCAAGCCATTAACGATGCTTTAACTCTCACAGATCTGAGCAATGAGGCCTTCGAGTCCAACAATGGGAAGCATTTGCTCGCTTCGTCAAGGTCGGTAGTGTGATTGACTGTCGCTCAACTCAAACGTGAGGCGCCACGAAAAGCAGCCAGAAATCATCGTTAGATGCCCACAGCAAACAACAGGAGAGTTCTATGAAGTCAGCAAACATCACAACGCTTCCCACAATTCCCGCCGACGCATTTTCAAGTGCTGACGGTTGTTGGACTATTGACTCAACGTCTGGTGCTGGTGATAACGGATTCCTGGACTGCGCACGAGCCGGCCATCCAGGAGTTGGCGCTCATGGATCAACAACACAAACTATTGATAATTTACTCGGATGCCTCCCAGCAGTATTGGCAGTCGGAAACGTAAAGAAAACTGCAAATATTGTCGGTCACGGTAATGACGGCATCATCGTCACGGGAACCGGCCAAAATGTTTCTGACACAAAAAAATATGTTGCTTGGTGGAACCGTAGCTCATGGCAGGCAGATTTGCAGCGGCTCCGTGGTCGCGCTGCAATTATCCGGCTTTGGGCTTGCCATCCGGGGACAGCGCAAGAGGGGCTTGATTTACTGAATTACGTCTGTCAGGAAACTGGTGCAATATCGATGGGGCCTACTGGATTCCTGAATTGCGGCGGAGGCAGTTTCAGTCTCGAAGTAAACTCAACGTGGCAAGTTGTTACTCCTGGGCAACCGCTGCCACAACCGATTGCAGCACCGACTCCACACTTCGACGTGGTATTTAATGAAATGAAGATTAGCGACGGCAATGGGTATGAACACATCGTTCCTGATGACATTACAGCTGTGGAGATTCTAACGGGCGGGGGGCGCTCCGTTCTTAAGCTCGCTCTTGGCGAATCCCAAGACTTCATTCGAACCGTAGTAGCTTTCGATTCCCCTTTCACTGTCGAAGGTATCCCTGCTGCGATACTCACGGCTCAAATTCGCATTCACTTCGGCCCTGCCGCAGAACGTTTAGTCGGGGCATCTCGCGACTTTTTAGTGTGGAATGATCGTCGACTTGAGGATGCAATACATCGCGGACACTTTTATTCAGCATCGGTGGGTTTGCGCAGTTTTCTACGTGCGATATAGCAGCACTAAAATGCGGAGCTGAAAGCACTTAAAAAATGGGGTGTGGTGCCTAACAAGGGACTACAATCGTCCGGTGTGAACATCCGCTCTGCCATCCAATTGTATTCTGACAATGACCACTATGGCCGATAAAGTGCCCCTTGCTTCCGGGGCGTAAAAGGATGATTTAGATTTCAGCTTACTCCGACATTTGGAGAGCATCGTCTATGCGCAAATACGCATTAAAAGTGTCAATGTGTTTCCATTGATATAGCTACGTAAAGTATATTTACTTCCAATGATTTTTAATGTTAAAAACTAATCCGGTGGCTTTGATTATGACAATTTTCTGTTCTTCTTATCCGGCGCCACTAAGATTTAGTGTAAATTTTGAAATAACGGATTGAATCAAAGGATATGTGATGAATAGGTGGACCTTAGTCATATTCTCTGTTACATGCTTTTTGTTTTCAGCAACTTCATCAGCATCAGGATGCTTTGAGATAAAGAACACTATTCCAGCGAATACATATTTCATAGATGTTCAATATGATGGCCCATTTTTCCAGCTAGACGGATATATGGGGCGAATTTACTTGGTGACGGAAACCCCTACCTATAACAAGTATTTTCATCTTTCAGCAGATACTATTTTTACTTTCAAAGCGGTTGCGTCCTCAGCGTATGTTCAGTTTGACCTTGCCTCAAGCACAACTAAAGACTATGGATCTCATGCTGTCCTCATCAGAAATCAATCAGGAAAAATCAAGCTAAAGACAGAGTTAAGTCCACCAAAACACAATGGAAGTGTTGAATTCTTTCCATATATAGCCAAGCTTTCATTCGGAGACAAAATTGAGTTCGTAAGCTCTGAAATTTTATGGCTCGGGCGAATTTGTTGGGCAGACAATAAAAATGAGCTGCCAGAACCGTGGAAATTGAGTGGAAAGCCCAGCAGTATATTTAACTTCAGTTCTGCCCAGTGATTTTAGTGCGACTTTATTACAAGTCCTTTGTGATTCTTGTAGGGGCGACATCTCCCCCTCGCTTTGGCCGAGATAGCGCCTAACAGAACGGAGCGCTCTATTGTGATGACTAGCGACCTGCTATCGCTGTACGACTAAATAACGCGCGATACGGCGCGCAAATGGAGCTGCCAACAGAACAAAGGGAAATGCAATTAGCCACGCCGTTAGCCTAGCGCCAAGCCACATATTCATAAACCCCGTTGTCAGCGCCGTTGTTCGCCATGTCGAAATGCCTGACACGAGGAATGACATCAAACCTGAAAGCAGAAATCCGAACAAGATCGGCTCGTATTTTTTAGGAAACATAAAAGACCTCATTCATATTTTATTGAAATCACAGATCGGCATGTCACGCCAGCATCCGCTGGAGCGTGACAGAGAAATACTCGCCGAATAATTTCGCGGTTTTGATATCGCCCACATCGAACGCATCGGCAGGGGCCGAGTGTCCCGCTTGCGCCATCAGGCCAGACCACGAGCCGAGCTTGTTGGCCGCCTCTGCATATAGAACGCCTTGGTGCTGCTCGGGAAGGAATGGATTGCCGACCCAAATCATTCCGTGCTGCATGGAAAATACGAACATCGAAAACAGAGTCGATTGTTTATCGCCTGCTGGCAGCGACGACACGGTGAATCCGGCTGCGAGCTTGCCTTTTAATAATTGCTTGCGCCACATACCGCCGGTTGAGTCCATGAAGCATTTGAAGGTGCCGGAGACTCCGCCGAGATAGGTCGGCGAGCCCCAAAGAATTCCTTCGTAGTCTAGGAGTTGCTCGGCGGCGCCGTCCAAATCCTCCGCTTTCAGCAAATCGACTTGGATATCGCGCACGCTGAGCGCTCCACTGACAATGCATTTCGCTATGTGCTCGGTATGTCCGTGCCCACTGTGATAAACAACTGCTATTTTTTTCATGTCACTGTTCCCATAATTGATTTTGATTTCTTCGACCGAAAGTGCTGTGTTAAATCCATTGCAGTGCAATGGCCGCCACATACAAGCCGCCACCAAACACTGCGTGATTTACGATGCTTTTAATGCAGTTGCGTACAGGAGCTGCTGTCTTTGATGAGGCGATACCGGACCCCATCGCCGGCTGCATAAAGAACAACGGCGCGATTACGGTCACGACACCCATCGATAGGGCCGGTATAAAAGTCGGCTCAAATATCCAGGTGACACCGGCTACAGCTGCCAGCAGACCAGCAAAACAAATCCCGATCGCGTAATGCGCCAGCCAGCCAATCACCCGTTCATGTTTAATCGGCTGCGCTTTTGCAATTCCCTCGTGAAAGCATTTACCGTGAAATAAATGCCCTACCCACCGCCCAAGCAAGGCGAAATTCAATGTCGGCACCTTCAATAGCTTTAACGCCACAAGCCAAAGATCCATAACCGCGGTCGCGCCCACTCCGATTACAACTATTCGCGCTGCCACCTCGACAAATTCGCTCATGCTTTTTCCTCCCAAAATGTTGACTTGACCGTTTGTTAAGAACATCGTATTACCTCAAGTCGACTTGAGGTCAAGGGTTTTGTTATGGATATCACCGAGGTGGCCAAACGGTCGGGAGTACCCGCTTCAACACTGCGTTTCTATGAAGAAAAAGGCCTGATTGCATCGACTGGGCGACAGGGTTTGCGGCGCCTGTTTAATCCAGACGTGTTAGAACGACTCGCGCTGATCGCGCTGGGGCGTGCGGCGGGATTCGCACTCGACGAAATTGCCGGGATGTTCAGCGTGAATGGAAAACCCAATATCAATCGCGCGATGTTGAAGACAAAAGCCGATGATATTGATCGGCGTATCAAGGAGCTTGAAGCCATGAGCAATGGGCTCAGGCACGCCGCGGTATGTAAGGCGGAAAATCATTTCGAGTGCCCGACATTTCAGCGACTGCTTCGCGTAGCAGCGACAGGAAAGTTGGGGCCGGATCGGCAAAAGACAAAGGAGAAAAAACTTGATAAGCCGCGTCGGCTAGATAAATAGCAGCCGCATCAATGCAAATAAATTAACCGTTCAGATTTGAAGTGTCCGGACATTGGATCGGTAGGTTTTAATGACCGCTTTGGCCGAGATTACGACATTCGATCAAGGCGGAAAAGATTGATTCATCGTGCTTTCATGGGAATAAATATGCGGCCAATTTATGGTTTAACACGCGGCCAATTCACCCTAAAAACCAACTTTTTATGATCGCTAAAAAGCATATTTGGCCAGCGGTCAATTTATGCTTTAACTGACAATCGCGCGTTGCCTCCGGCGAATTACAACTCGACCAACGCTTTCATCTGCAAGACCGCAATGCGCAACCGTTCCATCGGTAATGCCGCCGCATAATCACGCAGCACCGCTTCGAGTTGCTGCCGTTCAACCCATTCGGCTGAGCCTGCGGCAACTGTCGCAGTGACCGGAGCCGCACTGTTCTCGCTGCCGGTTGTGTCATTTGGATGATTGCCCTTGCGCGCTGACATCCCCTACCCCCACGTTCACAGTATGAAGGTCCAGTACCGCTCGGGTGCTTGAGGAAGTCCAGTGCTTATGGCGTGTTTTCTTTGCAAGACGCGCAGGGACTGACAGCGACTCTCGCTATTGCCCCTGCTCGAAAATATAAAGGCCAGTTGGGGGATGGAGGGACTAGTGACCCTGGGTCAGCGCTTTCAATTGCGCCGCCGCGATCCGCAATCGTTCCAACGGTAACACCGCGATGTAGCTTTGCAATTCGACCTCCAACGCCAGACGTTCTTCAGAATCGGGCTCTTGAGCCAGCGGGCGTACCAAGCTGGCGGTGGCCACCTTCAGTACGGTGGCGAGGGTGTCCAGCGTGTCGGGCGGCGCCATGGTTTTGCCGCGCTCGATATTGGAGACCGTTTCTTCGGTACGGTCGATCAATTCGGCCAGCTCGGCCTGGGTAAGGCCCCGCAATAGCCGGATTTCCCGCACCCGTAACCCGATAAGCTTTTTCAATGATAGTTTCATGAGCCGAATTTTCGTTCCGGCTCAACGACTTAATAATAGACTCCTATTATGGCTACATAGCCTTATACCGAAATACTATTTCGGTATTTAGCCCACATGCCCGGAAGCACGCTATGTATGGACAGCTGATTCTGCTCAACAGTTTGGCGGATACCCACTCCACCACCCTCCCCGCCCTGGAAATGGTTGCCGGCGGCGCGATCGAAGCATCGACCATCGGCGAGTTGTGGCTGCGCGATGCCATCCTGCGCCACCCGGAGTCGCTGCCGGTGGGCGAGATTGATGCGAGTTTCGGTCCACTGATTCCACTGGGTAAAGAAGTTGTCGCCGGCCGCGGGCGTATCGATGCCCTGTTTGTCAATCCCAATGGCTTGCTCACCATTGTCGAATGCAAGTTGTGGCGCAATCCCGAAGCCCGGCGCAAAGTCATCGGCCAGATCCTCGGTTATGCCGGCGAATTGTGCCGCTGGAGTTATGCCGATTTACAACGCCAACTGGCCAGTCAATTAGGCGCGGGCGGCAATAAACTGTTCGAGCGCGTACAGCAGTACGCACCTGCGATCCAAGAGCGGCAGTTCGTCGATAATGTGTCACGGGCGTTGCGGCAAGGCCGCTTTTTATTATTGGTGTTAGGCGATGGTATTCGCGAAGACGTGGAAGGCATTTCGTATTTGTTTCAACAGAATGCCCTGCAAAGCTTTACCTTCGGATTGATTGAAACCGGCCTCTATCGCTTTCCCGATGGGCGTTTGTTACTGCAACCGCGGTTACTGACACGCACCTCCATCATTGAACGCTCGGTGATTGAAATCAGCACGCAGGGCACGGCCACCGTTGCCGTGGCGATGCCCGAATCCAGTGAGGCGAGTGAGGCAAATGATGCGGGCGCACCGGCGAGCAGCGACGCGATCCGTGAAGACCGCGCGTATTGGGACCAGTTTTTAGCGCAGCTGGTGTTGGATGATCCCGAACAGGTGCCACCGACACGGCGCGGGTTCGGGAATGCCCGTATGCCACTGCCGTTACCCAATACCTGGATCACGGTATACCGCGCCAAAAGCACGCAGGAAATCGGTGTGTTTTTACGCGCCAAAGGCGACCAGGCCATTACCGTGGCGCAATTGCTCGCGCCGCACCGCGCCACGATTGTAGCGCGGCTGCCCGACGGCACGCAGTGGACCGAAGACCCGCAATCGCTGACGATAGCGACGTCGATGAAAACCGCAGCACTATCACCCGAGCAGGCCCCCGATCGAGACCAGGAATACCGTTGGTTGGCCGATACCCTCAATCGTTTGGTGAATGCGGTTCGACCGCTGCTGACATTCCCGTGATCAACACACTCCAAGGCGGGCAGCAATGAACGCATTCAATGCATTCCCAGGTGATCATGGCACCGCGCATCTTTCTCTCTAAGTCACGGCTCACTGCCTATACGCAATGTCCCAAGCGTTTATGGTTGGAGATACATCGACCGGAACTGCGTGTCGATACCGTGCAGACACAAGCTCAGTTTGCGGTCGGTCATCAGGTCGGCGCTCTCGCCTGCGCCGCGTACCCCGACGGTATATTGATTGCCCCCGATAACAATCTCAGCGCCGCGCTGCAGCAAACCGACACCTTGATTCGCCAGAACGTACGTCGCCCGCTATTTGAAGCGACGTTCAGTTATCAGGACGTGTTAGTGCGGGTCGATTTATTGTTGCCGATCGCGGGTGGCTGGCACATGGCGGAAGTAAAAAGCACCGGCGCCGCCAAGCCCTATCACCTGGACGATGTGGCTACGCAGGTGTGGGTCGCGCAAGGACTGGGAATCCCCATCATTCAAGCCAGCATCCGGCACCTGGATACCCAATTTGTGTATCGACGCGTAGGTGACTACACCGGTTTACTGATCGACACCGTCGTGGACGACCGTCTTGCACCGCACATTGCCGAACGCGCGGCGCTGGTCGACGCCGCCAAAACCACCGCACGCGGATCGGAACCGAGTCTAGCGACCGGCGACCATTGCGATTAGCCCTTTGCGTGCCCGTTCAAAGCGTATTGTGCGCGCGCCGACGCGGCCACCGTGCCGCGTTATCCGGTGACGGTGCTACCGGGCATCGCCGGTAAAAAACTCGCCCGTCAGTTGCTCGATGACGGCTTTACCGATTTGCGTACCGTGCCCGCCGAGCGCATGCCTACCGGCGCGCTGCAACGTATTTACGAGACGACACTCACTGGCGAGCCGTACCGCCATACACGGGCGATGCGTGAAGCCATCGCCGCGTGGCCGACACCGCACTACTACCTCGATTTTGAAACGATCAGTTTTGCGATACCGCGCTGGTTGGGGACGCGTCCGTTCGAGGCCGTAGCGTTTCAATTCTCCTGTCATGTGGACCACGGCATGTCGCCGCAGGCGATTGAGCACCACGCGTTTTTGGATGTCAGCGGCAACGATCCCTCACGCGACTGCGCTGAAGCGTTAGTGAATGTCTTAGGGAAGCACGGTGCCATCATTACGTACAACGCGAGCTTTGAGCGCAGCTGTATTCGGCGCTTGGCTGCGCAATGTCCCGACTTGGCAGAAGCCCTGATGGCATTGCACGAACGGGTTGTGGATTTATTGCCGTTGGTGCGCAGTCATTATTACCACCCGGATATGCGGGGGTCGTATTCCATTAAAGCGGTATTGCCGACGGTGGCGCCGACATTGACTTATGCCGATCTCGACGGCGTGCAAAATGGTGAAGATGCGCAGCGCGCGTATTTAGAGACCATTGATCCCGCAACCGCCGCTGATCGTAAAGCGGCAATCACTCGAGCGCTGCTTGCGTATTGCGAACGCGACACCTGGGCCATGGTGGTGTTGGCTAAAACCTTGAGTCACGACGCCGCGACAGGACGCTGCCCGCCTTTAACATCGTTGCCCGCAACATGACCCAACAAGTTTTAGGGCAGTTTTTGAAGATGTATTTTTACTATTTCACAACTCAATATTCGCGACCGAACCCAAAGCCCACCTGAGTGTGTCGCGCGAACAGCCTTTATCGATCCATCATTATTTTTGGATGCTTGCGTCCTCCTTTCCCGTTGAATACGACGATGCAAAATCTCAATGCGGATAAACCCACCTCCACATATTTGTGAAATTCACCACCCAATAAATCGCTCTATTTTTAGAAATCGCCACCCGCATAACCTCGTCTCTGAATGGATGTGTTAAAAGAGTTCATCAAAAAATAAACGCACAATTTTCCGATGAAATTACTTCGACAGATTCGAGTGAGCCAAAACGCAAGAAATCCAAAATCAAAGACTTGACCCTAATTTGCTCGCGAAAATTCCTGGGAACCTATTAGTAGATGCAGATTTATTGACGGCGGCCGCCGAGCGCTGACGAAGCAGCGTTTTCAATCCTTTCACTGTTGCGATCAAAATAAATTTTCCACGCCTTCCCAATTGAAAAATTATTTTATTTTCGCTCTTTCAATTCTTTTAGTTTTTCCATTATCGTATCGCGCGTTTCAGTAAATGATGGCTTTGAAACTGCAGCCATAACTTTTTGTAAAATCCCAGCCAAATGATTAACTTGGTTGTCATCTATATCTATTATTAACACAAAATATTCATCCTTTTTCAGTAGTAACTCCGTATAAGAAATACCTTGCTCAATAACCCTCTTTCTTTGGTACTCAACCCCATCGATTTCTTTAGTTACCAAATAGTTTTTCCAAGTATTTTTGGAAAAATTACTATTCGCAAAATTTTCATAACGACCGAAATGTAGAAAACCACGCGTTAGGCCTTCACAATTTTCTCTCACCAGATTTGCACGTGGTTTAGCTATTGTAATGTCCGCCCCAAAATTAAGCCTGTCGGAAGGCCTAACGTAATACTCACCAGAAAAATCAATTAATTCACCAAAAACTAAAACCCCAAACTTAGCCTGCCTGCTTTCATAGCACACATCTGGCTCTTTCGCGAAACACGTGCCGCCAAGAATCGCAGCTACAATAAAAATAATGCGGTACGAGCTTATCCTGGTCACTTTATTCATTTTTTTTGTCCGTCGGGTTCGAGAACCACTTTCCAATGTAATCCCTGGCGGTCTGAAACTTCCCGTACCAATCGTAAGCTTTATATGCCCTTTCAACATTACCACCCATTATTTCAGCAGCACCACCTAAACCTCTATCCACTAGCTGGCCTCCAACCATAGAGTAACCGCGGAGAACAATCTCGTTGGCGATTAATACTTTTTCATATCCAGCGGATTGATAGATTTCTTTAGCCTTCTCGTAAACTATTACATCATCTCCTGGAGCCAACACCCCCGGACGCAATTTATCTACCTCTACCATAAGCGCGTATGCTTTGCTTTGAGTCTCGTCGAGGTAGTTATACCGATCTCGCAACTCGCTTAATGATTTTTTGGATAGGGCATTAGCAGCATTTTGTTGATTGAAAGCATTCTCAAACGCCGCCGTCACCGCTCCATTGGCAAATTTACCTCCGGTAATCACGGATGCCGTTCCACCCAGCACGCTGGCCGCCGCCAGTTCCTTAAAGGAAAAACTGTGATCGGCATTACCAAATTTACTATCGAGTTGTGAGGAGAAAGCGGCAGTCACGCCGGCTGCCACAAACCCGCTGCCGAAATTCTGTCCCTGCAGCACCGCACCGATGCCCCCCACCAGCGCTTCCTCACTGACTTTGGCGGCAAATTGTCCGCCCGTAAGCATGATCCTCTGGGTACCGTGATAGCCGGCATTCCAACTCGCAGCGCCGGCCGGGTTCTGCGCGCTGACCTTGGCAAAATGTTCGCCAATTTCGCTGAACGCATACACTGATGTGCCTGCTATAGCCCCCGCTTTTATGGCTTGCCCCCACGAAGCGCCTTGCTCCTTAGCGAGGGCGGTGGTCATGACCGCCGCGCAAGCGCCAGCAGCCGTTCCACTGGATATGGTGGCGCAACCCGCAATTATCATCACGCTCATGATCTGCGGTGCGGCGCTGGTCCAGAAGTTATCGAACAGATGCCCTAGCCGATTCCCAAAGAAATTCCCATACCCGCTCGGATCGATATCATTGAGCGGGTTGTTCATCAGGTAGCTATAGCGGTTATAGCTCTGCGTCAGGCTCGGGAACTGAATGGTCGGATCGGCCTGCAGGAAGCGCCCCAGCTTCGGATCGAAGATGCGCCCGTTCATGT
>Ga0268264_10001630_pt1 | contig 20720 bp, 13 predicted proteins | sample KBSSwiS32_FD_190357 | JGI IMG/M metagenome (GOLD analysis project Ga0268264, IMG submission 190357) | Switchgrass rhizosphere microbial communities from Kellogg Biological Station, Michigan, USA - KBS Switchgrass S3-2 (SPAdes) (version 2) | ecosystem: Host-associated > Plants > Roots >...
GGAGCGCGTCGCAGCACAGAAAGCCAGGGGTAAACTGACCGCCCGCGAACGCATCGAGCTGCTTCTCGACGAGGGTTTTCACGAAATCGACATGTTCGTCACCACCGTGAACGGCGCGACCGATCCCGCGCTCGGCGATGGTGTTGTGACAGGCTACGGCACAATCGAAGGCCGCCTCGTGTACGTCTTCTCGCAAGACTTCACAGTCCACGGAGGGAGCCTTGCCCCGGGCCACGCCGGCAAGATCCTCAAGGTCATGGAGCTTGCCATGAAGAACGGCGCGCCGATCATAGGCTTGAGCGATTCCGGCGGCGCCAGGATTCAGGAGGGAGTGGCAAGTCTTGCCGCCTATGCGGATATCTTTTTGCAGAACGTCCTGGCGAGCGGCGTGGTGCCCCAGATCTCCTGCATCATGGGGCCATGCGCGGGCGGTGCGGTTTACTCACCGGCAATCACGGATTTCATCCTGATGACGCGCAAGACGAGCTACATGTTTGTGACCGGCCCGGATGTTGTTCGATCAGTCACGAACGAGGAGGTCAGCGCGGAGGAACTTGGCGGCGCGGCGACCCATAATGAGATCAGCGGCGTCGCTCATTTCGCCGCGGATACCGAGGAATTGCTGCTGCACCTGGTGCGCGAACTCTTCAGCTATATCCCCTCCAACAATGCCGAGGACGCACCATTCCATGCGCCTGAAGACGATCCGTTGAGAACCGAGGCGTCACTCGACACCCTGATCCCGTCAAACCCGAACAAGCCTTACGACATGCATGAAGTTATCCGCGCCGTTGTCGATAACGGGCGGTTCCTCGAGGTGCATGCCCATTTTGCAAAGAACATTCTTGTCGGCTTCGCCCGGTTCAATGGACGAAGCGCCGGTATCGTCGCCAACCAGCCAAAAATCCTGGCCGGTGTTCTCGATATTAATGCCTCCGACAAAGCCGCGCGATTCGTGCGTTTCTGCGACGCCTTTAACATTCCTATCATCACCTTTGAAGACGTCCCCGGGTTCCTTCCGGGCGTCGCGCAGGAGCATGGAGGCATCATCCGGCACGGCGCAAAACTCCTCTACGCGTACGCAGAAGCCACGGTCCCTAAAGTGACCGTCATCACACGGAAGGCCTACGGCGGGGCATACGACGTAATGAGCAGCAAGCATCTCCGTTGCGACGTGAATCTTGCATGGCCAACCGCGGAAATCGCCGTGATGGGCCCCGAGGGTGCGATCAATATTCTCAACCGCAAGGAACTGTCCGAGGCAAAAGATCCGCAGGCGCTCCGCGAGAAACTCGCTGCGGAATACCGGCAGCGTTTTGCAAGCCCGTACATTGCCGCCGCGCACGGATTCATCGATGACGTGATCGAGCCCAGCCAGACGCGCCCACAAATCATCAGCGCGCTCGAGATGCTCAAGAACAAACGTGACAGGAACCCCGCGAAGAAACACGGAAACATTCCGCTTTAGGAAAGCAACCGATGCTCAGCTTGAAGAAAATTCTTGTGGCGAACCGCGGCGAAATCGCCTGCCGCATCATCCGCGCATGCAACGAGCTTGGATGCGCCACAGTTGCCGTTTACTCCGAGGCCGACCGCAACCAGCCGCATGTGCGCATGGCAGACGAAGCGTGGCCAATCGGCCCCTCTCCTGCGCGTGAGAGCTACCTCTGCCTCGACAAACTCATCGATACGGCCAGACGTTCAGGCGCGGATGGAGTGCATCCGGGTTACGGCTTCCTGGCGGAAAACGCGGATGCGGCCGAGGCGTTCGAATCCCAAGGCATCGTCTGGATCGGTCCGCCCGTGAAAGCAATCCGCCTCATGGGTGACAAACTGATCGCGCGCGAGACAGTCGCCGCAGTGGGACTCCCGCTGGTCCCCGGCACCGGAAAATCCCGGGCGATGACTGACGACGAGTTGACTGCCTCGGCTTCGGATATCGGTTTTCCGCTCCTCGTAAAGGCCGCGGCGGGTGGAGGGGGCAAAGGTATGAGGATCATCCGCGCACCCGGCGAATTGGGCGAAGGCCTGCGGGTGGCACGGCTTGAGGCGCAAGCTTCGTTCGGTGACGATCGTGTTTATCTCGAACGATTGATCACCAACGCGCGTCATGTTGAGATCCAGATCCTGGGCGACCGCCATGGAAATTTGATTCATCTTGGAGAGCGCGATTGTTCCATCCAGCGCCGACACCAGAAGCTCATCGAGGAATGTCCGTCGCCCGCAGTGGATGAAGCCTTGCGGGAAAGAATGGGCGCTGCGGCGGTGAAGGCAGCCAGATCTGTCGGTTATTATTCCGCCGGTACGGTTGAGTTCGTTCTCGATAACAAGACGCGCGATTTTTTCTTCCTGGAAATGAACACAAGGCTCCAGGTGGAGCATACGGTGACGGAGCGGGTCACCGGTGTGGACATCGTGAAGGAGATGTTACGCGTGGCAGCCGGCGAATCTCTGCGTCACCGCCAGGAAGACATCAAGCTGAAAGGCTCCACGATCGAATGCCGGATCCTCGCCGAGGATCCGTGGAATCACTTCATGCCTTCCATCGGTGTCATCAGTTCGATCGCCTCGCCCTCAGGTCCAGGTGTGCGCGTCGACACTGGAGTGTCCGCCGGTTCGGAAATCACCCCGTATTACGACTCGCTGATCGCCAAGCTCGTGGTATGGGACGAAACCCGCGAGGAGGCGATCATCCGGAGCCTGCAGGCGCTGCGCGAGTTCCAGATCACAGGCATCAAGACCACGATCCCGTTTTTTCTTCAAATGCTGGAGACCCCCGAGTTTCGCTCCGGCAATATCCACACAAAATTCGTTGAAGATGAATTTCTTTTGAAAAGGAGCCGTAACGAAGAGCTGGAAAAAGTTGCCGCGGTTGCCGTGTCGCTCATCGCCCACGGCAGGCGCGGACGCGCCACCACGCTGAACAGCAACGCATCGCCGGGCCCGGGCGCGTGGCGGTTGCTTGGTCGCCGCGAAAACACCGGAACCCGGCTCTAGAGACCATTTGCGCGAGCTATGAAATACACCGTCCATGCAGGCGAATCCGGATTCGAGGTTGATATCAACAGGGATGGAGTCATACGCCTCGACGGCCAGGTGCTGGACGCGGATCTGCAGCCCTCTGCCGATCCCACGCTATACTCATTGATTCTCGATCACCGCTCGTATGAACTGCGGGTTGAACCATGCAATGGAAGTTACCGTGTCCAGCTTCGCGGTGTTACTTGCGATGTGGTGGTGGAGGACGAACGCAGGCGGCTGCTGGCCGGGTTGAAGTCGGCTTCTGACCCCGGCTCAGGCGAGATTATGATCAAGTCGCCGATGCCCGGCATCGTGATCGATATTTCAGTCAATGAAGGAGATCTTGTGAATGCCGGTCAGACACTGGCGGTGGTGGAATCGATGAAAATGCACAACGAATTTCACGCGCCACGGGCGGGGACCGTCAAGGCCGTACGTGTCAAGACAGGAGCCAAAGTTCTTCAAGATGCGATTCTCATCACGCTCGCTTAGAACGTGGTTCACACAGTGCAGCAATTCGTCGGAGTCAGTGGAAGCAATGCCGGAACCTACATGTACACCCCGCCGTTAACGTTGATCTGCTGGCCGGTAATGTAGTCGCCGTCCGCTACGAGGAAGAGCACCGCTTTGGCGATTTCCTCCGGGTGGGCGAAGCGGCCAAGCGGGATCTTGCCCTTGATTATGGTTTGAATTGCCGGTGCCACGGATGCGAACATGTCAGTTTCGGTATAGCCGGGCGCCACGGTATTAACCGTGATGCCGGAATTGACAAGCTCGGCGGCGGCAGTCCGCGTAAAAGCAATGATGCCTCCCTTGCTGGCGCTGTAATTGGCCTGGCCCATAGCCGGGATCTGTCCATTCAACGAAGTGACGTTGACGATCCGACCGTAACTTTGCGCGGCCATGATCGGGATGACTGCGGAGGTGCAGAAAAAACACCCGTCCAGGTTCGTGTGGATCACCTGGATCCACTGTTCATCGGTCATTCGGGGAAGCAAGGAGTCGCGAGTGATGCCGGCGTTGTTGATCAGGATGTCCAGGTGAATGAACTCCTGGGCGACCTTCGCAATCATCGCCCGGACTTCTTTCGAATTGGCGATGTCCGCCTTGGCCAGGATGGCTGTTCCGCCCATCTTTTGAATTTCTTCAGCCACTTCTTTTGCCTTGGCATCGCTGCTCGCATAATTGATCGCGACCTTGGCACCCTCGCGCGCGAGTTCGAGTGCGATGGCCCGGCCGATTCCGCGCGAGGCGCCGGTGACCAGTGCAGTTTTTCCATCAAGCTTTCCCGTTTTTGGCTTCTCTTTTGTTGTCATTTGAATTGTCTCCTGTTGTAAGTTTTTGATGTCTGAGCGTGATCAATTTTTAGGCGCGCTCGAAAATCGCGGCGATTCCTTGCCCGCCACCAATGCACATCGTGACGAGCGCACGCTTGCCGCCGGTCCTGGCCAGTTCATAGAGCGCCTTGACCGTCAGAATGGCGCCAGTTGCGCCAAGGGGATGGCCGAGCGAGAGGCCGCTGCCATTAGGATTGGTGCGCTCCATCGGCAGTTTGAGTTCGCGACAGACAGCCAGGGCTTGGGCGGCAAATGCTTCGTTGACTTCAAACACGTCGATGTCGTCAATACCGAGGCCGGTTTTTGCGAATATTTTTTGCACGGCCGCCACTGGTCCGATACCCATATACTTGGGATCACATCCGGAATAGGTATAGTCAACAAGGCGGCCCATCGGCTTCAAACCATGCTTCTTGGCATACTCGGCATCCGCCAACACCAATGCCGCTGCCGCATCGTTGATGCTGGATGCGTTCCCTGGGGTAACCGTGCCTTCTTTATCGAAGATCGCGGGAAGCCTGGCCAGCTTCTCTACGGTTGTGCCGGAACGCACGGTCTCATCGGTCACGAAAGGGACTTTGTCGCGCTTGACCTTGATCTCGATCGGAACGATCTGCGCTTTGAAAAAGCCTTGGTCGATCGCAGAAGCGGCGCGCCGGTGGCTCTCCACCGCCAGCGCATCCTGATCCTGCCGTGAGATCTTGTACTTCTTCGCGACATTTTCAGCCGTCACGCCCATGTGAACGTCATCAAAAGGATCGCTAAGAGCCGCTACCATCATATCGACCATTGCGGTATCGTTCATCCGTGCGCCAAAACGCATTGCGGCTGAGCTATACGGGCTGCGGCTCATATTTTCGGCCCCGCCGGCGACCGCCAGAGGAGTATCGTCCAGCATGATCGACTGGGCGGCAGTGATGATCGCTTGCAGCCCGCTACCGCAAAGCCGGTTCAAGGTGAGAGCCGGCGTTTCGTGTGGAAGACCGCCTTTGACACCTGCAACCCGGGCCAGGTAATGGTCATGGGCGTCCGTATGAATGATGTTACCGAAAACGACGTGACCGACATCTTTGACATCGATCCCGGAGCGCATCACAGCTTCCCGCACGCAAACAGCGGCCATTTCACTGGGAGGGGAATCCTTCAGACTGCCTCCGTATCCTCCGATCGCTGTTCGAACTCCGCTTAGAATTACAATTTCTCGTGACATATGAGGTTAGGTTTGTTTTGAGCAATCGGTTTTTGTTGTCCGCGTCAGTGACCCGCCCCCTTGGCGGTTTATCATTAACGGGAACTCCAATCACCCGTTCTTTACAACGCAGACTAGCGGGCAAGTTAATTTCTTGACTACACCGCGCTTGCCTTTTTGTAGCCCGTTTATGTCTTGTCACAACACTGCGGCGTCTAAATCAATGCATGCCCGAAATATGACAACAGGGGTGTAGCGTTACGGCTGTTTGAGTCGGATATACTTCAACCGTAACAAACTACCTGACCGAACATTTGATCCGCGCAAACTGTGGAATGCAGATGTAGAGCTTGCTCTACTATTTCATGAACATTTTGCAAAAGAACAAAACCCGGACCTATGACTGGGTTATCGGTCTTCATTAACAACAATAGCACAATTGGCAAATCAGGAAAAAATATGAGTAAATCAACCAAGACCGCAAAGGAAAGCGCTGGCGCCGCTAAAAAGTCCGCGCCGGCAGAAATTATCAATGATATCTTTCACGAGGCAATGCGCAGTTATGAACAGGCCCTCCTATCGGGCATCAAAGTGCAGGAGGAATCAGTCAACCTCTGGAAAGATCTGCTATCAAAGCTCGGCTCGCCGGAGGAGTTCCAGGCGAAGCTGAAATCGTTGTCCGCCGATGTCTTCCCGAATGCGCGCAAGCGCATGGAGGAGTTCATCGAGACCTTCAACACAACCAGCAACCAGGCAATGGATCTGTTTGAAAAAACGCTTGGCGTTTATCAAGCCACATCGATCACCGAGGCCCAACGTCAGATGCAGGACGTGATTGAAAGCTCGCTGGCGACGCTGCGCGTCAACGTTCACACATCACTGAACACAAATGCCAAAATCATGACTTCGTGGAAGGAACTCGTGGATCGTTTCGGCCCTGCTATCAAGTAACCCAGGCACCTGCTGAGCCGCGCCGGGCCCTGAGTTCGTATGTAACTGGCGGAAGCCCCCAGAGGTGCTTTCCGGGATGTTGGTTGGTGTCGTCTTTTTCTGAATGGGCAATCTAAAGCAGACGATTTAGACGAAACCTCGCGAAATCGGCCCTCCGGAAACTGTCACACCAACGAATTTTCCTTGATGAATGCAATCACTTCGTCCACCTGACAAAATGCCAGTGTCGTAACGGTATCCGCTGCGCCACAGTAAAGCGCGATCCGGCCTGTGGGCGCGTCCACAAGTGCGGTAACCGGAAAAACCACATTCGAGACAAGTCCCGTGATTTCATAAGACGCCTCAGGCATGAGAATCGCCTGGTTGGTGCGGTAAAGCACCTTCCACGGTTGGTCGATATCCAACAGCGCCGCGCCGGTGCTGTAGACGAAGCCGTTGCAGGACTCCATAACACCGTGATAGAAAAGCAGCCAGCCTTCGCTGGTCTCAATCGGCGATGGCCCGGCGCCAATCTTTTTGTCCTGCCACCATAGGGGCCCCTTGGCCATGACATGGCGGTGTTTTCCCCAGTAAGTCAGATCCGGGCTCTCGCTGTAAAAGATGTCGCCAAAGGGAGTGTGCCCGGTATCGCTCGGACGACTCAGCATGGCGTAGTTGCCATTGATTTTTCTGGGAAATAAAACACCGTTGCGATTGTAGGGCAGGAATGAGTTCTCCATCTGTTCGAAGGTTCTGAAATCCCGTGTCCGCGCGAGTCCGATAGTCGGTCCAAAATAGCCATTGCACCAGGTAATATAATAAGTGTCGTCGATTCGTGTAAGGCGCGGATCGTATCCGTATTCCTTCCGTTTTACCTCCGGATCATCGCATCTAAACTCGATTTCCTCCGGCTCAAAGTGCCACTTCAATCCGTCGTCACTGCGACCAAAATGCAGGTGTGGAATCCTGTCCTTGTATTCTGTTCGGAATACCCCGACGAATTTTCCCTGAAAAGGAACAACAGCGCTATTGTAGATACCGGTAGCCTGCGGAAGGGGCCGTCGATCGATCACTGGATTCTTATCGTACCGCCAGACAATATCCGGACAACCCGTTGGTTTTGGTTGCCATGGAATGTTTGGAATAGTGTCGGAATGTATAGCGGTGGCGGTTGTGCGAGGTGGTTTTTCTGGTGCGATTAACATAAAGTATTTTGAACTGATCAGTCTGACGCGTCGCCCCGGTGATTTTCAGAGAGCACAGGCCTGACGCACAAATAATGAATCATTATCATGGCATCAGCGCTCCAATATTCAGGGTGCGAATTTTTTCGTACTTATGACACGGAACTGGTATGCGTTAGTCATTTTCCCGCTGGCGTCCGGATACGCATCGAGCGAGTAAGTCGGATTCGCAGTGAAATCAGGCAATGTGGTATCACCCGCATCAACATATCGCTCGATGGTCTGTGCCCCCCGGTGCTCGCTGGTAACCTGATCCCTGCCCTCACTCCATTGCGTTGGATTGGTTCCCGGCGCTTTTTTCAACGTCTGGACCCGGTAGTGCACAGTGTAGGTATTCGACTTCGTAGTCAGTCGCGGGTAGATGGTTTCATAGATCCGCTCGCGTGTGTTGTCCCCGGTAAGGCGCCTCGTGTCCCAGAAATTCGGGGAAGCTGTGGACATGGACGCGTAAGTCTGCGCCGCTGGCATGATGGGCACGATGGGCAACGTGCATATCTCCGAGGCGGACCGGAAAATGTCATTCGCCGCAAAACGAGCATCGAAGCCCTTCATGGTTTCGTCCGCATCAATCGGAAACCGGATGTTCGTCGGGGACGATCCGTAAGCCTTGTAGGTGGCGGCAAGATTCTCATCGATCACGGTCAGTTTTTCGGACTTGAGGACTGCGGAGATGCCGGTCCCCCGTTTAATATAGCTGAAGGGCGCGATCTGGTAGTTCATATTGATCTTGCCGGCGGTCGAGAGCGGTTCGCTGACGGCATAAGGCTCGACGACTGACATGTGAAAGAGGTCGAGAAGAAGGTGATCGGGAGGCGCGCCTTGCAGAGTAGTCCCGTCGCCTGCGCGATTCGTATTCCCCGGGTGCAGACCGGTCGGGTCAGGATGAAAAAGCAACGTTTGCCATGGACGGCCCGCAAACACCCCGGTTGGCAACGAGCCGAAAGTGACTGCCGATGCCACCATGCGATTCGGCGTGAAAAACGAAGCAGTAAGATTGCCGGCTCCCTGCCTGTTTTTCCAATTATATGGATAGAGGTTCGATGCGCCCGTAAGCCGGTCTCCTTCATCGGCCTTGTTAATGTAGGGTCCGTCGCGGACATCCCATGGCGGGTTGTCGAAATCTCCTTGCAGGTCGCCACTGGCATATTCCGTTGATTTACCAACAGCCACCCCGTTCAGCGGGATACTGGCAAAGGTGCCGAGCACACCGTTGCTGAACGGCTTCCCGAACCGGGCATCGCCCGGCGGATAGATGAACTGGTTCAAACTCGATGCCGACGGTGCGTAATTTGCCCCAGTCAAGGTGCCGGATCGTGAATAGCTTGCATTGCGCACCAACCGTCCGACGATGCTGCCGTAAAATACTTCCTGGTCGCCCGTAACAAAATTGTGCATGCCTTCGACCCCGGTCATCGAGTTCCAGTAGTCCACTGGAGAGGCGATACCGCCTTGCACGCCCTGTACTTTGTCGAAGATTACCGATGAAGTGCCGGAGATGTCGGAACGGGCAGCTACGAGCCGACTATCGCCGTGTTTCACCGCGACGCCGCGGACGGTGTCTTCCTTCAGGAACCAGACGCCGGCGTTTGATGCCGAATAAGTGTTCCCGGAGATGCGTCCGCCGCCGCTGGCGCTCGCCGAGTTGACCGAGGTCGGAGTTTTTGGGTCGATGGGATTATAAATTCCCGTCGAAGTAAAATAGCGCATATTAAAGTACGGCGGACCGGAAGTCTGGAGGTTTGCGTATCCGTTGTTCGGCGCCAGGGAGCCGGAAAGCGCGCTGGAAAGCGTCGGTATCGGAAATGTTCCGCCGGGGAAATTAACCGTCACTGTCTGCACCGTATTCCCCGCCGGATCCATCAGTGTGAACTTGAGGTTGTTACCTGTGAAATTGAATGTTCTCGTAGTTTTTGAAACATCAATCGCCGCGCTGACCAGAGAGGAGCTCGCGACAGGGGTAATGCCCATCTGGTCTCCCATGGCATTGTTGTCCCCCTCGGTTTGGATCGTGTTGAAGTTCATCGTCCTCGTATTCGATGCAGCGCTGGTGTACAGTGCGGAATTATTCACGAAAAGGCCGTCCAGACCTTCCACCTTCCACTTAAAGCAGGAGTAATTGAAAATACTTCCGATGGAGGGATCAAAAAACTGCGGGAGGAAAATCGCCTGGATGCGAATGTTACCCGGAGCCACGGCAGGCGTGACCACCACCCCCGCCGCGTTATAAGTTGGCAGCGGTTTTCCGGCGGAATCAACCTGGCTGGTATCCGGCGGGTAAGGCGTGGCCGGAGTGTAGGTGGGGCCCGGTCCACGCGGAACAAGAGGGTCGTCCCCGTTGACATTTGCGATGAACAGTAACGCGCATCCGCTAATCGTCTTAAACCGCCCGAAACCGCGTGTGCCGGTATCAGTGTCCACAATCGGGATGACCTGGCCTGTGCCGCCAGTGAAACCAGTGACCGCGTGTGTGTATCGCGAAGCCGTGCTGGCGATCCCCGCATCGGAAAGATTCGTTGAACGGATATAATCGAAGATACTGGTTAGTATCTGGTCCCTGTCCGTCCCCGCTGCAGTCCCGCTGGAGCTGTACTTGGCGGCGAAATTCCCGCCAAATCCCGGGATGTTATTCCCCGTCAAGGTGCGAAGATACTCCAAAAGCATTCGATTCCGCCCCAGCCCGCTCACCGAGCTGTTTGCCCGGTTGGGGAGATCCGTGGTGGCGCTGGTAGGATCCTGGCGTAAAAAGTAATAAGGATACGATCCGATGGTGGAACAAAAAGCGATCGTGCTGTCATAGGTTGTGCGGTATTGCAAAACATTTCCGGTGCCCGTGGCAATGGGCCAGATGCAAACCCTTGGCTTATTGAACAGATTGACATCCGGGGCGCGGCTGGAGGCAGTGAGAAAGAATCTTGCGCGGGCAAGCGTGCTGTGGTTGAGAACAGCAGCGCTTCCGCTGTTCGTGAGCAGCACATCGTTCTCCTGCCGTACGCCCGTCCCGCTTTGAACGGGTTGAAACTCCAGTTCTTCCACGCTCGCATAAAGGCGATCGTTTCCGGACGTCATCGGAAATGTTCCGGAGACCGTGCTGACTGATCCCGCTTGGGAACCCCCTCCCTTCACTCGTGGCAGAATGTTGTACAACTGCATCCCCCATTGGGCGGTGGTCCAGTCACCAGCAGTCCAGTATGCGGGCATCGCGGCAGGACCAGTCCACCCAGCCGGCGGCTTGATAATTGCGGAGAGTGAAGTCATCGCGGGGTGACTGGGATACCGCTGAAACTCGTGCGCCACAGGCTGGTTCGTTCCAAGCATCACCTCTCCCTGATTCGCCGCGTTCTGGCCGCTGATTGCGCTGACCGTTCGTGGATAATCGGTATAAAAGCCCTCGGTCGCGGTATTGATATTCACCTTGCAGCTTTCGTCATCCGTCCAGAATGCGATCCGGCCCACAATGGGGTTGGTTGCACTGGGAGCCTTATCGGCTGCAACGCCGGTCCAGTTCGCTATTTTTCCCGATGAATCGACGCCGGATGGCGAAGTCAATGTCCCGTCTTTCAACGTATAAATCCATTTCACAGGCATGTTTGGAATCGGCGTGTTGTTGCTGCCAGTCAGAGCCGCGCTGGTGTTTCCACTTGCTATCGCAAAGCCATCGATATCCGGCACCGTGGCCCCATTGCTGGCATACGTATAGTACTGGGGGACGCTGACATTCGCCGAATTCTTGGTAAGGGCCGCAATGCCGTTTCCATCCACGATCGGGTAAACAGTCCCGCTCGACGTCACGACGGAGGCGTTCAAATCTGTAAAGATCGCGGGCTTACCGGCCCAATCCGTGGAGACATCCGCCGGATTTACCTTGAGATCGTTATTAAGAAATGAGAATGCACCTATCTGCGAACTGCCGCTTACTACCATGTTATTCGATGAATAGAGTTTGCAGAAACTCAGGGGATTGCCGCTGTCATCATAAGTCCGGATCATTCCCGGCTGGGAAGCCCATGCGATAGTCGCTCCGCCGGATGTGGCGAGCTTGATCTGCCCCATGACACACTGCACGGCGGAATCGGCAAGCAACTTTGCCGCGGTCTCGCTCGAAAAGCTTTTTGCACCACTGAGTTCGGTAGTGACACTGGAGAAAAACGCCAGCACTAGCGCGGTGATAAGAACAAGGAAAGCGAGCACGATTACAAGCGCCACTCCGCCATTTCTGCTCACAAGGCAGGATTTACCCTTGTGCGACGGGAGAAGCCGACCGGCGTCTTCTTCACTCTGCGGCAGGTGTTTTTTCATTCGCGCGTTCAGTTGCTCTCCGCCCTGCTCCACTTCGCGGACTTGATGCTGATATTCGTAGTGAATATGCGGTAGTTGATTCTGTGAGTTATGAGATAGGTCTCGAGGGAGGGGTCAGCGACATTTGCAGGATCCCTGTTCAAATCCGCGGCGCACTTGGTCGCATCGATGAAAAGCGTGCCGAGTTTTGCTTGCAGGTTGGCGTTGTCCGAATCCGTCATGCGATTGGCGGATGTTTCGTCTATCGCAACCATGGTGACCTGTATAACAGGCGGAAGCTGATTTTTGGTATTCAACGCTGCATTGGCAACCGCGACTGTGGAATCGTAGGTATATTGAGGCGCCAGCGAAGTCCCCTGGGGCGCTGAAGGAATTTCTCCCGAGGTCTGAAGGCTTTGTTCCTCCTGCGGTGCGAGCTTCGGAAGGAGCACTAACGCGATTACATTCTCAGCAAGTGTACGCACCGGCCGTGTCAGCGTCGTATAGGGTGCGGTGCCATTGAAAGGAGTCGTAAACCACTCTGTGCCAGTATAAACTGAGTTCTTCGACTGGCCGCTGGCATTTGTTCCGGACGTGTACGTGTAAAGGGTGAGTGATTCGGACGGCTCCATCAGTTCCTTGATCCTGAACCGTTTGCGAACCTGAACGATATTGTTGAGGAAAGCAGGCCGCGCCTGGCTGTCGTCTCCAAATTCGACGAAGTAACCCCACGTGTTGATCAAGTTCTCGAGATTCGAGTAGTTAGCTCCAGTGACATAACCAAGCGGCGCTTGAAAAAATACCGCGTGAGTCGTGACACTCGAGGAACCGGTCAGCGTCTGCCCGTTACCACTGATGAATCGCAGTTCGGACTGCCGTATGTATCGATCCGGAGTGCTGTTTCCCGCGGGGTAATGATAATCCCAATAAGTGTTCAATGTAGCCTGGCTCAATTTTCGCGTAATTGATTCAAAAGCCTCACGGGCGTTTCCAAACTCCTCGATTTTGCTGCTCGTGTAAGCCCATGTTTTTCGCGTCGCGTCCGTGATTGAAACAATGACCAACAGCAGGAGCACGAGAATGGCCATCGATACCATCAGTTCGACCAGCGTAAAGCCTGCCCTGTGGCGGCTGACCAAACACGATGGCCTCATTTATTCTTCGACACCATCATGGAATAGGTCACGATGGGGACGACTCCGGTATTGGAAGGGTTGCTTTGGAATGCTCCAGTCCAGAGGTTTCGCAGGGGCGCATTCGTGTCGCTGGAACCGGCAGGCGACAGGGCCAGCGTCTGGTTGGATGGATTGTTCGCAACTTGGACGGTAACCGTGGCCAGGTTCGTGTTGCTCGCTTCCGCCAGCTGGGAACCGGAACTGGGTGTAACCGTCACCGGCATGATCCGGGTGTTGACATGGTAGATAGCACGGGCGGGATCCGTCACCTCGTTTCCCTGGTCGTCGAAATAGCGCACTTTTGATTGTGAGTTGTTGGAAAGAGTCCATGTGTAGCGGTAGGTCTCATTTGCAACGCCTGTCGCATCCTGGGTAAGAACGGTAAAATCGGTCTGCTGCAAATCGTTCAATACCCGCTGCACGATCTGGGTTCCAACCGAGGCATCCATGGCCTGGTGAAACGTGTTCAATCCCGTAGGAATCAACCCAATCACAGAAACGAACGCGAACGACACGATCCCAATGGCGATGGTTACCTCAACCAGGCTGAATCCCGCCTGCCATCCCCGTTTGCGTGATCGTTCAGGGCCGGTATGTTTTAATGTGTCCATTGCTAGGATCGATCTGTGTTGTGATAAAATTTGCCTTGGGTGCAGGCAACGAATCCCCTTCGTTGATATTGTGCAGGGTCAGACACCATGGATTGCTGCTGATTTTTGAAAGATTAACCGACCCATCGGGAAGGAACCGAAACGCCACAGTATTATAATTGGTTCCCACCCGGGCAATAGGGACGGTCTGGATGCTGTAACTTGTCAACACCGGCAGAGGTGCCACGTAAGCGCTGGGCGGACTGATGATGGACGAAAGCGCGCCGCCCGAATCAATAATAATCGAGGGGGGCACCTGCTGCACCTTGCTCAATGGGACGGCGGAACCGGAATCCTGGATCTCGAAGGCTTGGATCGCACGATACCTGCCCGAAGCGGGGACTGCGGTCTGTTCCCCCGGCGCCTGTGGATCACCGAACTGGTAGAAACGCACCTCGACACTATGATTCTTGGTAAGAGCGATCTGTCTCGCAAGATTGAGTTGATCATTGATCATCTGCCCTGCTTGAGTGAGCTGTGACCCTTTCAGTACCGTGTTCATCGCAGGCATCGTGAATCCAATGATGATCGCAATAATCGACATCACGACAAGCAATTCGACAACCGTGAACCCGCCTTTTTTCAAAATATTGCCGTGGCTGGTGTTTTTGCAGTTCATTTTCAAAATCAAATGGGTGATGCAGTAGTTGAAAAAATAGGGATCATGGGGCTGCAGATGTTCTACGATGCAGCACCAACATACATTGTGAATACGCGGAAACAAGGAGGCGGTTACTCAACAGTTAAATACTCCCACTTTGCGGGCGAAAATTCACCTTTCCTTCATGATCAACCCGGCCGCGCTTTTCGGATGGATGGATTGGCACCTGAAGCGCTTTATGTTACTTTGGTTGACATCCATCGCCAGCACTCCGTCCTCATTACTGTACCAGCCTCCAAATATACGTGGGTTTATTTAACTGTTGAGCGATCGCCGCCTTGCGGAAGAAAAAACGCTCGGCGAATGTGAGCCACCCCGGAGTCGGGGGCAATCTATACATCTCCTCTCACAATCCGCTTCATGAAATACATTGTTTCCATTCCAATCGTTGTCCTTGCATCCATTTCCTCACTCCTTCCAGCGCGCGCACAGGCAGGAGATCCGCCGGTCCCATCGACAGAAAATACGATCAATGACAATACACGCATACCTTACATGGCTGTTTACCGGTGGGGGCTTTCGGGACTGAACAAAGGTTTCTACGATAAATATCCAATCTGGCTGAACCGCACGGTCATATGGGCCGAGGATTTCGAACCGACGGAAACCTGGGACAACGTCGAAGGCGGGATATGGCAGCTTCGCCCGTGGTCGGACTGGGTTCAGGCGAAAGCGGGGCGGCGCTTGATTTTGAGCGTTCAACTTCTTCCGGGAAGCTGGGATGGCAAGGGGCCGAAACAAGGCAAGGATGCGGGGGTTCCAGTCTCACTGGAGGAAGGCGAAAAGGGAGCCTACAATGAGCATTTCCGAAAGCTGGCCGAAAATCTTGTTAAATATAAACTTGAAAATACGATCCTGCGTCTCGGATGGGAATTCAACGGTGGATGGTACAATTACCGGGCTGTAAATAAGGAATCTGCCTTCGCTGGATATTGGCGTCAGATCGTGGAAACCATGCGCGCGGTCCCCGGTGCGGAGAAATTGCAATTCTGCTGGAACCCGACCAACAACTTCGTGCAGACCGACGCCCGCAAATGCTGGCCGGGCGATGAATATGTCGATTACGTGGGCATCGATGTTTACGACCAATCCTGGTTGGAAGGCACATACCCGTTTCCAAAGGATGCTACGCCCGATGAAATCAGGGAACGGCAGGAAACTGCATGGAAGACATGGATTTACAATGAACAGAGACACGGCATGGCAATGTGGCTTGCCTTTGCGAAGGAGCACAAAAAACCGCTGTCGATCCCGGAGTGGGGCGTCTGCAATCGCAAGGATGGGCACGGCGGCATGGATAATCCGTATTTCATCGAGCAGATGCACGCCTTCATTACAAACCCCGAAAACAATGTTGCCTTTCATTGCTATTTCGACGTGCAGGCAGGTGACGGTCACCATCAGCTTGTGCCGGACGGCGATTCCAAGTCTGAGTTTCCAAATACTGCCGCCAGGTTCAAGGAACTCTTCGGGTTGCCGGCGGCAACGACAAACAATCCGACGCCACAAGATTAGAACCGCAGTGAGGTCTGGCCAGGCTCCGGTCAGTCCAGCATGGACACCGGCGTATCGGAACACGTGAAGAATGACGCCGTCCTTGCGGAAGCAATACCATTACGGACGTGGAGATGTAGTAGTCGATGATGCTGGAGTCGTTTTTCAAGCCTGAGCCATTGGCAAAGCTGGCGTCAGTGCGTACATAGCGGCGGGGCTGGCTAAACTTGAGTCCTCACTTCGGAAACGTCCGGCAAACACAAGCTATCCCACCAATGAACGGGCCGTGGGACCGTCTTCCCAAACACCATCCATGTGGAGCGTGACGGGATGACGCGGCAACCCGAATTCATTATTTTGCACCAGTTTGATTACCAAGTCAGCGACTGCTGCGCCTTGGTGGAACGGAAGTTGATTGATTCCCGCAACGCTATTGAATTTCGCCTCTTCTGGATCATTCGCCGTCCTGTCAAGCGAGGCAAAACTGACCTCCTTTGGAATATCATATCCCAACTCGAGTAGCATCTTCAAAGGCAGGACAATATTGCTGACGACGACGTCCGGTTTGTATTTTTCGAACCACGCTTTGAACTCCTTTATGGTGAGCCTTGGGGTAAGCAATGGCGGAATTCGGTCCTTTGGCCGGAGCGCCTGATTGTGCACGAGATAACCGGCTTCCCATGAATGCCTTACCCGTTCATTCTGGTCGAGCATCGTCGCGAACCCCGGGCGTTTGTAGCCGCGCCGTTTGAGTTGTCGCAAAGCCAGTTGCATTCCGCTATAATGACAATGAGTTACGCGATGGACCTCCGGTTTTGTGACAGTGTATGTCACCGTGGCCACGGCGAAATATTGCCAATCGAGGGAAAGATGGCCGATGGGTCGGTGGAGAGGGGCGAGAATCAAGCCCCGTATGCCTCGTGAATAAAGGATTTTGGTCAGTCGCGCCGCCGTGAGACCGGGTTCCTTGGTCCAAAACTCATCAATTTCGTACCCCAAGGCATTTGCGCGGTCGCAAATACCCGAGCGCCAGCTCATATAGTTGGGATCCTTCACGATTGCTTCACGTTTTGTGTCAGGATTCGGCCATGAAGTCAGAAACGCGATTTTCTCGCATCCTCTGACCGACCGCGTCTTGCGAAGGCGGGCCATGAGATTGGCGACGACCGGGTCGCTGCGATAACCTTTCGCCGCGGCAAGGCGTTCAATCCGCTGCTGTGTTTTGGCGGGGATTGAGCGGTCGCCCCGCAGTGCAAGCGACACGGTCGCTGGCGAAACGCCAGCCCATTTTGCGAGTTGCCGCATGGTCGGGCTGGATGAGTCTTTTTTCACTAAACTGTTAAGTAAGCAGCCGATTGAGCACTGTCAATATTTTATCGAATTCCAAAAAAACAAAACACAAGCCCTTGGTCGTCCGGTTGGGTTTGCCACTTTCTTTATTTTTTAGGATTCCTTTTTACGACGCTCTAAGCAGGGCCGATGCAGCGAAGAATTCCCCGTCCACGGGGCAGATGAGCCTGCTCCCTTCAATCCGGATCTGCGCGGAATTCGCAGGGAATACCTTTTCGATATTCCAAGCTGCTTCCGGAGGAAGGTCTATTTCGATCTTTTCCGGAAGCTGTTGTGCAAAAGAGTGAATCACAACCATCGCGCGAGTGCCGGAAGTCCGCAGGAGTGCCTGCCATCCCTGGGGATGACGGAAACTTAGCAACTCCGGACCAAACCGCCTGGAAAATCCCTTCCGTATGATTGGAACCGCATTTTCATAGTAGTTCACCGCCTCATTCACAAGATTCCATTGCTCTTTGGTTAATTCAGTGAGGTCACCGGAAAGGCACATACGCCCCAGGAATGTCGCAGCCAGAGAGTAGGCCATGCGGCGTTCGCTGTCGGCGCGGCGCATTACAGCCCAGATCTGGGATTGCCTTGGAAGAATAAGTCGATGGAGGTTTGCTGCAATCACAGGTATCTCAACATTCTCGTGTGCATCTGAAAAGCTCGCAACCGAAGTCAGAGCCATCATGGACGGTTCCAGCCGGTGCCCGCCGGAGGCGCAGTTTTCAATAATAACATCCGGCAGACTCTCCCGGATCTTTCGAAAGAATGCATATACGCCCTCGATCTGCCTCCGAAGGCCTTCGCCTGGAGATTCCGCCCCGTCGCATCCGATTCCAATGGCCTCATTGTAATCGATTTTCAGATAACCGAATCCGCATTTTTTGATCAGACCGATGACGCGGTCCGAGAGATGATCCACAACCCATGGATCGCACATATCCCAGAATCTGCGGCCAGCTACTGTGAGCGGACTGCCATCAAGCTTCAGAAGGTGATCGGTCAACGCAAACGCGCTCGATCCGGAGCCGCACGTTTCCACTTCGAACCATAAGCCGGGGACCATTCCGCGATCCCGAATCGCCTGCGCAGTCGCTTCGAGCCCTTGGGGAAATGAACGTTTGCACGGCTCCCAGTCACCGTGGGCGCTCGAACCATTGCCTCTGCACCACCAGCCGGCGTCAATGATGAACAGACGCACCTTGGAATTTTTCAGGAGATCGGCAGAGGCAAGCACATTGTCATGGCTTGGATTGCCCCATGTCGTGCACCACTCATTAAAGAGAACAGGCAGATCCTTCTCACTCTCAGGATGAAGGTCTGCCGCACGTTGTTGCACGGCAGTAAGACGGGCGCAAAGATGGTCGATCGTACCACGCACTGTCGAAAGAACAGCACGGGGCGTCTCAAAGCGCTCACGTGGCTGGATATGTTTGAACCAGTGTCCGAATTCCCGGTCCGCGAGGCCGCCGGAAATGGTCAGATCATCGTATTTCCGGTAAATCTCCATCTGCCAGGAACCAGCCCAGGCAAGCTGTGCGCCCCAGAAGACTTTTTCGACAGAATCTTCGATTGCGACAAAGGGAAAAAAACTGCGCACCGGCATCGATCCGACCTGGCCGAAGCGCTGGGAAAACGCGGCCGCACCGCTGTGTGAACGCTCCAGATGCAGCAACTCGATTGGTGAATGCTCATGTCGCCCCTCGGCGCTCCAGCCTGAACGAAAACGGTGCGCGACAAGCCGTGCGGGAGCATCACCGGAATCATAGGGGGTAATTCCATCCATCGAAAAACTGGTGATCATCTCCAGCGTCAAGATTGACTCGGAAGTGTTTTCGAACACCGTTTGCACTTCGACCGCTTCATCCCCCTGCGTCCAGGAAAGATGGTGCTCGCACATGTAGCCGATTTCGTCCACAAGGCGTGTTTTTACCGTCGTGCACCCCGGCGAGTTCAGAACCTGCTGCGAATCGAACCGTAGCGAGGAAGAGGATTCCCGCATTGTCTGCCCATTAGCAAATCCACCCGGGCGCGATCCGCCCCGCACAAAAACATGCACGAGGGAATCAATCGGGTGGTCCTTTACGGGGGCACCCGCGCTGGCTTCCGGAAGAAGTCTCAACCCGATCTGCCCCGTGGTCCCGTCGAGAAGATATTGTACGACGAAATCAGAGAAAACGAAAGTCGAGTAGATGGTGATCATTCGTGGAGAAATAGACATAATCCCCCCTCCTCTACGCGCCACACAAGCCGGGTCGGCTCGTACGACAATCCGCTGTTGAATGGCAAAGACCGCCTAATGACGATCCGATTCTCAAGATGGTTAATGGACTCCTCCTTAGGATACCGGACCTTCGATGATATCCCCAACTGCGGTTATGATGTTAGCTATCGTTGCCATATTGTTATCCGATTCTTCCATAAAATATTCCGCCTATCTATCGCTGCATTTTAAACTGAACGATGCCCCTCCGGTTCCCGCCCGGAGGGGCATTGAGTAGCAATTGCGCCTCCAATCAGATCCCCACCCGACGTCTGCGCAACCTCTGGATGCCGATCAGCATTCCAAATCCTGAAAGGATCATCCCCCATGTGCCCGGCTCGGGGATCACCGCAAATTCATTCGTTCCATTCTGGAATCCACCAGCCCCATCGCTGATGCCCGTGTGATCGAGCACTGCCCATGCAACTCCGTTGTAATATCCGTATGCTCCCAACTGCTGGCTCAACGAACCGGGGCTGCTCGCGAGGTAGTCGGCATAGGATTCGTTCAATGCATTCGTCCCGAATGGCGATGGCGCGTTGCCGTTCACTCCACCAGTGTCGTTACCCGCGATTGCGTTCACGAACTGGCTGCCGTTGTTCCATGCGATGTACTCCACTCCCGTGGCGCTCGTGTCATACGTGAGTTGCAGCACGTAGATGTCTGTGAGCGACACCTGCCCGTTCGAGGGGTTTGTTCCATTCAAGCCCGCCAGTGTCAGGATGTCGCTGGTGCGGTTCGCATTTGTCACGCCGTTGGCCGCCGTTGTGTCGAGGCTCATCTTCACGGTGTTCCTCGCGCTCGCCACTCCGTTGATCAATGTCGCCGTGGTCGGGATTCCTGCGTTGCCCGTGCTTGTATGTGCTCCTGCCACTGTACCGCTGATTGCAAGCCCGTACCCGCTGCTGGTTCCGTCGTGGGCCGATGTGCCGCTGCTGGCCGCTGTGGTTCCATACGACTGGCCGGAAAGTACGTCCGCGCTCGATACGTTCGTGCGGCTGGTGCTGGTGTTGCCTGTGACCGTTGCCGTGATGCTGGTGGTGGCCGAGTTCAGCACGTCGTTGGCGCTTGCTCCGCTGATTGTCTGGTCGTTCTGCGCGCTGACCACCAGTTTGCCCTGGTAGCTGCCGTTCAGCTTGCCTGTGG
>Ga0268264_10001632_pt1 | contig 20718 bp, 1 predicted proteins | sample KBSSwiS32_FD_190357 | JGI IMG/M metagenome (GOLD analysis project Ga0268264, IMG submission 190357) | Switchgrass rhizosphere microbial communities from Kellogg Biological Station, Michigan, USA - KBS Switchgrass S3-2 (SPAdes) (version 2) | ecosystem: Host-associated > Plants > Roots >...
ATGCGGAGGCGGCGTTGGGAGCAGCTGGCTGACCAAGCCCTCGTGTGCTCGTCCTGGGACCGCCGGCGGCTCGCCGGCGTTTTTGTTTTTTCGGGCGCGGACGCCGCCGAGACGGCGGCGGTCCCAGGACGAGCACACCCGCGGTGCGTCGGCCGTGGCATTCGGGCCGATGGCGGGCGATCCCCGGTCCCCTCGCGTCGTGTCTCGCTTCGCGACTCGGTGGGCACACCCAAGGGTGGATAGCCCGAGAGAGCACGAGTCGCCCAACTTGTACGAAACGTCGTCGACGGAGCCTGCGAAGGAGAAGCGTGTGGACGGGCCACCGACGGCGGAGCGCGTTCGCGCGCCGATGTCGTTCGGCCAGGAGGCGCTCTGGTTTCTCTCGCGGCTGGCGCCGGAGTCGCGCGCCTACCATCTGTGCGGCGCCGCGCGAGTTTTGGGTCCTTGCGACGACGAGCGCCTGGAGCGCGCTTTTGCGGCGCTTTCGAAGCGGCACTCCGCGCTTCGCACCACGTTTGGCGAGGCGGAGGACGGTAGCCCCGAGCAGCGGGTGGGAAGCGGCCCCGGCGTCGCCTTCTCCCACGCCTTCGTTTCGACGTCCGAGGAGCTGGCGACCCGCCTCGCGGATTCGCTCGACGCGCCGTTCGATCTCGAACGCGGGCCGCTGGTGCGCGCCGGGTTGATCTCGATCGGCGAGGCCGCGGGCGAGACCGTGCTTTGGCTTGCCGCCCACCACCTGGTGGCCGACTTCTGGTCGCTCGCCGTGATGCTGCGCGATCTCGGGGCGGCCTACGCTGGCGGCGGCGACCTTCCCGAGGCGAACAGGGGGCAGCTCGCCTACGCCGACTGGGCGCGCTGCCAGCGCGAGCGGACGGCCGGCGCGGAAGGGGAGCGGGAGCTTGCCGCCTGGAAGGAAGTCCTGGCGGGCGAGCTGCCACGGTTGGAGCTGCCGACCGACCGGCCGCGGCGGGCGAAAGCCAGCTGGGACGGCGGCGCGGTCGACGTGCGCGTCTCGGCCGAAGCCATTCGCGCGCTCGGCCGCATTGCGCGCGGAGCGAAAACGAATCTGTTCTCCGCGCTGATCACGGCATACCAGGGGTTTCTTTCCCGCCTGACGAGCCGTGAGGATCTGATCGTCGGCGCGCCGACCACCGGCCGCTTCGGCGCCGAGGTGGCGGACCAAGTGGGCTATTTCGTCAATCCGGTTCCGGTGCGGGCGGACCTGGCGGGCGATCCGCCGTTCACCGGGTTGCTAGCCCGCCAGAGGCCGACGATCCAAGGCGCGCTCGCGCTCCAGGCCTTTCCGTTCGCGCGTTTGGCCGAGGAGATCCAACCGGACCGCGATGCCGGGCGCTCGCCGATCTTCGACGCCATGTTCGCTTACGAGAAGGCGCGCGGCGGAGAAGGCTTCTGGGGCTTTGCGCTCGGACTGGCGGGCACCCGTGTCGACCTCGGCGGGCTCGAGCTCGAATCGCTTCGCGTGGAGCCGACCGGTTCGCCGTTCGACCTGTCGCTGGCGGTCTCCGAGGTGGCCGGCGGTCTCGCGGGCTCGCTCCGCTATTCGGGCGAGTTGTTCGACCGCGCAACGGTCGAGCGTTGGGCGGGTTGGCTCGTGCGCCTGATCGAAGGGATGGCGGCGGAGCCGGAGAGCCGGCTTTCGGATCTGCCGCTGCTTTCCTCCTCCGAGCGGGCCGCGCTGCTCGCCTGCGGAGCCTCCGGAGTCTCTGGAGCGTTGGCCGCGGTGGCCGAGGATCACGCCCGACTCGATGCCGGGTTCAGCTACTGGGAGAGGACGACGCCCGACGCTCTCGCCGTGGCCGACGGCCGCGAACGATGGAGTTACCGCGAGCTGGGCGAACGGGCGAATCGGTTGTCTCATCATTTGCGCGCCCTGGGCGTCGCCGAAGAGGCGAGGGTCGCCGTCTGCCTCGATCGTTCGGCTGGATTCATCGCCGCCCTGCTCGGCGTGTTGCGCGCCGGAGCGGCGTTCGTGCCGATCGATCCCGCCTATCCGGAAGAGCGGCGCGCCGCGATGATCCAGCTCTCGGGAGCCTCGGCCGTCGTGACGTCCGCGGCGCAGGCCGGTCGCTGGAGCGTTGGCGCATCGGTCGTGCTGTTCGACGCCCTTTCAGACGCTCCAATCTGTCCGCCAACTCGCCGAAGCGATCCCGACCAACTCGCCTACGTAATCTTCACCTCCGGCTCGACCGGTACGCCAAAGGGCGTGGCGATCAGCCATCGCGCGGCGCTCCACATGGTCGCCTGGCATGGCGCGCGTTTCGGCTGGGCGCCCGCCGATCGGGGCTCTCAGATCGCCGGCCCGGGCTTCGACGCCACGGTGTTCGAAATCTGGCCCGGGCTCGCTGCCGGCGCGAGCATCCACGTGCCGCCGGACGAGGTCCGCCTTTCGCCCTCCGCGTTGCTCTCCTGGCTCGCGGCCGAGCGGGTGACGATTTCGTTCCTGCCGACGCCGCTCGCCGAAGCGGCGTTCGCGGAGCCGGTACCGGAGGATCTCGCGCTCCGCTACCTCGGCGTCGGCGGCGACCGCCTGCATCGCGGCGCGCCGGCCGCATTTTCTCCGCGCCTGGTCAATATGTACGGCCCGGCCGAAAACGCCGTCGTGACCACGGCGGGAGAAGTGCCGGCCGACGATTCGCACCCGTCGATCGGCCGCCCCATCGAAGGCGTGCGGGTCTACCTGCTCGATCGTTGGCAGCGGTTGGCGCCGCCTGGTGCCGTCGGAGAGCTGGCCGCGGCCGGCCCGGGGCTGGCCCGCGGGTACCTCGGCGATCCGGCGCAGACGGCGGATCGGTTCCGACCCGATCCGTTTGGTGCGGTCGGCGAGCGAATGTATCGGACAGGCGACCTCGCACGCTTCCGGTCGTCGGGAGAGATCGATTTCCTGGGCCGGCTCGACCATCAGGTCAAGATCCGAGGCCAGCGGATCGAGCTGGGGGAGGTCGAATCCGCCCTCGCGGGCCTGCGGGAGGTCCGCGAAGCGACCGTGCTGGTTCACGAGGCGTCGCCCGGCGACCGCCGGCTCGTCGCGTTCGTCGTTCTCTCCCCGGAAGCCTTGGCGTGCGCCGACATGGATCTGAGCGAATCGCTACGCCGTCGCCTTTCCGACGCGATGGTGCCTCGGACGTTCGTCCGGTTGGAACGGCTGCCGACGAACGCCAACGGCAAGATAGATCGCCGCGCCCTCGCGATGCTCGCGGCGACCGCCGAGAGCGCCTCCGGCGGGGAGATCGCGCCGCGGACGCCGACGGAGGCCCGGGTCGCCGCGATCTGGCAGGAGCTGCTCGGCCGCGAGAGGATCGGAGTCGAGGACGACTTCTTCGCGCTGGGCGGTCACTCCCTTCTGGTGACGCAGCTCGCCTCCCGGCTACGCCGGACTTTCGGTATCGAGTTTCCCCTCGCTGAGCTTTTCGCGGGCGCGACGGTTGCCTCGATCGCGGCTCAGGTGGAACAAAAGCTCACCGAGGGGGAAGCCGTCGAACGAATCGTGCGTGTGGCGAGGCCGGAGGACGTCCCGCTGTCGTTCTCCCAAGAACGGCTCTGGTTCGTCGATCGCCTTGAGCCGGGGAAGGCGACCTACAACGTCGGCTTTCGCCTGACGCTCAAAGGGCCGCTCTTGGCATCGGCGCTCGAAGCGGCGCTCGCTACAGTCGCTACGCGGCACGAGCCGCTGCGCACCCGCTACGCGCAACCGGGAGATAGCGCGCGCCAGGAGGTCGATCCTCCCTCATTGAGTCTTTTTTCAAACTGGCCGAGGATCGACCTATCCGGCAGGCTAAGCGAAAAGTCTTCCGCCGAGGAAGCCGCGCGGGTCGCTAGGCTTGAAGGACGCCGGCCGTTCGATCTCGCCCGCGGCCCGGTCGTGCGCACGGCGCTCGTGTACCGCGGTCCTGATCTCCACGACGCGATCTTCACCTTTCACCACATCGCGATCGACGGCTGGTCGATCGCGATCTTCTCGCGCGAGATCGCCGAGCTGTACGGCGCCGCCGTCGAAGGGCGCCCGGCGCAACTTCCCGCGCTGCCGATCGCCTACGCCGATTGGGCGATCTGGCAGCGAGGATGCCTCTCCGGCGACCGATACGAACTCGAGCTGTCTTGGTGGAAAGACCATCTCCAGGGAGCGCCGGAAGCGCTCGAACTGCCGACCGACCGGCCGCGGCCATCTTCGCCGAAACGCCAGGCAGCCCAAGTCCGTCGTGAGCTGTCGCCCCAGCTGTCGCAAGCGCTCAACGCCCGCGCCAACGCCGAATCTTCAACCCCCTTCATGACGCTTTTAACCGCCTGGGCAGGCCTCCTCGCCCGCCTGGGTTCGGGCCGCGATCTGGTGATCGGCTCACCCGTAGCGAACCGCAACCGCGCCGAGACCGAAGGGCTGATTGGCTTCTTCGTCAATTCCCTCGCGATCCGCATCACGGCGGAGCCGGTGCCGACCGAGGGCGGCCACGGGGGGCCGCCCCTACGGGTGTTGCTGGCACGAACGCGCGAGGCGTCGGTCGGCGCGTTCGCGCATCAGGATTTTCCTTTCGAGAGGCTGGTCGCGGAGCTGGGTGGCGCGCGCGTCGGCAACGTCCCTCCGGTCTATCAGGTGTCCTTTGCGTTCCAGAACCTTCCGTCGCCGGTAATGTTGCCGGGTCTGTCGACGACCATCGAAGAGCTGGACGGAGGCGCGGCGAAACTCGACCTCGGGCTTGTCGTCACCCCTGTCGGGGATCGGCTCGTCGCGCAGCTGGAGCTGAACCTAGACCTGCTCGATCCGGCGACGGGGGCGCGGCTGCTCGCGGGTTTCGAGCGGATGATGACGGAGCTGGCGGCGCATCCGGAGCGACTGCTGATGGATGCTGAGCTTCTGGGGCCGGCGGAGCGGCATCAACTGCTCACCGAATGGAACGAAGGGGATCTCGCGCTCGCGCCGGTTGTGGTTCAGGACTTCATCGCGCGGAATGCGCGGGAGCGTCCGGAGGCGTTGGCCCTGGAGTCGGAGCACGAGCCGAGTTGGCGGTACACATGGCGCGAAGTCGCGGCGCATACGGAACTCTTGGCGCGGCGGCTTGCCGGGCTTGGCGCCGGACCGGAGAAAGTGGTGGGCGTTTCGCTGGAACGCTCGGTCGATCGGGTGCTCGCGATGTACGCGGTCTGGCGGGCGGGAGCCTGCTATCTGCCGGTCGATCCGGAGCTGCCGGAAGAAAGGCGGGCGTTGTTGCTTTCCGATGCGGGAGCGGTCGTGCTGATGGCGAGGGCGATGCCGTCGGGGGCTTTGGGGTGGATCGGCAAAGTGGCGCCGCTTCTTCTCAGTAAGGAGAGTGGGTTGCCGGTGGACTCCGGACCGGAGGAGGCTCCGCGAGCGGCATTGGCGGAAAACCTGGCATACATCATCTATACCTCTGGCTCTACGGGAATGCCGAAGGGCGTTGGAATTTCGCATCGTCATGCCGCCGGGCATTTTTGGGCGGCCGCGGGTTTCTATCGGATGGATGCGAACGACCGGGTGGTGCAGTTCGCGTCGGCGAGTTTCGACGTGTCGATGGAGCAGGTGGGTGTGGCGTTGGCCTCGGGTGCGACGCTGGTGGTGCGGGGACCGGAGCTGCCGCCGCCTTTGGAGCTTTCAGCCTGGTTGATGCGGTTGCGGATCACGATCGCCAATCTGCCGACCGCCGTCTGGACCGAGTGGAGCTGGTCGGAGGCGCCGTTGACGCGCGACCTGCGCGTCGTGATCGCGGGCGGAGAGGCGATGACCCCGGCGGCGGCGGAGCGCTTCCGCAAGCGGCTCGCCGAAATGTCCGATCCTCCGGTCGTTTACAACGGCTATGGGCCGACCGAAACGGTGGTGACGGCGACCTGCCACGACCTGCGGTATGGCCGGCTGTCCGAGTCGGGTTCGGTGTCGATCGGCCGCCTTCTACCGGGCCGTAACGGATTGGTCGTCGATGCCGAGGGCCGACCGCAGCCGCTCGGTGGAGTGGGCGAGCTGGTGCTGGGAGGCCTGCTCGCGCGCGGCTATCTCGATCGACCGGAGCTTACCGCCGAGCGCTTCCGCCCCGATCCCTTTGCTGACAAATTCGGCGAGAGGCTTTATTGGACCGGTGACCGCGTCAGGCAGCGGGGCGACGGCTCGTTCGACTACCTCGGCCGCACCGACAGCCAAATCAAGATCCGTGGATTCCGGATCGAACCGGGAGAGATCGAGTCCACCCTCGCCGAGCATCCAGCAGTCAAAGAAGCGATCGTCCTAGCGCGCGAGGCGCCGGGAATCGGCAAGCGTCTCATCGCCTGGGTTCGCAAGCTTTCGAACGAGACACCCGACCTGCGCCGCTTCCTCGCCGGCCGTCTGCCCGACTACATGGTGCCCGCGGCTTTCGTCGAAGTCGCCGAGTGGCCGCTCACGCCCACGGGCAAAATCGATCGTCGCGCATTGCCCGAGCCCGTCTTCGAAGCCGCTTCCGAGCGGATCGCGCTACGAACGCCCAGCGAGGAGATCGTCGCCGGCCTCTTTACCGAGCTGCTCGGAATCGCCGAGATCGGCGCCGAAGCCGACTTCTTCGCGCTTGGCGGCCACTCGCTGCTCGCGACGCAACTGGCGTCCCGATTGCGCAGAACGTTCGGGGTCGAGCTTCCCCTCGCTGAGATTTTCGCGGCGGCCACGGTCGCCGCGATCGCCGAACGAATCGACGCGCTCGCGGGCGGTCCGAAAGCGCCGCCTTTGAAAAAAAGAAAAGCGTCTGGTAAGGAGAACGAGAGCGAGCTTTCGTTCGCTGAGGAGCGCCTCTGGTTTCTCGATCGGCTGGAGCCCGGGACGGCGACCTACAACGTCGGCTTTCGGCTCGCACTCGACGGGCCGCTCACGTTCGCGCCGTTCGTCGCGGCACTCTCCGCGATCGTCGCCCGCCACGCGCGCCTGCGCACGCGGTTCGGCGAACGAGGGGGAAAACCTTTCGCGAGGGCCGATCCACCCGGCGCGCTCCTCGTACCTTGGATCGATCTCTCCGCGATCGATAGCCAAACCGAAGCCGCACGGCTCGCATCGCAAGAAGGGCGCCGGCCGTTCGATCTCGCTCATGGACCTCTCCTGCGCGTCACTCTTCTCCGGCGCGCCGCGAACCGCCACGATGCGCTGTTCGTCTTCCACCACATCGTGACCGACGGCTGGTCGATCTCGGTCTTCTCGCGCGAGATGGCGGAGCTGTATGGGTCGGCGATCGAGGGGCGCGCGGCGAACTTGCCTTCGCTGCCGATCGAGTACGCCGACTTCGCGGCCTGGCAGCGCGGGTGGCTCTCGGGCGAGGTCTTTGCCCGGGAGCTTTCCTGGTGGCGCGAGCGGTTGGCCGGGGCGCCGGATGTATTGGAGCTGCCGGTCGATCGGCCGCGTCCATCTCGGCGGATTCATCCGACGTCGCATTTCGTCTGGCGCGGGCTGTCGCCCGAGCGGTCGGCGGCGATTGGGGCGCGGGCGCGGGCGGCGGGTGCCACGCCGTTCATGGTCCTGCTCGCCGCCTGGGCCGCCTTGCTGTCGCGCCTGGGGTCCGGCGCCGAACTGGTGATCGGATCGCCGGTCGCAAATCGGAACCGGGTGGAGACCGAGGGGCTGATCGGGTTCTTCGTCAACTCGTTGGCGCTGAGGATGACCGCCGATCCGGCGTCTTCGCTCGAAGACCTCCTGGCCGACGCGCGGGCGGCCGCGCTCGGCGCCTTCGCGCATCAGGACTTTCCGTTCGAGCGCCTGGTGGCGGAGTTGGCCGGACCGCGGGCCGGCGGGGCGCCGCCGATCTATCAGGTCTCGCTGGTGTTCCAGAACCTGCCCGAGCCAGTGATGCTGCCTGGGCTCGAAACCCAAGTCGAGCCGCTCGGCGGCGGCGGCCCGAAAGTCGATCTCGGCCTCGGCGTCTCTCCCGTCCGGGAGAATGGGGTCGAGCGCTTCGCGGTCCGGTTGGAGATCGATCTCGATCTGTTCGATCCAGCGACTGGCGCGGGGCTGCTCGCCGGGTTCGAGGCGATGGTCGAGGCGCTCGCGACGCGGCCGGAGACGAATCTGCTCGACGCGGAGCTGCTCGGGCTTCCCGAACGGCATCAACTGCTGGTCGAGGAGTGCTCCGCGGATCTCGATCTGCCGCCTTGGCGGCTGCACGATTTCCTGGCGCGCAACGCGCGCGAGCGCCCCGACTCCCCGGCGCTCGAATCCGAGCACGAGGCGGGCCGGCGGTACACCTGGCGCCAGCTCGACGCGCACACGGACGGACTGGCCCGCCGGCTGGCGGCGCTCGGCGCCGGGCCGGAGCGGGTGGTCGGCGTGTCGCTCGAATGGTCGGTCGACCGGCCGCTCGCGATCTATGCGATCTGGAAAGCCGGCGCCTGCTACCTGCCGGTCGATCCAGAGCTGCCGGTCGAACGCCGGGCGCTGCTGCTGAAGGACGCTCGGGCGGTCGTGCTGATTGCGAGGGAGGTGCCGTCGGAGCTTCCGGGGTTGTGCGGAACGGTCGCGCCGCTTCTTCTCAGTAAGGAGAACGGATTGCCGATGGACTTCGGGCCGGAGGAGGATCCGCAAGCGGTCTTGCCGGAAAACCTGGCATATATCCTCTACACCTCCGGCTCGACGGGGACGCCGAAAGGGGTGGCGGTAAGTCATGCGCACGCCGCCGCGCATCTGGCGAGCATGGTCGATTTCTACCGGATGAATTCGAACGAGCGAATTCTTCAATTCGCCGCCGCGAGCTTCGACGTTTCGATGGAGCAGATCGGCATCGCGCTCGCCTCGGGCGGCACGCTCGTGGTGCGCGGTCCCGAGCTGCCGGCGCCTGCCGAGCTGTCGTCCTGGCTCGCGCGATTGCGCATCACCCAAGCGCACATCTCGACCTCGATCTGGACCGAATGGAGCTGGTCCGACCCGAAGACGGCGCCGTTGCCGCGCGAGCTGCGCGCCCTGATCGTCGGCGGCGAGGCGATGAGCCTCGCGGCGGCCGGGCGCTTCCGCGCGTTGCTCGCCGCCAGTCCCGCGCCGCCCGTGCTGTGGAACGGCTACGGCCCGACCGAGACGGTGATCGACGCCACCTGCTTCGAGGTCCGGCTCGATTCGCTCGGAGGATCGGGCACGGTGCCGATCGGTCGGCTGTTGCCGCGGCGCACCGGTTTCGTCGCCGATCCTTCCGGCGCGCCCCAGGCGCTCGGCGGGCGCGGCGAGCTGCTGCTCGGCGGCCTGCTCGCCCGCGGATATATCGGCCGGCCGGACCTCACCGCCGAGCGGTTCCGACCCGACTCCTCCGGGATGGAGCGCGGCCAGCCCGGAGCGCGGGTCTATTGGACCGGCGACCGGGCTCGCGTCCGCGCCGACGGCGCGTTCGAGTTTCTCGGCCGGATCGACCAGCAGGTGAAGATCCGCGGCTTCCGCATCGAACCGGGGGAGATCGAGTCGGCGCTCGGGTCTCACCCGGGGGTCAAGGAGGCGATCGTGCTCGCGCGCGGCGGCGCGGAGTCAATCCGGTTGATCGCCTGGTTCCGCCGGGTCGGCGCCGGAGCGGAGAGCGTCGATCCGGCCGACTTGCGGCGCTTCCTCGCCGCCCGGCTTCCGGACTACATGATCCCTGCTGCGTTCGTCGAGATCGCGGAGTGGCCGAAGACCGCCACCGGCAAGGTCGATCGCAAGGCGCTGCCCGATCCGGTTTGGGGCTCGGCGGAGCGGAGATTTGTCGCGCCGCGTACGCCGACCGAAGAGATCGTCGCCGGCATGTTTGCCGAGCTGCTCGGCCGTGGGGGTGACCAGGTGCTCGGCGCGATCGGTGCGGAGTCGGACTTCTTCGCCCTCGGCGGCCATTCGCTGCTCGCCACCCAGCTCGCTTCGCGCCTGCGCCGGACGTTTACGGTCGAGCTGCCGCTCGCCGACCTGTTCGTCGGCTCGACGGTGGCCGGGATCGCCGAACGGATCGACTCTCTCTCCGGAGCCCCTCCCGCGCCGCCGTTGGCGCGGATCGAACGGGACGGATCGCCGGTGCCGCTGTCGTTCGCGCAGGAGAGGATCTGGTTCCTCGATCGATGGGAGCCCGGGACCTCGACCTACAACCTGGGATTCCGGTTAACCCTCGAAGGGGTGCTGGCGCCCGCGGCGCTCGGCGCCGCGCTGGGTCGGGTCGTCGCCCGCCACGAACCTCTACGCACCCGGTACCCGCTGGTCGACGATCAACCGTCGCAGGAGATTTCATCGCCCGAGGACGTCGTTTTCGGCGTGCCGCCGACGGTCGATCTGGCCGGGCTCGCGTCTTCATCGGTCGAGGCTTGCCGGATCGCCGCGGCGTTTGGCCGCCGCCCGTTCGATCTCGCGAGCGGACCTGTGATGCGCGCGGCGTGGCTCCGGCGCGGCGCGAAGGTCTCCGATCTGCTGTTCGCTTTCCATCACATCGCGACCGATGGCTGGTCGACGGCGATTTTCTCGCGCGAGTTGGTGGAGGTCTACGGCGCCGCGATCGAAGGCCGAGAGGCCCGTCTGCCCGCTCTGTCGATCGACTATTCCGACTGGGCGATCTGGCAGCGCCGCACTCTCACGGGAAGTTCTTGTGAAGCCGAGGTAGCCTGGTGGCGCGAGCGGCTTTCCGGCGCGCCCGAGACCGCCGATCTGCCGATCGATCGTCCCCGCCCGGCTCGTCCGAGGCGACTTGCCGCCGCCCTCCGGCACGATCTGCCACCGGTATTGTCTGCGGCGCTGGTGGCCCGGGCGCGCGCTTCCAGCTCGACGCTGTTCATGGCGCTGCTCGCCTCGTGGGCCGCGCTCCTGTCGCGGCTCGGTTCCGAAAGCGACCTGGTGATCGGCACGCCCATCGCCAACCGCAATAGGGCCGAGACCGAGGGCCTGATCGGCTTCTTCGTCAACTCCCTCGCTCTGCGGATTTCGGCGGGCGGCGCTCGGCTCACCCTCGGCGATCTGCTCCTTCGCACGCGGGAGGCGGCGCTCGGGGCGTACGCTCACCAGGACCTCCCTTTCGACCGCCTGGTCGCCGAGCTGGGCGCTGCTCGGCCGGGCAACGCGCCGCCGATCTACCAGGTGCTGATGGGGCTCCAGAACCAACCCGAGCCGGTGTTGCTGCCGGGGGTCCGAACCGCCATCGAAGAGCTAGGCGGTGGCACGGCGAAATTCGACCTCGCTTTGATGGTGCTGCCGGTGCGCGAGTCCGGCTCGGCACCGCGAACCGATCGGCTCGCCGCGTTGCTGGAAGTGAATCTCGATCTGTTCGATGCCGCGACCGGAGAGCGCCTGCTGCGCGGATTCGCGGCGCTCGCATCGGAGCTGGCCGCGCACCCGGAAAAGCCGCTCGCCGAAGCCGAGCTGCTCGGCCGCTCGGAACGTCACCAACTGCTCACCGAATGGAACGACGCGGAGCTGGATTTGCCGCCGGTTTGCCTTCACGACCTCATCGCCCGCCACACCCGCGAGAGGCCGGACGGACCGGCGCTCGAATCCGAGCACGAAGCAGGCCGGCGCTACACCTGGAGCGAGCTGGACGCTTCAACCTCCCGGCTCGCCCGCCGGCTCGCCGCTCTGGGTGCGGGGCCGGAGCGCGTGGTTGCCGTTTCGCTTCCCTGGTCGGTCGACCGGGCGCTTGCGGTGTACGCGATCTGGAAAGCGGGAGCGTGCTATCTGCCGGTCGATCCCGATCTGCCGCACGAGCGTCGTGCCCTGCTGCTCCGCGAGGCGAACGTAGCGGTGCTGATTGCCCGCAAAAGCGCCTGCGGAGAGCTGTTCTCCGAGGGAATCCCCCCGACGACCTTCGCGCCGCTTCTGCTCCACGACGACGGCGAGCCGGCCGGTGAGGGTCCGGAAGCGGAGCCGCGCCGGGCGCTGCCGGACAACCTGGCCTACCTGATCTTCACCTCGGGTTCGACGGGCACGCCCAAGGGGGTTGCGATCTCGCATCGCCACGCGGCGGCGCACTTCGAGGCGTCGGCCGGCTTCTACGGTTGGACCGCGAGCGATCGGGTGATCCAGCTCGGCGCGGCGAGCTTCGATCTGTCGGTCGACCAGATCGGCGTTGCGCTCGCGGCGGGATCGACGCTCGTGGTGCGCGGCCCCGAGCCGCCCGCTCCCGCGGATCTTTCGGCCTGGCTGGGGCGCCTGCGAATCACCTGCGCGACGCTGCCGACTCCGTTGTGGGCCGAGTGGACGCTCGCGCCCGAACCGCTGCCCAAAACGCTGCGCCGGCTCTACGCGGGCGGCGAAGCGATGAGCGTCCAAGCGGCCGAACGCTTTCGACGGAAGCTCGCCGAAGGAACCGATCCGCCGACGATGTGGAACGCCTACGGCCCGACCGAAACGGTCGTGGTCGCCACCTGCCACGATCTCGCGACAGGTCTCTTGCCGGAGTCCGGTTCGGTGCCGATCGGCCGCCTTCTGCCGCGGCGTACTGCCTACGTGCTCGACGCGGCGGGCGAGCTGCAAGCGCTCGGAGGGCGCGGCGAGCTGGCTCTCGGAGGCTTGCTCGCGCGCGGCTATCTCGATCGGCCGGAGATGACCGCCGAGCGATTCCGCCCCGATCCCTTCGCTGAGAACGAAGGCGCGAGGGTCTATCGGACCGGCGACCGCGTGCGGCGGCGCGCCGACGGCGCGTTCGACTACCTCGGCCGGATCGACCGGCAGATCAAGATCCGCGGCGTCCGGATCGAGCCGGGGGAGATCGAAGCGGCACTGGTCCAACATCCGGGCATTCGAGAGGCGATCGTTCTCGCGCGGGAAACAACGGGCACGGGCGCCCGGCTGATCTCGTGGTACCGGCGGCACGGTTCCGAAGCGGCCGGCGCGCCCGATCCCGCCGATCTCCGACAATTCCTCGCCGCCCGCCTGCCCGATGCGATGGTGCCGCGGGCGTTCGTCGAAATCCTGGAGTGGCCGCTCACCCCCAACGGCAAGGTGGATCGCCGGGCGCTGCCGGAGCCGGCGTTCGAATCCGAAGGCACCGCGCGGATTGCGCTTCGCACGCCGGTCGAAGAGATCGTCGCCGGCCTCTTCATTGCGCTGCTCGGCAGCGATTCCGACCTCGGCGCGGAGGCCGACTTCTTCGCTCTCGGTGGTCATTCGCTGCTCGCGACGCAACTCGCCTCGCGGGTGCGCCGGGCGTTCGGAGTGGAGATTCCCCTCGCCGAGATTTTCTCGGGAGCGACGGTCGCCTCGATCGCGGCGCGGGTGGAAAAAAAGCTCACCGAGGGGGAAGCCGTCGAACCGATCCCGCGCGTAGCGAAACCCTCGGACGTCCCGCTGTCGTTCGCTCAAGAGCGGCTCTGGTTCGTCGATCGGCTGGAGCCGGGCAAGGCGACGTACAACGTCGGATTCCGGCTCGCCCTTGAAGGACACCTTTCGGCGATTGTACTGGAAAGCGCGCTCGCCGCCGTCGTCGCGCGGCACGAGCCGCTGCGCACGCGCTACGCGCAACCGGGCGATCACGCGCGCCAGGAGATCGATCCTCCTTCGTCGATGCTTTTTTCCGTGCGCTGGCCGACGATCGACCTCAGCGGCAACCTTGGAGAGAAAGCCCGGGCAAGCGAGGCCCAACGAATCGCCTCATCGGAAGGGCGCCGGCCGTTCGACCTCGCGCGCGGCCCGGTCGTGCGCGCGGCGCTTCTGCGTCACGGGCCGGCACTTCACGACGCGGTCTTCACCTTTCATCACATTGCCATCGACGGCTGGTCGATCTCGATCTTCTCGCGCGAGATCGCCGAGCTGTACGCCGCCGCCGTCGAAGAGCGCGAAGCGCATCTCCCGGACCTGCCGATCGCTTACGCCGATTGGGCGATCTGGCAAAGAGCCTGGCTTTCGGGCGACCGCTACGACCGCGAGCTGTCCTGGTGGAAAAGCCATCTCGAAGGAGCGCCGGAGGCGCTCGATCTCCCCGCCGACCGGCCGCGGCCCGCCGCGCCGAAACGCCGGGTGGCCCAAGTTCGGCGTTTGATGCCGCCCCACCTGATGCAGGCGCTCCGAGCCCGCGCGAACGCCGAATCCTCCACCCCCTTCATGACGCTTTTGACGGTCTGGGCAGGCCTCCTCTCCCGCCTGGGTGCGGGACCGGATCTCGTCATCGGCACTCCGATCGCGAACCGCAATCGCGCCGAGACCGAAGGGCTGATCGGCTTCTTCGTCAACTCGCTCGCGATCCGCATCGACTTGGGGCTAGAACCCACCTGGCGTTCGCTGCTCGCGGCCGTGCGCGCGGCGTCGCTCGGCGCGTTCGCGCACCAGGACTTTCCGTTCGAACGCTTGGTCGCGGAGCTCGGTCCGCGCGGCGGCGGCGCGAGCGTGCCGCCGATCTATCAGGTTTCGTTCGCGTTCCAGAACCTGCCTGCGCCGGTGATGCTTCCGGGGCTTAGGACCACGGTCGAGGAGTTGAACGGCGGGAACGCGAAGCTCGACCTCGGGCTGGTGGTCACCCCCGTGGCGGGCGGTTGGGTGGCACAGGTGGAGCTGAACGCGGACCTGTTCGATCCTGCGACCGGCGCGCGGCTGCTCGCCGGGTTCGAGCGGATGGCGGCGGAGCTTGCGGCCTGGCCGGAGAAGCGGGTCGCCGACGCGGAGCTATTGGGGACGGCGGAGCGGCACCAGCTGCTCGTCGAATGGAACGCCGGGGATGTTGCGCTGCCGCCGCTGCTCGTGCACGACTTCATCGCGCGAAATGCGCGAGAGCGACCTGGCGCTCCGGCGCTCGAATCGGAGCACGAACCGGGGCGGCGGTATACCTGGGCCGAAGTTGCGGCCCATACCGATCGGTTGGCGCGCCGGTTGGCGGGATTGGGCGCCGGGCCGGAGCGGGTGGTGGGGGTTTCGCTGGAGCGGTCGGTCGATCGGGTGCTCGCGATGTTCGCGGTTTGGCAGGCGGGCGCTTGTTATCTGCCGGTCGATCCGGAGCTGCCGGAGGAACGGCGGGCGATGCTGTTGGCTGACGCTCGGGCGGTGGTGCTGATGGCGAGGGAAGTGCCGTCGGGGCTGGTGGCGCTGAACGAGGCGATTGCGCCGCTTCTTCTCAGTAAGGAGGATGGATGTCCGGTGGACGTCGGACCGGAGGAGGTTCCGCGAGCGACGTTGCCGGAAAACCTGGCGTACCTCATCTATACCTCGGGCTCGACGGGTGTGCCGAAAGGCGTAGGCGTTTCTCATCGGCATGCCGCGGGCCATTTCGCGGCGGCCGTGGGTTTCTATGGACTGGAGAAGAGCGACCGGGTGGTGCAGTTCGCTTCGGCGAGCTTCGACGTTTCGCTGGAGCAGGTGGGCGTGGCGCTGGTGTCGAGTGCAACGTTGGTGGTGCGTGGGCCGGAACTGCCGCCGCCCTTGGACCTGTCGGCTTGGCTGGCGCGGAACCGGATCTCGATCGCGAACCTGCCGACCGCCGTTTGGTCCGAGTGGAGCTGGTCGGACGCGCCGCTGCCGAAGGAGGTGCGGCTGCTGATCACCGGGGGCGAGGCGATGGCCCCGGCGGCGGCGGAGCGTTTCCGCAAGAGGCTCGCCGAGATGGACGAGCCGCCTGTGGTTCTGAACGGCTATGGGCCGACCGAGACGGTGGTGACGGCGACCTGTTACGACTTGGCTGTAGGACGGCTGCCGGAGTCGGGTGCGGTCTCGATCGGCCGCCTGTTGCCGGGGCGCACCGCCTTCGTGGTGGATCAACCGGGCGAGATCCAGGCTCTCGGCGGCGTCGGCGAGTTGATGCTCGGAGGGCTGCTCGCGCGCGGCTATCTCGATCGGCCGGATCTGACCGCCGAGCGATTCCGCCCCGATCCATTCGCTGAGAAAGCCGGCGCCAGGGCGTACCGAACCGGGGACCGCGTAAGGCAGCGGGGCGACGGCTCGTTCGACTACCTGGGGCGCACCGACAGCCAAATCAAGATCCGCGGCTTCCGCATCGAGCCGGGGGAGATCGAAGCCGCTCTCGTCCGACATCCCGCAGTCAAAGAGGCGATCGTGCTTGCACGGGAAACGCCGGAGATCGGCAAGCGCCTGATCGCCTGGGTTCGGTCACGCTCCATTGAGATCGTTCTCGGTTCAGGCGAGCTGCGCCGCTTCCTGTCCGCCCGCCTTCCTGAGTACATGGTGCCCTCGGCGTTCGTCGAGATCGCGGAGTGGCCGCTCACCCCTACGGGCAAGGTCGACCGGAACGCGCTGCCCGACCCTTCGTTCGACCGCGTCGGCGAGCGGATCGCGCCGCGCACGCCGACCGAAGAGATCGTCGCCGGTTTGTTCGCCGACCTGCTCGGCGCCGCGAGTCCCGGAGCCGAGGCCGATTTCTTCGCGCTCGGCGGCCACTCTTTGCTTGCGACGCAGCTCGCCTCCCGTTTGCGCCGAACCTTCGCCGTCGAGCTTCCCCTCGCGGAGCTTTTCGCCGGCTCGACCGTCGCCGCCATCGCCGAGCGGATCGATGCGCTCGCGGGCGGCACCCACGAAGCGCAACCACCGCTCGTCCGAGGCAACCGTCCCGCCGACATTCCGCTCTCGTTCGCCCAGGAGCGGCTCTGGTTCCTCGATCGCCTGGAGCCGGGGACGTCGACCTACAACGTCGGGTTCCGGCTCGCGCTCGACGGCCCCTTCTCGCCCGGAGCGCTAATCGCCGCGATCCGGGCGCTCGCCGCGCGCCACGAGCCGCTGCGCACGCGTTTCGTTTTCGCCGACGACCGGCCGGCCCAGCGAATCGAGCCGGAAGGCGAACTTGGCCTTTCGAGGATCGATCTCACCCGGCTCGACGCCAAGCACGGCGCTGCGGAAGCCGAGCGGATCGCCGCGACGGAGGGCCGGCGGCCGTTCGATCTCGCGCTCGGTCCGGTCTTTCGTTCGACCCTCGTCCGCCGCCGGGAGGATCGCCACGAAGTGTCGTTCGTCTTCCATCACATCGCGACCGACGGTTGGTCGGCGGGGGTGTTCTCGCGCGATCTGATGGAGCTGTACGGCGCCGCGCTCGAAGGGCGCCCGGCACACCTTCCGCCGTTGCCGATCGATTACGCCGATTGGGCGCTTTGGCAGCGAACCTGGCTGGCGGGCGAGGTCTACGACCGTCAGCTCGGTTGGTGGCGGGAGCGGCTCGCCGGAGCGCCCGAAGTGCTCGATCTGCCGCTCGACCGGCCCCGGCCCGCACGGCCGACGCGACGCGCCAGAACGGTGCGCCACGATCTGTCGATCGAGCTTTCCGCGGCGATCGCCGCGCGCGCTCGCGCCGCGGGCGCTACCCCCTACATGATCCTGCTCGCGGCCTGGGCCGGGCTTCTGGCGCGTCTGGGCGCGGGACGCGATCTGGTGATCGGCCTGCCCATCGCGAATCGCAACCGGGCGGAGACCGAAGGGCTGGTCGGCTTCTTCGTCAACTCGCTGCCCATCCGAATCTCGGTGGCGCCGGAATCCTCGTTGGGCGATCTCTTGACCGGCGCCCGCGCCGCGGCGCTCGGGGCGTACGCCCATCAGGACTTCCCTTTCGACCGCTTGGTGGCAGAGCTGGGCGGCGCGCGTGGCGGCGGCATCCCTCCCGTCTACCAGGTGTCGTTGATGCTCCAGAACCTGCCCGCGCCCGTGCGGATGCCGGGTCTCGTGACCGCGGTCGAGGAGCTGGGCGGCGGCGCCGCGAAGCTCGATCTCGGCTTGGCGGTCGTGCCGGCTTCGGAGGATGGAGCGGAACGATTCGTCGCTCTTTTGGAGCTGAACCTCGACCTCTTCGATCCCGCGACCGGCGCGCGGCTGCTCTCCGGATTCTCGGCGATGTTGGGAGAGATCGTGACTTGGTCGGAGCGGTCTCTCGCTGAAGCCGAACTGCTCGCGGCCTCCGAGCGGCATCAACTGCTCACCGAGTGGAACGATGGGGATCTGGCGCTCGCGCCGCTCCGCGTTCACGACTTCCTCGAGCGCAACGCGCGAGTGTGGCCGGACGCCCTCGCGCTCGAATCGGAGCACGAGCCGGAGCGGCGGTATACCTGGGCCGAGGTGGCCGCCCACACGGATCGGTTGGCCCGCCGGCTCGCCGGATTGGGCGCGGGTCCGGAGCGGGTGGTGGGGGTGTCGCTCGAGCGGTCGGTCGATCGGGTGCTTGCCATGTACGCGATCTGGAAGGCGGGCGCCTGTTACCTGCCGGTCGATCCGGAGCTGCCGGAGGAAAGGCGGGCGCTGTTGCTCTCCGATGCGGCGGCGGTAGTACTGATGGCGAGAGACCTGCCGCCGGAGCTGTCAGGTTTGAACGGCAGGGTCGCGCCGCTTCTTCTCGGTAAGGAGGATGGATTGCCGGAGGCCTCCGGACCGGAGGAGGTTCCGCAAACGGCCTTGCCGGAAAACCTCGCGTACATCATCTATACCTCGGGTTCCACGGGCGTGCCGAAAGGGGTGGCGCTCAGCCATCGTCACGCGGCCGGGCATTTCGCGGCGGCGGCCGGGTTCTACCGCATGGACTCGACGGATCGGGTGGTGCAGTTCGCGGCGGCGAGCTTCGACGTTTCGATGGAGCAGGTGGGGGTGGCGCTCGCTTCCGGCGGCACGCTCGTGGTGCGCGGTCCGGACCTGCCGCCGCCGCTCGAGCTGTCGGCCTGGATGACGCGGCACGGGATCACCAACGCGAACCTGCCGACGGCGGTCTGGTCGGAATGGAGTCGCTCGAAGGCGCCGTTGCCGAAGGAGCTGCGCGTGCTGGTGACCGGGGGCGAGGCGATGACCCCTGACGCGGCGGAACGCTTTCGCTCGCGGCTGGCGGAGACGGATCGTCCGCCGGTGGTCTACAACGGTTATGGCCCCACGGAGACGGTGGTCACCGCGACTTGCTACGACTTGAGGTTTGGGCGATTGGCCGAGTCCGGCTCGGTGCCGATCGGCCGCCTGATGCCTGGGCGAACAGGGTTTGTAGTGGACGAAGCGGGTGAGATTCAACCGCTCGGTGGCGTGGGCGAGCTGGTGCTCGGGGGCTTGCTCGCGCGCGGCTATCTCGAGCGGCCGGACCTTACGGCCGAGCGATTCCGTCCCGATCCCTTTACGGACAACTTCGGAGCGAGGGTCTACCGAACCGGGGACCGCGTAAGGCAGCGGGGAGACGGCTCGTTCGATTACCTCGGCCGCACCGACGGCCAGATCAAGATCCGCGGCTTCCGCATCGAACCGGGGGAGATCGAGGCGACCCTCTTGGGGCACCGCCAAGTCAAAGACGCGATCGTCTTCGCCCGCGACGTGCCGGGCGCGGGGCCGCGGCTGATCGCCTGGTATCGGCCGCTCGGCGAGCCGGCCGCCGCCCCCGACCTGCGCGCCTTCCTCGCCGCGCGGCTGCCGGACTACATGGTTCCCGCGGCGTTCGTCGAGGTGGCCGAATGGCCGATTTCGGCCACAGGCAAGATCGATCGCCGCGCGTTGCCCGAGCCTCGGCGTTTGGGCGTCGGTGAACGGACGCCGCCGACGACATCGGTACAGCACCTGATCGCCGACCTCTGGCGCGAGGCGCTCCCGGAGGTGGAGGACGATCTGGCGATCGAAGACAGCTTCTTCGAGCTCGGCGGACATTCGCTCCTCGCGGTGCGAATCACCTCCAAGGTGGCGGCGAATTTCCAGGTCGACCTGCCCTTGAAACGCCTGTTCGAAGCGCCGACCATCGCCGGACTCGAAGCCGCGGTCCTCGCCGCCGAGGGTCGCCCGGGGAAGAGCGAGAAGATCGCCCGCGTTCTCTTGCGCCTGAAGGGCCTCTCGCCCGAGGCGAAGAAGGAGCGGCTGGCCGCGGGGTGAGTCTGACCGCGTTCGCTGTCCCCCTTTCCCCTCTCGTTTGCACTCCAGCCGTGTAGCTTGGGGGCGGCGTCCCCGCGCCGTTCGTTGGCCGCCTGCCGTTCTCCTCCGAGAAGACCGAGACCGAAATCTTGCACGTGCCGTCGTCCTCCGACCAGGCTCACGAGAAAAGCACCGACCAGACGCCGAGGACGGCGGGAGCTTCTGCGCCGATGTCGTTCGGCCAGGAGGCGCTCTGGTTCCTCACGAAGCTCGCGCCGGAATCGCGTGCCTACCATCTGTGCGGCGCGGCGCGGCTGCTCGAACGGTGCGACGCCGTGACCGGGGAGCGCGTGGAGCGGGCGTTCGCGGCGCTTTCCGAGCGGCATCCCGCCCTCCGCACCACGTTTGGCGAAAGCTCGGAAGGCAGGCCTGAGCAACGGATCGGGAGCGGCCCGGGGGTTGCCTTCGCGCGTGAGGTCGTACCCGACGCCGAGGAGCTGAACGCACTTCTCGCCCGCAGGCTCGATGCGCCGTTCGACCTCGAGAGCGGGCCGCTGGTTCGCGCCGGGTTGATCACGGCCGGCGACGAAACCGTGCTCTGGCTTGCGGCCCATCACCTGGTCGCCGACTTCTGGTCGCTCGCCGTGATGCTGCGCGATCTCGGGGTCGCCTTCTCGAATCGCGGCGAATTCGAGCCCGAGAGCGAGCCGCAGGTTTCCTATGCCGAGTGGGCGCGCTGGCAGCGCGAGCGGACCGCGGGCGCGGAGGGGCGGCGCGAGCGGGCCGCGTGGCAAGAGATTCTGGCGGGCGAGCTGCCGCGCTTGGAGCTGCCGACCGATCGACCGCGGCGGGCGAAGGCGACTTGGGACGGCGGCGCGGTCGACGTTCGCGTTTCGGCCGAGGCCGTGCGCGCGCTTGGCCGGGTCGCGAGGAGTGCCAAGAGCAACCTGTTCTCGGCGCTGCTCACCGCGTTCCAGGCGTTTCTCTCCCGGCTCTCCGGCCAGGACGATCTGATCGTCGGCACGCCGACC
>Ga0268264_10001640_pt1 | contig 20655 bp, 20 predicted proteins | sample KBSSwiS32_FD_190357 | JGI IMG/M metagenome (GOLD analysis project Ga0268264, IMG submission 190357) | Switchgrass rhizosphere microbial communities from Kellogg Biological Station, Michigan, USA - KBS Switchgrass S3-2 (SPAdes) (version 2) | ecosystem: Host-associated > Plants > Roots >...
ACTAACTGTCGTAAAGCAAAAGTCAACCACATGTTGAAAGTTTTGCAAATCTAAAACCCAATAGCACAAAACACTTACTGTTTTACCCTGGTAAGTTTCATTTCCCCTCTTTCATTTTTAATCAAGAGTTCGTTTTCATTAACAACTTCCCCGGTACTTTTGAGGGTCGTATCATTAAAAGAAATGCTGTACGAAAATTTCTTGCCATCAACCTTTCCATTCTCTATCTTGGTTTCACCAAATTGAGTTTTCCAGGTTCCTTTAAGTTCATTTCCTTCAACCTTAAAAGTGTAATTAACTTCAAAAGTACCATTCGGTGTCTCCCTGGTACCTTTCCAATTGCCATCAATAGTGTTTTGAGCAAACGTAGTCAAGCAACCAAAAACGAATAGCAGGCTAAAAAAATATTTCATATTAGTATGATTTAAAAGAATCCGAATTTACGAAATGTATATGAGGCTTCCCAATGTATATATCAAAAACAAAAGACGATTTAAAGCCGACCCCATCTTTCCAGGTGCCGGGAATTCGGGTGGCTGGCGCAACGGTTGCAATGGGCGATCTTATTGTTGGTTTGTTTCCGGCTTGCAACAATATTTTCTTTATGCGCATGCGCTGCGCCGTCCACGAAGCACATCTGTTGAAAGTCCGCGCGAGCCCTTGCGCTCTTGTATGCGTAAGGCTGAAAACTCTTTTTATTTTTTTGCGTGATGGCATGGCAATGCTAAGGAAAACCTTATTGATTTGTATTCTTTGCTTTTTCTGCCGCTAATTTTTTTTCTGCGTTTGCCCGTAATTCTTGTAGCCAGTTTTGAAAATCATCCGGGCTCACAAAAGGATGGGCTTCACCTGGCTTACGTGTTTGCAGGAGACGGGCTCTTTGAAATATTTTTCCCGGATCGGGATGGTTGGTGATACTTACCTGTACGTCTTTCATTTTTAGCAGCCGATCCATGCTCTGCAGGTAAACTTCAGTTTGTTGTACGCCTTCAAAGTTTAATCCTACGCCGCCCAGCATAAATGCCTTGTAGGTGTCGGTCCCGTCTTTTACCGGAAAAGACATAGATAGTACGCCCAGAGTATGACCCGGAGTGATATAGAATTTTATAGTTGTACCCCCGAGTTGCAGAGAATCACCATCACGTATAACCAGGTCGCGGGCGTCGCGTGTGAGGCGGGTATTTACATTGGCATAATCATTTTTTATTTTCCATTCAGCGATCTGCCAGTCGATTTCCGTCATCCCGATACGCGCACCGGTCAGTTTTTTAAGTGTATCTGCGCCCTCACAATGATCATAATGACCGTGAGAACAGAGAATGTATTTAATTTGTTTTGGGTCGAACCCAAGGTCTTTTACCGACTGAAGTATGTGTGCAGGGTAGTTCCTGTACAGTGCATCTATCAATACCAGGCCATCATCCGTTTTTAAGATGTATGCACTGACCCAGTCAATACCTACATAATAAAGGTTGTCAAATATCTTAAAGGGAGGAACTGTTTTGGCATTGTCATACTGGCCATACTGGGCGGTAGCTGTTGAGAAAGCAACAAAAAAGACAATTATTGTGACAAGTATTTTCTTCATGTATGGCAATTTGATGTCTGCTATGCTTGAGCCCGTTGGTCTTTCTACAGCAGCAAACAATAGCGTAACCGTTTCGTTTGCTATTTAACTTTTTTTCAGTTCAATTCCGATACTGCAAAGATATACACGTGCAACGATTTTCATGCCACCGCCTGCACAGCACCAGACACCTTCGTTAGAGTAGAACAGACCTTGTAATGACGCACGTGCAGGTGCAAAATAAACATGACCGCCCTGCTGTTTTATCAGGGTTTATCCCAGAACACATGTTGTGTTATTCCATCGCCGCCCATGCTCGTAACCGCTGCCTTATAGTTGTCAGCGTTTGAAGCTTTTTCAGCATCAGGATAAGACATGCGTCTTACAAACCCGCCGCCTGGAACTAAGTCATCGTTGTACTTATTTCGTGCCAATGCCGGGAACCCGCTTCTTCTCCAGTTAGCAAAACCTTCAGGGCCGTTTGTTATAGAGCATATCCAGTATTGTGTATTGATAAGGTTAAGTGCGTTTGCATCGTTATATGCAACTGCAGAGCCCAGCAGGTAGTTGTCTTTTTCTGTGTTTGATACGGCGGGGCTAAATGTGCCGGGAAATAAGTTCCAGTCATCCATAGCAGCTCTTACGCCGGCTTCATAGTATTGTTGAGTTGTAGTGCCGCTTGTAATCCACCCCCTGAATTTAGCTTCTGCCAATAATAATTGGGTTTGCGCATTGGTAATAAAAAGAGCAGGGGCAACAGTACTCACCATTACCTGGTAATTAAGCTGTGTGTAGTTTAGTCCTCCGCCTTTAGCGCCTCTGGAACCCGGAGCGGTTAAAAAACTTACCGCATCATATCCCACCGGAAATCCGTATTGGTTGGCTGTTGTGGTATCACGTGTGGAGGTAATGGTGGTAGGATTGGCATAACTGGCCCCGATATACTTCAGCCTGGGATCAGCAGTGCTTTTTAACTGGTTAACAAAAGGTTCAGCCAAATAATAAAAATAGGGACTGATGTTCCGCTGCAGGTTAGAAAAGCCATTGGGCACTGTACCATTATATTGGGTGACAACAACATTATCGCTGTTTGAAAGAATAACACCACCTGCAAATGCTTCCTGTACAATACTTGCGGCTTTGGTCGCATCTATTTTTGAGTAGCGCATACCCAGGCGCAGCATTAAAGTGTAACCGATTTTTTTCCAATGGGCCACTTGTGCGGTTATTAAAGCAGGGGTAGAGGTGGTGGAACCACCAAAAAATAAGTCGCCGGTTACATATTCATTTGAAGCAGATAAAGCCGCCGTAGCCGTTTTAAGCTCAGTGTAAAGGTCGGCATAGATATCGGCCATTTTATCATACTTCGGATAGTTTATCCCTTCCAGGTATACTTTTCCTGCATCGTTGTAAGGCACATCCCCGTATGTGTCAACAAGCGTCATAAACGCAAACGCTTTCCATATCCTCACCATATTATACAGGTTTTTATTGGCGGGGTTGTCTTTAACAATACTGATGATTTGTACCAAAGGTTTGATAACACCTGTGTAAGCACCCCAACGATCGTTGCTATAACCATCAATGTCCAGGTTAAATTGAAACCCTGCTGTAGCGCCTGCGTTATACGCATTTATATATTGCTGTACGATGGTTTGTTCTCCATCCCAACTGCCAATATTCATACCTCGTTCTGCCCCGGTAAATAACAATCCCGGGTCAATTTTTGTAATGGCATAAGGGTCCTGATTTTTCTTTTCAAATCCCTTTGTGCAACTCAGCAGGCAAAGCGCTGCAGCATGGAAGATTATAAGACAACTGATTTTTTTCATATAAATAATTTTAAAATTTCACATTTAAGTTAAGTCCCAGCGTCCGGGTTGTTGGTTCGGTATGTTGCTCATATCCCAGGCGGCTGTCGCTTGTTGAAGCGAAAGCTTCCGGATCAACTGTGGGTATATGCTTCATCAGCAGTGCAGCATTGCGGCAAAAAGCAGATACCGTAAGCCCTTTAACAAACTTTGCCCTGTTACTGATAAAACGGGAGAGGTCATAAGTAAGTGTGATATTTCTTAACTTGATAAAGTCACTGCTGAACACAAACGGATCTCCTATATTTTGAGAGCGATATTGAGCATAAAATGTTTGCGGGGCAACTGATACTGTATTCTTACTTCCATCAGGCAGCACACCATCGAAAACAACCCCGCCGCGACCTACCAAAGAATTCTTGCCTATACCTGATCGTAAACCGTTTAATGCCGTTGACGAAAATACCTTACCGCCAAATTTACCATCCACCTGAATTAATAAGCTCAATGACTTGTAGCTAAATGTGTTTGCTATCCCACCGATCCATTTGTAGTTTGCACTACCATAGTTTACGAAATCTGTTGAATGCTGAAGTCCTCCTGAACTATTTAACATTACCTGTCCCTTAGCATTGCGCAGGTAAGTATAGTCTACCAACTGGTTCATCTCTTTGCCAACATCGTATGTTAAGTAACCTATAAACTCATTCCCTGTGCCATTAAAAAAGGTTACTGTCTGGCGGGTTTGCCCTGGGTTTAATGCTAATACTTTTGAAGTATTATAGGATCCGTTTACCGATACACCCCAGCTAAAGTTTGAGGTTTTAACAGGTATTCCTTCAATCATAACCTCTACACCTGTATTTTTCAACTTTGCGATGTTAACATATTTAGTACCATATCCTGTAGCGGTTGATAAAGCAACCGGCAAAATCTGATCAGTAGTCCTCTTGTCATAAACGGCAATGTCAAAATTCAGGCGGCTGTTTAAGGTTCTTAATTCCAAACCTATTTCCTTTTCGCTAAGACTGTAAGGCTTTATGAATGGATTTGGAGTAGTTCCGTTAGCATCAGACCCGTTAAGAGCAATACTTCCGATTGGGTAGGTGCCGAACAGTTGTGACGCGATTGTGTAGCTCAACTGGCTGCTGAAGGGAGGTACCCCGTTTGCGTTACCCACCTGTGCATAACTCATTCTTAATTTACCATAATTCAGCCATTTCATTTCAGGCAGCAATTCGGAAAAAATGAAACTGGCGCTGGCAGATGGATAATTGAAAGAATTTTTCGGTTTAGCGACTATTGAACTTGGAGGCGTAAGCACAGAAAAATAGTCAGTACGATCAGTAAGATTCAGGAAAAGCAGGTTTTTATAGCCAATATCTGCAAAAGCATATAAAGAGTTTACCTGCGATCTGCTGATACCGTAATCCTGGGTTTTGGTAATGCCATTTGATATGGTATAGACGTCTCTAACTACAAAGTCTGTCACACTTTGGGTAGAAAGGTTTCTGTTAACTGTGTAGATATTGCCACCTACGCTTGCGTCTATTGAAAAATTGCCAATTTTATGGCTGGTTCCTAAAAGGAAGTCGCTATTCATTTCTTTGTTGTAACCCGTGGAAACATTGTAACTACCCGCCCAGCCACCGGTGGCACTATTGATGGGTGCGTTGGGTGCATAATTGCTTGGATTATTAGCTTCATTGTTATTGTACCCGAAGTCGGCATTTACACGACCCTGCAGATACAACCATTTGGTGAAATCATACCTGAGGGAAACCGTACCTAACAAACGATCCCTTTTGGTTTTATCAAACATCCGCCCGATAAGATAATAAGGGTTAGTCAAAAGATTATTAAAGGGGTTGGTTGATAATATGGTACCGTCAGGATTTTGAACACTCGTTTTCAGCGTTGAAATTGCAACCGTTAATGGAATACGGTTAAGGAAGCTGGAAAAACCGATACCCTGGGCGCCGACCAGCGGAGGGTTATTATTTTCCTCGTGGGTATAGTTAATATTCACCTGAAGCGTCAGCCTATCAGTAACCTTGCTGTTAAGTCCTAAGTTAAAGATCTTTTTATGATAAGTATTACCAGGGGAAACACCCTTGGTATCCTGGTTTGAAAAAGATACCCGGTAGCTTGTTGAGGCATTACCGCCGGAAAGCGCCAACGTATTCACATACGAAGTGCCCCTGTTGTAAAACTCCTTCAAGCGATTTTTATCAGGGAGATAAGGCCTTAAAACTCCATCATACTGGACTGTAGGAGCACCGTCATATTTTTCGCCCCATGCCAGGTTACCGAATGATTGCGCCTGGGCCTGTGTGGAAGGACGTACACCATTAGAACCAGTACCGTATTCGGTTTGGTAATCTGTATAATCCAGGATCGCCTGGGTAGCAAAGCTTGAAGTAAGTTCCACGCCAAATTTCGAATTTTTAGCACCAGTTTTGGTAGTGATAATAATGGCGCCGTTTGAAGCTCTTGAACCGTAAAGCGCTGCTGCTGTTGCACCTTTCAGTACGGTCATTGACTCAATATCGTCCGGATTTACCTGTTGCAGATTGTCGCCCTGATCTGTAGCAGGGCTACCACCCTCGGCACTACGGGCACCCTGATCCATTGGCAGACCGTTAATAACCATCAAGGGCGCATTATTTCCACCATTAAAACCGGACTGACCACGCAAACGAATCCGGTTACTTGCACCGGCACCCGCGGTGGGAGGAGCAATTTCCAAACCAGCTATTTTACCTTCTAAAGAAGTCATCAGGTTGGTAGTGCGATTCTGGGCGATTTCATCAACTTTTACAGTAGAGGCGGCGTAACCCAGTTTTCTCGCTTCTTTTTTTATACCCAGGGCAGTTACCACAACTTCATTCATCTCCTTTGCCTGGGTTTGCAATACTATGTTTATCACCGTGCGGCCGCCCACGGTTTCGTTTTTTGTGCCGTACCCTATATGTTGAAACAGCAGTACTGAATTGTTTCCCGCTACTGTAATACTATAGTTACCCTCCTGGTTGGTAACTGCACCGGTTGAAGTACCTTTCTCTAAAACGCTTACACCAATCAGCGCTCCACCGTTATTGTCTGTTACTTTACCCGTCACAGTTTTAGCAATAACATTTTTATTCTCATTTTTACCACCTGTTGCGCCGGCAGTTAAAGCACAAAAAAGTATTACGGCAATACCCATAATAATACGCGGACTTGGTAATATTTCTTTCATTTCTTTTATAATTTTGGTTTGAAATGTTATTATATTTTATTGGTGTCTATATTAAAATCTGAACACGTTGGCAGGGGCTTTTTCGGAGCCATACAATACAGCGACGGTAGAATCTTTCAATACAGCCATGCTTTCAATATCTCCGGCTAACAACCTGCAGGTTATCTCCCTGGTTACGCTGATTACTACCATCATCAGCACCCCCGCGCCCTGGTTCATAGGAAGGATGTTAATTGCAATAAGCGGCGAGTTGGTTGATTCGGCAAAACCAACCTGTCCAGGCAGGCGTATTTGCGTGCTGGCCGTGGCCGGAGGCATAATGTTCGGACCAGCTATCCTTGCTTCAAGAGATTCGATACGATTAATAGTCCTGTTAGTGACGAGTTCATCCGGCTTAACAGCGCTTGCAGCATATCCTGATTTTCTTTCCTGCCGTTGTTAGTTACCAGTAGTAACACTTCGCCGTGTTACGTTTATGGTTAAGTTGCGCCGACAAGAGGCTTGTTATTTCATCAGAAAAGTATTCCGGTTATTGTCTGCCTGAACGAAAAGGCTGAGATGAACATAGATAGCGGGAAAAGCAAAAGGCATGTTACCCCTTCCGGGGTATGTTAAGTTTCTTCATATAGCAATTGTTTTAGGTAAAAAATCGTTACTGGCAGTAAATTTATACTAACGTAATGTGACAGACTTCCATTAAAAAACTATGGCGAATATTATACAACACCGGTATTAAAGTGTTCATTGATGAGTGTGAAAATCCCTGAACAGAAGTAAAACGAAGTTTAAAAGCATTGATAATTGCTATATTTTGAGCCGGGTTCAATGCGCTTACACCCAGCAAATGATGCAGTTGCGGGGTTTTGTATTTATTTATTCAATTCATTACAGTGATTTACTTTTTGCGATGGTTGATGGCTGGATAAAACATGGTAAACTGTAGCCGTATGAATTGCACGCTAAACCAACCACAGCCTTTGGTGCAGGATTTTTAGAAGACCCATGTTAGAGACATGTCGATTAAAAAAATTATATCTCCGTCCATTTTACCATCTTGTGAAAGATTGCAAATAATGCTACGCCGACATATAGATAGCAATGATACCATTCAGCAAATTGCGCATGAAGAAGGTCGTACAAGAATAAAACTACTTGCACCGGCGAATGGTTTTACTGCTTTCAATATAAAATTCGCGAATGAGTTCTTTGTAAAGGATCGCCTGGGTAAGCAACACTTTGATCGGCTCCATAGCCATCTATTTATTTTCTACCATCATTATACCCACGCTTTTCTGCATGATGCGTTGTGGAATTTGCTAATAGGTGAGGTGCTCTTGTTGGATATTACATGGTCTGCAAAGTTTAAAACATAGTGGCTGCGCCAGGCAAGTGCGCTACGAAATCAAGACAGGCGAGATCAAGGAACTTTTATTCAGTGATCCTTTCCGTAATACACGTATGTATAAACCAGGCGAACTTCTATTTTCACGCGCAGTTCCAATTACCTGACAAGTGGAAAGGCAGTCCGAAGCTGCAACAGAAATCCCAGGTGTACACCCTGCAGTGTCCTTGAATCGCCAAGACTTTCCTCTAACTGCGACAATTGTTTCATAAGCAGCGCGCTATTGCCTGACAGTTTCAAGCATTCTTTCAGCAGCGGTAACACCTCTTTCACATGACCGGAATAATCATTCACTGATTTTTTATGCTGCTCGACCTGCAGAATGAATGACGCGGATTGCTCCAGGAGTTTTGCGGCAGCATCCGATTTTTTCCTGTCCAGCATCTTTTGCGCAATATCTTTTTGTATGTATATTGTTTGCAAATAATCGGCAATATTTCCTTTTTGCAATTCGATACTTGTCAAATAGGCATCGAGGGCATTTAAAAACGACAATTGCGATATCATTAATTCATTTGCTTTTTTGGCAGCAAGCATGGAGTCAATCCGTGTCAATGCAGCTGCCAGTCCGAAGGGATCGATAGGAGCCTTGCTCAGTACTTGCTTTGTAACTGATTTTAGAAGGGATAGATTCCGCTTACAGATTGAGAGATAATCGCCCTCGCTTGGTTTATTTTTTTCAATGAATACCAGGTCCTCTTTGCTAACCTGCTCAGCTTCCTGGCTCCCATAAAGCTTTGACACCCGGCGAAACACCAGTGATTCGTACCGCAGGTTTTGCATAATGACCTTTTCTACGCTGGCATAATCACGGGCAACAGTAAAACCATTCACTTGCACACCGTTCCTCAGTTCTCCAAAACCGACTGGAAACACTGCCCCTTCCTTATTACCGGTTATCGGATAGCTTATTTTCAGAAACCGCGTTTCACCCGGTTTCATAGCAGAAAGTATAAGCCCATTATTGCCCGCCTCCTTTGTTACCCTGCCGTTGATAACCATCACCGATGGCCGCAACTTCAACTTTGGATTAAGATCCGACCGCCAGTTTATGACAATGTCCCTGTTCTGCAGACCCGGGTTGTGAATCGCTGCATAAGATGATACACTGCCGCTGCCACCTGGTGGAACATGGTATACTTCCATATTGCGTTGACCCTTATTATTGTCATTTAAAACCATTAAGTCGGTTCCATTCGACCAGCCTGGTGCATGACCCAGCAAGGAAGGCACTGTAAGCGGATCCGCAGCGGAAGATAGCTCCACCGCAATACAGGTATGATTAGATGTCGTGACAGGCAGTTCCCATTCATATCCACTGCTCATCGTCTGTTGCAGATCGGCAGCGCCAAATGCCAGGATAGGGTCGGCAGTTGTATTGGCGTTTACATAATTGCTTCCCGTTCCAAATTCTGAATATAGAAAATGCAGTGAAACATTGGTTGGTGAGCCTGCAGCTTTTCGGTGCACACGTGCAAATCCAAAATTTTGCCCATCGGTTGTCTGCCATGGATCCTCACTTTGCGGTTGGTCATTGGCGTTAAAGGTTCCAGCTGTATTGCTGCGCATATTCCAAACATCGCTGTTTACGAAAAACCAAGGATCCGTAGAAGGCTCCAGGCCCGGGTCAAAGTCAGTAGGAGTATGGGTGAAATCGCGAATGTAGAAGTCATTGTTATCATCCATTTCAGTCACCTGGAAAAAAAACGGATCCTTTGAAACCCCAATGACGGTAACATTATCAGTGCCGAGCAATTGATGCGTACTGAAATTTGCATTTCTCTGGTAAGTTACTCCTTGCGGAAAATTTGCATTATCAGGAAAATTGGAGGCCGCAAAGATTCCATAAAAATCTTTGCCTATCGCCACGAGGTGTTCATAATCACCCAGCCAGGGGCCTGCATCGCTAACCAAAGCGGTCGAGAGTACGAGGTCACTCCAGGTGCTTCCGGCATTGCTACTTCGCTGAAGATGTGTTTCCCAGCGCTGCGTTGTGCCGCTGCCGGTTAACTGCTGGTAAAGAAATCCGAGTTTGCCTTTTATGTTTACGGCCAGCGCCGGGTTAGTGGCATTGGTGATAGTGAGCAGATCGGCTGACCAATGCTGTCCAAAATCGGTCGAACTTCTTACATGCAAAGTATAGTCAGTAGTTCCAACCCGGTCTGCCCACGACACATAAACTATGGATGCATCCAATGGATCAACTGCGATAGAGATATTGGACGCTACCAGCCTGCTGCCACCCAGGTTCACACCAAATGCGGGAAGGGTCCTGGCTGTTACTACGCGCTGCCCCGGCAGCGCATCCGTTAAATCACTTAAACTCCGGAAAGGAGTTGCACCTGATCCCCAATTGTCATCCCGGGCTACGACTACATCGCTACCAGATGATGTGACGTTGTAAAAAGCAATGTAAACCACACCGGAATTGTGTACAGTAGGGCGAACTCCTGGCATTACACGCGTAGTGCCAGGGCGATTGGGAAAAAGATTCGTAGCGAAACCTGCAGGTGCAGCAGCAGTGCGGGCATCGAGCGATAAATTAATACCCGCAGGCAGTGGGGAGCTTCCCCTGTCATTGGCCGTAATAAATACACGATCCTTTGTAGCCCCCGATCCACCCAGTACGGTAGTGGCCTGTACATATGGTTGATCCACCGTTGACCTGGTAACCATTAGGTCAGCAAGAGTGGCACTGGTAAAATCGGGCACCCGCAGGATATTCATTGTGAAAAGTGTTGCATTTCCTCTCAGATCACCGACGTATAACCGGTCACCTGAGCCTGCAAACCTTACTGAAATATCATTGCTGCCAAATGTAGGATCGTTGCCAGGTATAATAGAATTGAGCGCCCATGTATTACCGCCATCTGTGGAAATGTAAATCGGTGCATTTGCACCACCCATCGGGTCAGGCGTAAATGCGGTACCCACCACCTGTAGTTTATTGGACGGATTCACGGTAAGATTTGTCTCCACGTCGTGAACTGTTTGATTACTCTGAAGCTGAGGCACCATATTCACCACACGTATTTGCGCTATTGTTGAATAGCCCGACAACAGGCAGAACATAATAACAATATAAAAATGAGTTTGTATGCTGGAGGGTTTCATAAAAAGTATATTAGAGATTACTATTGTTTTTTTAACAGGTTTCTGATGATTGAAAGGTTGTTCATAGATTGCACATCCCTTTTGTCCAGCAACGTAAAACCCCTCACCGGGAAAGTCGGAGGCGCCTGTTGTGATTGCAACAGGAAAATTCCTTCCTGGCCACGGCTGAGCTTTGGCGAATTGCTCCACGATACGTCATCGCTGCTGGAATAAAAAACAGTAACCTGCTTACTGTTAGTTTTGCCTTTTAAAATCGTCTGAATTTGTATGAGCGCCTTTGAATACTCAGGGTTATGTTCAGACTCGAATGCGAGATTTTGTTTTTCTTTTATTCCCACTTCAACCACGGTTCCGATTATGACCAAACTGGATTTGTTCAATTCAACCCTGATGCTGTCATTGTGTATATTAATTCTTTCGGTGGCGATCTTTTGTTTCAGGCTGTCCTGCAGATTTCTCGCCTGCACATTGGGAACTTCTTTGACACCAAGGGTTTTCCCGTAATACCAGCCAGTCGTATAAAATACTTGTCGTACATTTTCTTTCTTGTCGCTTGCCGAGGCAAGCAACACTGTAATGTCTTTTCCTTCCATCAGTTGATAGGGTTCTACTGCATCAATAACTTTTTCAACTTTTACGACCGCAGTATTACTGGTCGGGGGCAGATTAATATTAGATGCGTTCATTTTTATAATCGTGCCATAGAAAATAAAATTTGATTTGGCAATAACGCTCCGGATGCTTTCCTGCGAAAAAACTGATACGCAGTAACAGGAAGTCAATATTAATAATATGAGCCGACGGGTAACGGCGGTTAACCCTCCCTCCCGGTAAATTTGTTGTTTCAGCATAAACTATTTTTTAGAATTGTAAATACGAGGATAACAAAAGGCCGGAATTTGCAATCGTGGATTACAAGCCCGCCTGGCTAAGCAAGGGCAAGGAACTGGCGCTTTCATTGGGAAAAACGAAACCAGGTATGACAGATTCAACCGAAGCACTTGTTAATCATGATAAAGCTATCTGTTTGGCTGTAACTTTCCTATACCCCTTTCGTGGTATTAATAAAGAAATGATAGATGTCGAATTTGTTTTTCCAGAATAAGAAGCTTTTCATGATACAAATCAGATAGTAAAAGTCTCAGATTTCCTAATGGGCCGTCAATACGTGTCTGAACTTTCTGATTTAATCTTTTCACTTTATCATTATAAACAAAAGATGCCCTGATTCCTGATTTTACAATTGATTATACTACAGAAGAGGTTCGGCAATTGAGTAGTGGGGCGAAACTTGTAACTTCTTTTTTATAGTTGAGAATTTTTTTTGCAGTCAAGTAATCGGCCCGGGGCAATATATCGCGGACGGCAACAAAAGACAACCCGTTGTCGGCAAAAAGATGGGGCACGCTTCTTGTCCTTAGTTTCCACAGGATCGTTCTTTATACAAGCCGAAAAACCAATACTCATTCTTTGTGCGTCAGCGCTTTACTTTTCTCCAGCCCGTCAGGTAACAGCGCACACACAATTAATTAGCCCGTAAACAAACGATTAACCATGTCTTATCCCTTATCGGGGCATTAATACCCCTTTAACGGCAATCACTTTTTTTACACTCAAATAAATAAAAACAAATGAAAAATTTACTTTCTCTTTTATTATTGTCCTTTATAACTGTACAGATGCACGCACAGAAGCTGGATGCTAAAGATGTGCCGGCACCTGTTACGGATGCTTTTAATACTTCACACCCTTCCGTGAAGGATGCCGACTGGAAAAAAGATGGCAAATACTATAGTGTGGGATACCAGGTAAATAAACTGGACAATACGGTCACCTACAATATAAATGGAGGCCTGGTGACCACCAACGAAGGTATACCCGTCTTGAATCTGCCGAAATGTGTTGCAGATTATGTGCGTTTGAAATACCCGCATGACAAAATTAAAAAAGCTACGAAGACAACTGGTACTGATAATACCGTCTCATATATTGCAAAAGTAGATGATCAAAATCTGCATTTTGACCTCTCCTGTAACCTTACAAGCACGGAAAAAGCTGATTGATTTACTCAATTCATTATAAAAGCGTCCTCTCCCCGGGGACGTTTTTTAGTATTTCCTTCTTCAAATTGATTATCGTCTTTTTACCACAGCCGGCACTGGACATACGGAAGGCATCGGATTGGAGTTCGGTCCAACTCAGTTTACCTGCCGTTACGCCAAAATTCAGCGTGCACATCGTCGAGCAGGTTTAAGGCTATCTGGTTTGCCAACCATTTTTAGAAATTTGTTTGAACCTGTAACCTGTTGCAATAATAAGCGTCTGATATATTGTAACAGGTAAAGCAAAACAGCAACTCACCATAAACCTTTAAAAATATTTTTTATGAAACGCAAATACATCACCCTGCAGATTTTAATCGCAACTAAAATGAACGGCAAAAATAACGCAGTAAAACAAGTGGCGTCTGAAGTGAATACTGTACCGACTCATTACATATTGTAGACTTTACCGTTTGAAGAATATTCTTATTAAGCATTAACCCGTAAAACAGAAACGTTTTTGAAGCCGTCTCATAAGACGGCTTTTTTAGTTGACTAACGTGCTGCTTTCAAAACTATCTAACAGAAACCCTGCCTTTTCTACCATAGTAAGATCAGGCTTCTTGCCATAAAGAGGTTTGTGTGAAATGCCCCCCGCATTGTTCACCCTTTGCAGGCCAAAACGGAAATAGTTGAAAGGGTTGACTTATTTCCAATACCCGGGTCTCACCCGGTTTTTTCATTGTGCGTACGCGCTTTATTTGCCGGTGAAATTATTTGATTGCTTTGCGATTGGGATTTTTATTGATACAATCTGTTGCTGAGCATCATCACGCAGGAAAATGAGGCACATCAATCAGTATGCTGACGCCATTAAGCATTAGTGAGTATTACCTTCAATGCATTTTCCCTGGCCGCATGTTCAAAGGTATCGTAGGCTTTTATAATATCTGCCAGTTTAAAATGGTGTGTAACCAGTTGTTTTGAATTGAGTTTGTTTGACTGAATGGTCCTGAGCAGCAAAGGCGTGGAGCTGGTATCAACCAACCTGGTGGTAATGGTTATATTTTTTGACCATAGGTCCTCAAGGTGAAGCGCGGCGCTTTTGCCATGCACGCCGATGTTTGCAATGATTCCGCCCGGTGCAACCAACTGCTCACATAGTTCAAAGGTTGCCGGAATGCCCACCGCTTCTATTACAGTATCGGCACCCACGCCATTGGTATATTCTTTCAGCATTTTAACGGCATCTTCGCTATTGTTATTAATGATTTTAGTGGCACCAAACTTCTTCGCAACGGCCAGCCGGTTGTTATCGGGGTCAATCATAATAATTTCGGCCGGGGAATAAAATTGCGCCGTCAGCAAGGCGGCAAGTCCAATGGGGCCCGATCCCACAATGGCTACTGTACAGCCGGGTTGCACTTTGCCATTTAGTACACCGCACTCAAAACCGGTAGGTAAAATATCACTTAGCATTACCAGGGCATCTTCGTCAGAACCCGCCGGCACATGATAGAGACTGGTATCTGCAAATGGTATCCTGGTGTATTCGGCCTGGGTGCCGTCAATCAGGTGCCCAAGTATCCATCCTCCGCGTTCGCAATGCGAATACATGCCGCGCCTGCAATAACTGCATTTGCCGCAGGAGCTGATGCAGGAGATGATAACGCGATCGCCTTTTTTAAAATCGGTAACCGCATTTCCGGCTTCTTCTACCACGCCCACACCCTCGTGCCCAAGAATGCGCCCGTCTGTTACTTCGGGTACATCGCCTTTCAGTATATGCAAATCTGTTCCGCAAATAGTGGTACGGGTGATTTTAACAATTACATCTGTTGGGTCCTGTATTACAGGTTTTGGTTTTTCTTCCCAGGATTTTTTGCCAGGCCCGTGGTATACCAGTCCTTTCATTAAAATAGTTTTAAAAGTTAATCAATTTATTAAGTTAATTTTTTGATTCTTTCACCAAAGAATTTTCGAAGCGACCGGTAATTTCTTCTATAAGAATCCTGTAAATAACCGGCCGTATGCTCAGGGGCTGAAGATGGAATTCCTTTTCAAAATACCTGGAAGGCAACACCGCAGTTTCGCTAATCTTTAGTTGAATATGCCGATCTGCAAATAGTTTGAGAACGGCATAGCGTTCATGTTCTTCCTTCAGCTCCTGGTAGGTGCCCCATACGATCACGCTTTTCCAGTTATTGAGATTTTGTATATCGTCTACCTCAAAACACACAGCAGGATTTTTACGCATCATGTGTATTTTCATGCCTTCAACGGAATGAGCAAAAATGTCTTTGCCATCAAATGCGTATTGAACAGGAACTACATAGGTTCTTTTGCCATCGGTGCAACCAATGCGGCCAACAACATTGCGTTGCAGCATTTCTTTTGAGGCCGAGGCGGAAAGTGTACCAATCATAATAATACGTATATGAGCATTCCAATATGATCCCTGATAAAAGGAATTAAGCTTTTTACCTGCAGTTTCAAGGGCCGGATTGATCAAAGCTACTGCAGCTATATGCCGTATTCAATGATTTGTATCAGTTCAATGAATGATTGAAGCTGGCGGGATAATCACTCAGGCGCTGAAGCAGGATGATCAGGCAGGTGTTTTAAGGCCGTCAAATGCCGCAATTATTTTTTTCATAAACAAAAAATATAAGGTAAACCCTGTGTGCAAACTTAGCTGCAATGCAAGTATTTAATAATGATTATTGTCATGAAAAAGTATAAGACTGGTCAGGTCAGGCAGGAGCTATTTAAGCAGGGCATATATGGCCTTTTTATACTTCCTCTTCTGCGAGGCCCCTCTACCGACATCTTCCAAGTGCAGTCTGTGCTACAATAAACATGAATTTGCAGAGGAGGTTGTGGGCGGCGCTCCGGGTGTAGCTGCCGATTATCGAGCTGTTTTAATGCCATGATAAGATTGTGCTGAAGGAGAATCGACGGAGAATGAAAGCTGCAGTGCGGCTACTTGTGCAGGTGGGTTGTCTTATGTATTTTCCATAAATTGCCTGCTCAACCAGACTCCATCATATACGTATGAAAAGTGTGAAACTTGCGGCACCTGAATCGCCTGCTCCTTCCAGGGTTACACCCGAGCAGGAGCGAAGCGTTTTGTTGGACCTGGGAAATGACATTACAAGGGTTCGGGACAAGAATGATCTTATCACCCTTTTTAAAAAGCGAATCAAAGCCTCATTTTACTTTACGCATACGATTGTTACCCTGATTGACTACAAAGACGAAACCTATGTTCCTTTTCTGCTCGATAATGATGGTTCTCCTATCCGATCGCATCCAAGGTACCAGGAAATGGTCCAGGCCCGTTTTTCGCTCAACGACCCCTTTATTCAATCTGTATTGCAGGCAAATGATCCCATATCCTTTTTGCTGGAAGACATAATGGACCAACCGAAGAGCCCCGCTTTTCTCCGCGTTAATTATGAAAAAGGCGTAAGAGAAATTCTTATGACCAGGCTTATGAAAGAAGGAAAGCCAATGGGCTTTATTCATATTTATTCCGATAAACCTGGCAGTTTTAGCGCCGAATTTAAAAATGTTATCAAAGGTATTGCACCCCAGTTATCAAGCGCCGTATCCAATATTATCAAAAATGAGGAGTTGCTGAACAAGGAAAAAGAAAAATCATTCCTTCTTGATTTTAGCAGCGATATCGCAACGGTAAGAACGAAAGAGGAACTTGCCCGCGCCGTTCGAACAGCATTAACTAAGTTAAATCCACGGGGCGGTTTTGTTATTCGCAGGATCAATGAAGACAACACTACCATGAGTCCTTATGTCTACGATCTTAGTAAAACACACGATCCAAAGATATTGAGTGCGCTGGAGAAAGCCAGGTATCCTATTAACGATGGACTTCAGAATCGGGTACTGAGTAGTTCCATCCCTTTAGTGTTCAATGTAGACAGAGAAATACAACGTGGCATCAGCTCAGCCTATCTTCAGTACTGGAAGCAGATGGGATTCAAAGACATCGTAGGCATCCGGTTGCGCAACGGGCAAACGAATCATGGAATCTTGTTCCTTGACATTGAAGAGACCAATGTGCAGTTGTTGCAAGGTATTTGTTCGCAAATATCCATCGCCCTGGCCAATATTATGGCCAATGAGCAAATCAGTAAAAAACAGGAGGAGCAGGCCTTTCTGCTGGATTTCGGCAATGATATTACACAGGTAAGAACGAAACTTGATCTTCAGGCTGCTATTTTCAGGGTATTGGATAAAGCGATGCATACGCAACTCGCTATGATCCGGGTGATAGATGATGACGGTTTCCATATGTCTCCGTTTATGCATGACAAGACCTTGTTTGCAAAAGCAAAAGTGGATTTTGATAAAATGTCCGCCAACCGGATCAACATCGAAGAAAGATATACAGCACAAGTGTTGGCCAGCAAGGAGGGATTAGTGTTTAATGTGGAAGAAGAATTAAAGAGTGGCAACGCATACGCAAAACTATGGAAAACCACCGGCTGGAAGAATATGTATGGCCTGCCATTGCGGGCAGGAGACAAAAATATCGGGACCATCTGGCTGCTGGCCGACCGGCTGAGCAAGCTGATGTTGAAAGGAATTTGTTCACAGATATCCATTGCCATTGCCAATATACAGGCCAATGAAAAACTACTGGCCTATAAAAAACAACTCGAAGTTGAAAATGATTACCTGAAAGAGCAGATCAAGACCATTTATAATTTTTCAGAAATCATTGGCAGCGGCGACGAGATGCAAAAAGTATACCGCCTGATCTCACTGGTAGCTGATGCCAATACCACGGTGTTGGTATTGGGCGAAACCGGCACAGGCAAGGAACTCATCGCCCGGGCTATCCATAATGCATCGCCGCGCAAAGACAAGCTGATGGTAAAAGTCAATTGCGCTGCATTGCCTGCAAATCTTATCGAAAGCGAATTGTTTGGTCATGAAAAGGGTGCATTTACAGGGGCCATGGAGCGGCGCATCGGTAAATTGGAACTGGGCAATAACAGTACCCTCTTCCTTGATGAAATCGGTGAACTGCCACTTGAAGCACAGTCAAAATTATTGCGTGTAATACAAGAGCGCGAGCTGGAAAGGGTGGGCGGCCAGCATACAATAAAAATCGATGTACGATTAATTGCAGCCACCAATCGCAACCTGGAAGAAGAAGTAAAAGCCGGCCGTTTTCGTGCCGATCTGTATTTCCGTTTGAATGTGTTTCCTATTCACCTGCCACCGTTGCGTGAACGATCAGAAGATATCGAAGCACTTACTCATTTTTTTGTACAGAAGTATAGCAGGAATACCGGTCGTACGATCAGGAAAGTTGCACCAAAAGTAATACAACAATTACGCAGCTATACCTGGCCGGGCAATGTAAGAGAGTTGGAGCATTTGATAGAACGCAGCATATTACTGGCAACCGACGGCACATTGGATGATGTATATATACCCCGGCATACAGATGCAGAAAAGCAAGAGCCGGCCTTTCTCTTAAACCGTTCATTGGAGGAAGTAGAACGCAGTTATATTATTGAAACATTAAAACGTTGTGCCGGCAAAATCTCGGGCACCGGCAGCGCTGCTGAAATATTGAGAATCCCCGGCAATACTTTGCACTCTAAAATGAAAAAGCTAGGCATCCGCAAGAGCGATTATTTTGCCTGATAGCAATCCCACCCCGGGCTGCATTCTTCCCTTTATATAATGAAACAAATCGTGCTTTCACGAAATACAATGAAAAGCAATAGGGCTGTATTGAAGCAACTCATTGGCTGTCAATAATTTTATTGTTTGGCACCTGGTTGGCCTGTTTGGTTTATCACCATTTAAAATTTAAAATCATGAAAATTGTAGTCATTGGAGGCACTGGCCTCATCGGAACCAAAGTAGTTGCACAACTTCGTCAACGCGGACACCAGGTTATTGCAGCCTCTCCTGCCACAGGCATTAATACGATCACAGGAGAAGGGCTGGCTGAAGCGATGAGCGATACAGCCGTGGTTATAGACCTGGCAAATTCTCCATCATTTGAAGACAAGGCCGTCTTGGAATTTTTCCAGACAGCCGGCCGCAATCTGTTAGCGGCAGAGATCAACGCCGGCGTAAAACACCACGTGGCGCTTTCAATTGTTGGAGTTGACATCATGCAAAACATCGGGTACATGCGGGCCAAAAAAGCGCAGGAAGATCTGATCAAACAATCAGGAGTGCCTTATACCATTATCCGGAGCACCCAGTTTTTGGAGTTCCTGGCAGGCATCGCCAATCAGGCTACTGATGGAAACGAAGTACATCTTTCTGATGTACAGTTCCAGCCCATTGCTTCAGACGATGTAGCCTTCTTTGTGGCGAAATATGCCCTGGCGGCGCCTATCAATGGCAAGATAGAAATAGCAGGCCCGGAACGTTTTGAGATGTATGAACTGGTTGCCCGCTATCTGCAGCATTCAAATGATCCGCGCAAAGTGGTGTCCAACGGCAAGCCCACATACTACGGCGGAGAAATTGGCCATTCGGCATTGGTACCGGCCGGAGAGGCAGCGCTGGGGACCATCAGCTTTGAAAAATGGTGGAGCAGCCAATTACAAAAAGCCTAAGGGAAAATGATCTGCCACCTGTTGAAACGAAGATGACGGGTGACAGCTTGCCAGGGCGGTTGTAATGGGAATGCACTTTCCACCTGTTCGTGCACCAGGATATCCCTACGCCGGCGTATTATCCTTACGAAAACCGGTCAACAACATGGCAAGTCAACAGGCAGCAGATCATATTTTATGCAACAAATTATTCACCCATCAACATAAACGCCATGACTTTTTCCTTCTTACACCTCAATACGAAAAGACTGAAAGACCAGGCAGTTGAAGACATGCTATTTCCAATTCATGAACCGCTGCACAATACGAGTGAAGGCAGTGAGTTTCTTGACGATGGTCTCCGTATGGCAGACCTGCAACGGATTCATACCGAGGAAAGCATTTCAGCCGGAAGCCCTGAAAACCTGCTGTAGCAGGCAGCAACAAATAAGCTGTTAGCAATGATGCATCAATTAAGATACGCTGCGTGGGAAACAATAATTAAACTAAAAATTAAATGATATGAAAAACTATGAATCACTTGTCGATGCTTTGGATGATCTCAAGAAAAGAGGTTATGAAGCTGACTTTGAACAGCCATCAAATTGCCTGTACTGTAATAACCTGGATATGCGATTAAATGAGGAAGAATTTCACGTAGATGAGGTTGACCGGGTTGAAGGCGATTCCAATCCTCATGATAACGTTGTCGTATATGCGCTCACTTCTCCTACAGGGGTAAAAGGCACTATAGTGGATGATACGGAGCCTATTCCAAAAATTTAATATCACTGTTGTCCGGAGAAAATTACAACGGTTCTCTTAAATACAAGCTCAGCTTGCATTGTAGCGATTAAACGTAAACGAAGGCTTGGTATAGACTGA
>Ga0268264_10001641_pt1 | contig 20648 bp, 16 predicted proteins | sample KBSSwiS32_FD_190357 | JGI IMG/M metagenome (GOLD analysis project Ga0268264, IMG submission 190357) | Switchgrass rhizosphere microbial communities from Kellogg Biological Station, Michigan, USA - KBS Switchgrass S3-2 (SPAdes) (version 2) | ecosystem: Host-associated > Plants > Roots >...
GACGATCCCACGATCGTCCTCGTCGCCGGCTGCACCGACCTGATGGTTCGCCCTCCCGAGGTGCTGCACGGCATGGAGCGAGTGATCGACCTGCTGGCGATCCCGGAGCTCTCTGGAATCCGCGAAGTCGATACCGGCCTCGAAATCGGCGCCACGACGACCTTCACCGAAATTCGCCGCTCGCCCGCAATCCGCTCCGCCTTCCCGGCGCTCGCCGATGCGGCCGCTCAGATCGGCGGCTTGCAGATCCAGAACCGCGCCACGCTCGGCGGCAACCTGGCGAACGCAAGCCCGGCGGGAGATTCGCTGCCGGTCCTGCTCGCTCTCGACGCCACGGTGGTCATCGCGGGCCCTACCAGTAAGCGGGAGATCCCCTACTCCACCTTCCACACCGGCTACCGGAAGACCGCTTTGCACCCGGGTGAGATCCTGGCGGCCGTGCGCCTTCCAAATCCCTCGCCCGGCACGATCCAGGCGTTCCGCAAGGTCGGTACCCGCGAGGCCCAGTCGATCAGCAAGGTCGTGGTGGCGATGGTCGGCCGGGTGGAAGACGGCCGGATCGCCGATCTCCGCCTTGCCGCCGGGAGCGTCGCCGCGACCCCCGTCCGCCTCCGTTCCGCCGAGGAAGCGGTCCGCCGTATGCCTCCCGGAGAGGAAGCCGCCGAGCGCGCCGGACGCGCCGCGGCGGAATCGGTCGAACCGATCGACGACGTGCGCTCGACGGCCGAGTACCGGCGCTTCGCGTTGGAGCGGGTGGTGCGGCGGCTGGTTTTGGGGCTTGGCTCCGGATCGTAGAGTAAGAATGACGCCATGCCGACCACGTTGAACGCCGCCTCTCTCAGCGCGACCCTCGACCGGTTGAGCCAAGCCAACTTGGCGCTATCCCGGAGCCACCCCGGCGATTCGGGGAAACGCCAGCCGGTGCATACCGTCTACGGCGGCGCGCACCTGTTCAAGGCCGACGGGGCGGCGAAGCTCGGGGCGATCGCCCTGCGCGCGCTCGAAGAGTACGCGCCCACTCCGGCCGATCTCGCCGCGGCGTTGGACCTGCCTGAGGCGCTCGCCGAGGTCATCCACGGGCGCGTGGCCGAAAAGTTGAGCCGCGAGCCGGTCGAAGATTTCCGCGCCGATTTCGAGGACGGCTACGGCAACCGGCCTGACGAAGAGGAGGACGGCCACGCGGAATCCTGCGCCCGCGAGATGGCTGCGGGGCTGGCGGCGGGAACTCTGCCGCCCTACATCGGGATCCGGATCAAGCCGTTTTCCGAGGAGCTGCGGCAGCGGTCTCTCCGCACTCTCGACCTGTTCGTGACGGCGCTGGTCCGGGAGACGGGCGGTCGGTTGCCGGACAACTTCGTGGTCACGCTCCCCAAGGTGACGATCCCGGAGCAGGTGGCTGCCCTCGCCGACGTGTTCGATCTTCTGGAGCCCGCTCTCGGCCTCCCGCCGGGATCGCTGCGGCTGGAGATCATGATCGAGACGACCTCGGCGATCCTCGGCGAAGACGGCCGGTCGCGGCTGCCGCTGCTTTCCGCCGCGGCGCGGGGACGGTGTGCCGCCGTCCATTTCGGGACCTACGACTACACGGCGTCGTGCGACATCACGGCGGCGGAGCAGCGGATGAACCACCCGGCCTGCGACTTCGCGCTGCACATGATGAAAGTCGCCTATGCCGGCACGGGGCTCTGGCTGTCGAACGGCGCCACCAATGTCCTTCCCGTGGCGCCGCATCGCGCGGCCCCCGGCGGCCCGCCGCTCACTCCCGCCGAGGGGGACGAAAACCGCGCCGTCGTCCATCGGGCCTGGCGCCTGCACGCCGAGCACACCCGCCACTCGCTGATCAATGCGTTCTACCAGGGTTGGGATCTCCATCCCGCCCAGCTCGTGCCGCGCTACGCCACGGTCTACGCCTTCTTCCTCGAAGGGCTCGACGCGGCATCGAACCGCCTGCACAACTTCATGGAGAAAGCCGCCCAGGCGACCCTGGTCGGCGACATTTTCGACGACGCCGCGACCGGCCAGGGCCTGCTCAACTTCTTCCTCCGCGCGATGAGCTGCGGCGCGATCTCCGAGCAGGACACATTGGAGAAATCGGGGCTGACGCTCGAGGAGCTGCGCGGCCGCTCGTTCGTCAAGATCCTCGCGGGACGGCGGGAGTAGGCCGGCAGATCCTGGGCTCGCCAGGCTCCAGCCTGGCCGCTTTTGCCTTCGGCGCGCCGGCTCGCCCGCCGCGGCGGTCGAGCCAGGCTGGAGCCTGGCGAGCCCAGGAAAAGCTCAGCGCGTCCTCGAACGGCGCGGTCAACTCCTCCGTAGCGTCGCCTCGATCAAGCCGTACGGCTCGGTCGTCGCGACGAAAATCTCGTTTCGATTTTCCAGTCCGAACGGGGTTAGATCGATCGGAATGTGGTGCCGGTTGGGCATCGTGAGGTGGATCTCCTCGACGCCCTCCAACCGTTCGAACACCGCCTCGCCCATCGCGTAGAGAGTGTGCTGGACCGAGCGGCTGTCGTGCTCCGCGAAGGTTTCGAGGAGGATGCGGCGGACTTCGTTCCACAGATGCCCGAAGGCGACGTCCGGCTGCGCATACTTCCAGGAGGCCGAAAGGGCGGTCGCGAGCAGGCGGTCGGCGGTCTCTTTGAGCGTGGTGAATCGGTCGCGCGGGAAGCCCTCAAACGCCGATTTTGCGGTCTTCATCACCACCAGCTCTTCGATCCCCGCCGTGACCTCCACTGCGTCTGAAGTGCGAGATACGACCGCGGTTCGGCGCTCGGCACCGGCCCGCCGGAACGCGTGGGCATGCGGCGCTCCGCCGCTTTCGATCCGTTCCCAGAGATGCTCGACCAGCTCGACCCGGGCGCTTGCGACATGCCGGTCGGTCCGGATCAAGTGCTCCGAAAGAACCAGGCCGAAATCCTCGACGTCGTCGAACGGATGCTCTGCCGCCAGGGCGTAGACCGTGTTCTTCATCGTGTCGGTCGCGACGACGCCCGCATTGTCCCCCTCCCTATAGGCGGCGGCGAAATCCCCCTCTAGGCGGATCGCGAGGGTGACGTCTTTGAGCTCGTGGCGATCCGGCCCACGCCGGACGGTCACCAGGCGAACGCCGGATTTGCCGTAACGATTTTCTGCGAGTGTCGCGGTCATTGAGTCAGCTCCCCCGGTAGGTCGAGTAGCCGAACGGGCTCAAGAGAAGCGGCACGTGGTAGTGCTGGTTCGCATCTCGCACGTCGAACACGATCGAGGCTTCCGGATAGAAACCTTCGATCCCGAGATCCCTGAAGTAGGCGCCGGTCGCGAAAATGATCCGGTAAGTGCCGGTCATCAAGGCGGCTCCTTCCGGCAGCAGGCGGCGGGCGCGGCCGTCCGGGTCGGTCGCCGCGTTGCCGAGGTTGAGCCAGCCGGCTTCGGTGTGGATTTCCAGTGTGATCGCAACGCCCTCGGCCGGTTTGCCGCGGGCGGTGTCGAGGACGTGAGTGGTGATGCCGCTCATGGCTGGGCTTTCATCAGGCGGAGGCGCGTGATCTTGCCCTGTTCTTCCGCAGCGACGGAAAGTTCCGTGTCCGGATCGTTGTGCAGGCGAGAACGCAGCAGGCCGAGCATCTCCTCCGCGCTCTTGCCTGTCGCGCAGACGATGAAGATATAGCCGAAGCGCTCGGCGTAGACGCGATTGGCGTCCTCCAGCTCGGCGAGGACCCCCGCCTCGGCGGACGCGACACCGGACTGCTCCTGTTCGGACCAGCGGCGAAACTGCGCGTCCCCGACGGTTTTCCTTTCGCCGAGTTTTCCCCCAATAGCGGGATGCGCCGCGAAAGCTTCCCGCCAGTCGGCCGGAGCCAGGCCCCACCAGATCCGGTCCGCCGCTTCGAGGAGCGCCTCGGAGCCGGTGTACGGCCGGCCCTCGGCCATTCCCCGTGCCCAGGCGTGGGAACCGCAGCAGGCGAGGAACGCCGCTTCGGCCTCGGCCAGCGAAAGGTCGTTCAGGTTCACCCGGCGATCCTACCGAACAGGCGCAGGCGGGCGACGCCGCCGTCCGGGTAGATGCTCAGCCGCACGTGGGTGAAAAGCCCGCCCGCCCCCACGAGATCGTCGAATAGGTGCCGGGTATGCGGACGCAATGCCGTCTGCGGCAGGATCTCGCGCCAGCCGGAAAAGGCCGCATCCGAAACCTCCTCGGACGTCGCTTCGAGAGTGTCGCACCCTTCCAAGACGCAGCTACCCGGCGCGTTGCCTTTGAAGTGGGACGTGTCCACCTCGGCGCGCGCGAGGTGTCCCCGTCGGCCGAAGCGCACGATCGCCCAATCGTGCCCCGGCCCGCGGCGGCGCCTGGTCTCCCACCCGTCGTGCATGCCGAGCGACGGCCCGGGGAGAATCAGGTGGTGCCGATTGCCGAAGAACATGTCGCTGCACGCGAGCACTCGGCCGCCGTTTTCCACCGCCGCAAGGTCGATCTCTCCGCGAGACCCAAGCCGCGCCCAATCCGGCACCACCTCGCCGTGGACGCGCAGGCGCGCGACGCCGCCGTCGGGATAGATGTTCAAACGGAGATGGGTGACCCGGCCCAGATCTCCTCGAAGGGGAAAGGCGTTCGGGGCGTTTCCTTCGAGCGACGAGAGCGGCAGGATCTCTTTCCAGTCGGCGGCGACCAGCTCCGCCGGGGCCGGATACCCCTCGACGACCGCGGCGTCGATCGAGCACGACTCGGGGTAGTTGCCGCGAAAATGGCGCGTGTCCACCACCACGCCGCGCGGAATGCCGGGCAGGCCGAGCCGGAGGATCGCCCAATCGTGGCCGGGCTCGCGGCGCCGCCGGGTTTCCCAACCGTCCATCCATTTGCCGACGTCGGTGTATTGGCCTTCGATGAAGACCGGCTCGGCGGCCTTGAGCAGGTTCTCCTTCGGCGCGAAGAATTCGTCGTTCGCCGCGAGCACCGCGCCGCCCAGGCGCTCCGCGGCGAGGTCCACGAGGTCGGTAAAGTCGGTCATCCGGTCATCGTCCTTGCCCGTAGAGAGGTCCGCCGATGGGTCGATCGAGAAAAGTGCCGTCATCGTAAACCGTTTTGCCCCGCACGAGCGTCGAACGAACCACGCCGAAGAGCGTTCGTCCGGCGTAGGGCGTGAGCTTGTGGCGGTGCTCCAACTTCGCCGGGTCGACGGTCGAGCTCCTCTCCGGCTCCCAGATCACCAGGTCGGCGTCGCACCCCGGCGCGATCGATCCTTTGCGGTCGTCGATTCCCGCGAGCCGGGCCGGCGCCGCGCACATCCAGCTCGCCAGATCGCTGATCGACAAACCCCGCTCACGGGCGCCGGTCCACACCGCCGAAAGAGAAATCTGAAGTGACGAGATCCCGCCCCAAGCGGCACGGAAATCTCCGGTGTCGAGCTGCTTCAGCTCCGGCGGGCTCGGCGAATGGTCGGTCGCCACGAGATCGATCTCGCGCGCGGCAAGAGCCTGCCAAAGCGCCTCCCGCTCCGTCCGGCCGCGGATCGGCGGCGCGCACTTGAACGCCGTCGCTCCCTCGGATATCTCCTCCGCGAAAAACGTCAGGTAATGAGGGCAGGTCTCGACCGTGATCGGCAGACCTTCGGCACGGGCCGCGCGCAACGCCGGGAGCACCTCCGAAGCGGCGAGGTGAACGATGTGGACGCGGCACCCCGTCTCCCGAACCAGCCGCGCCATCAGCTCGAAGGCCTCGACCTCCGCAGCCGCGGGGCGCGAGCGGAGCCAACGGTCGTATTGCCGCAGCTCGGCCGGGCCGGCGCCTTCCCACACCCCCGCCGCCGCCTCGATCGGCCCGGGCACCTCGGCATGGACGAGCAGCACGGCGCCATGGCGCGCCAGCTCCGTCATCGCCGGCCGCAACTCGGCCTCGCCCGCGCCGGGGAACTCGTCGACCCCTGACGGAACCAGAAACGCCTTGAATCCCAGGACGCCGTCCGCGATCAGCCCGGCGATCTCGGCCGGGTCGTTCGCGTTCCCGGGCACGATGCCGCCCCAGAAGCCGACGTCCACATGACATTGCCCGCCGGCCGCCCGGATCTTCTCGGTGAACGCCGCGCGCGTGGTCGTCGCGGGAATGCTGTTGAGCGGCATGTCGACGAGAGTCGTCACCCCGCCAGCAGCAGCCGCGCGGGTCGCGGTGGCGAACCCTTCCCACTCGGTCCGCCCCGGCTCGTTCACATGCACGTGGGTATCGACGATCCCCGGCATCACCACCGCCTCCTCGGCCTCGACGAGTGGGACGCCCGCCGGAACCTCCGAAAACGGCGCGACGCGCTCGATCCGCCCGTCGCGAACGTGAATCGAAGCGGAGCGCTCGCCTTCGGGCGTCACAACTCGGTGGCCGCGAACGATGAGATCCAGGGGAGTCATAGGAAGGTAACGAGACTATAGGATCGCCCGGACGTGGAAAAAGCGACGACCCAAATCGATCCTCCCCTGCTGCTCCAGCGCGGCACCGTCCTGACCCTTGACCCGGCGGCGACGATCCTGCCCGGCGCGGACGTGCTGATCGATGGCGGCGACATCGTCGCCGTAGGCCGGGTGCCGGAGCCGCCGCCGGGAACGAGAGTCCTTGACGTTTCCGGCTGCTTCGTGCTGCCCGGCCTGATCCAAGGGCATCTCCATCTCGGACAGACGTTCTTTCGCGGTCTGGGCGAAGGGCGCCGGCTGCTGGCCTGGCTGCGCGAACGGATCTGGCCGCTCGAGGCGGCGCACGACGACGAAAGCGCCTACTGGTGCGGCCTGCTCGGCGCCATCGAGTGCCTGCTCGGCGGCACCACCACGATCCAGGACATCGGCATCGGACCGGGAGCCCCCGGCCTGCTCCGGGCGATCGCGGACTCGGGCCTTCGCGCCTTCGCCGGCCAGTGCCTGATGGACAGCGGCGTCGGGCTCCCGAGTGAGATGCGCGGCGACACCGACGCCGTGCTCGCCGCGACCGAGGCCCTCGGCGACCGTTTCGAGAGCGCGGGAAGAGGGGAAAAAAGAACCCGCCTGCGCTACCTGCTCAATCCGCGTTTCATCCTCACCTGCTCCGATCCGCTCTGGGCGGGGATCCGCGATCTCTCCCTCCGGCGCGGCTGGCCGGTCCACACCCACGCGTTGGAGCAGCGGGATGAAACCCTCGCAGTGCGGGAGATCAAGAACGGCCGCGACGAGATCGAGTACTTCGCCGAGCAGGGCGTGCTCTCGACCGACCTGCGCCTCGCCCACGGCGTCTGGATCACCGCCGAGCATCTGGCGCGGGTATGCACCCATCGCTTCAGCGTCGTCCACTGCCCCAGCTCGAACCTGAAGCTCGGCTCGGGCGTCGCCGACCTCCTGGCCATCCGCAGCGCAGGAGTGCCGGTGGGGATCGGCACCGACGGCGCCGCCTGCAGCAATCAGCTCGACAACTTCGCCGAGGTCCGCCTGGCGGCACTGCTCCAAAAAGTCAAACACGGCCCCGACGCCTTCTCCGGCCTCGACGCCCTCCGCCTCGCCACCTCCGAGGGAACCAAAGCCCTCAACCTGGACGCCGAGATCGGCACGATCGAAACCGGCAAAGCCGCCGACCTCGTCGTCCTCGCCGCCCCGACCGCCGGCCATCCGGAGCTTTGGGGCGCGCCGCAGGCCGATCCCCACGACCTCGTCGCCTTCGGAGCGAGCCGCGCAGCCGTCCGCCACGTGGTGGTCGACGGCCAACTCCTGGTCGAAGAGGGCCGGCTCACGAAGCTGGACGCCGAAGAGATCTTCCGCGAGAGCGAGCGCTGCCTCGCGGCGCTGATTCGGCGGTCGGGGGTGGAGCTTTGAGAATTACACCTTGCGCCGCGGCTTTTGCTTCTCGGAGATCGACTTAACGACCGTGGTGCCGCCGCCTTTTTTCATCGGGGGCGGGTCAGCCTGGGCGATCGCCGCTTGAATCAGGGCGAGAACGCCTGGCGAGCGGAAGGGCTCGACGCTTGGGAGCCGAATGAAGCGGTTTTGCTTCCCGCTGCCGAGCAACAGTCCATCAGGGTCCGGCAGCGTCGCTCCGTAGTAAAACGACAAGCCCACGCCGTTGGCCGCCGCCGCGATCGAGACGATGCAGTCCGAAGGGCGCCCCGTGGTCGAATAGCCGATCGCCAAGAAGTTGTAGTTGTCGTAGACCAGCTCGATCGTCGTCGGTAGAAGCTTTCGGACCTCTGCCCGGCAGGCATCGATCAGGCGGCCGACCTCGGGCTCGAACTTGGCGATGAATCCCGCGAGTTGCTCGGCGGGATCGGCGCTGGGCGCGCTCTTGGGGGCGGCGGATTTCATCGCTTTTTATCCTATCGGACTCATCTACTGCACCACCGCCAACCGCGTGATCGGCGGCAGGCAGCGGCTCTCGTCGCAGGCCTGATAAGTGAGCATCAACCGGGCAGCTTCGGCGTCCTGGTGCAGCTCGCCGGTAATCTCGACCGTCCCTTCGTAAATCGAGAGCGGCCCGTCGCCGTAGGCCATCTTCACTTCGCTCCCTGGCGGGTAGACGATTTCTTGGAGCCGCGCACCCTCCGCTTCGATCAGGGTGGGGACGAGAAACTCCGCGCTCGCGGGATTGGCGTTGATGTGCCACCCCGGCTCGATCGAGAGGATCAGCGCGAACTTCCGCCAGCCGTCGACTCTCGGCTCGGAGAGCTCGAACTGCGGCTGCACCAGGTGCTCGGCCTGGCTCGCCAGCTCCTCGAACGAGGGACCGACCGCCTCGTCGCCCGGAATCTCCGACGAGAGGCGCCAATAACGACGGGCGGCGATCGCGGTGGATTTCACTCCCTCCGGATGCTGGGAGACGAGCGACGCACCGCTCGCGAGCGCGCTACGCGCCATGTCCAGATAGCCGCGGTCGCCGGTCTGCTCGAACAGGCCGAGCAGGTTGTCGATCGCGATCGCGTTCGAAGCCGGCAGCGCGCCGTCGAACACATCCTTCGAGCGGAACAACACGTCGGCGCTTTCCGCGCTGGTGTAGAAGCCGCCGTTCGGATCTCCCAGCCGGGCGGTCTGCTCCGCGGTCAGCTCGCGGGCATGATCCAACCAACGCGCCTCGCCGGTCGCCGAGTGGAGCGCGAGCAGGCCGTGGACCAGGAAGGCGTAGTCGGAAAGAAACGCCGGGATCTTCGCGACGCCGCCGCGCCAGGCGTGGTGGAGCGTGCCGTCCGGCCGCATGCTTCCCAACACGAAATCGGCGGCGCGGGCGGCGGCCGCAACCAGCGACGGCTCGGCGAGCAGCTCGCCCGCGACCGCGAGCCCCGCGATCGCGGTGCCGTTCCAGTCGGCGAGGATCTTGTCGTCGGTCGCCGGGCGTTTCCTCTCCGCGCGGGCGGCGAATAGCTTTTCGCGCGCGGGGACGATCTCGGCGAGCAGCTCGGCAAGCGGCATCCGGCGGCGCTCCGCGACCTCCTCGAACGACAGCGGCTGGTGCAGCACGTAATAGCTCTCTTCGAAAAACGGCGGCCGGTCGAAGCCGTAGAGCGGCGCCAGGAAAGGCGTGTCCTCGCGGCCGAGGACGGCCTCCAGCTGGTCACGGGTCCAAACGTAGAAGGCGCCTTCGTGGCCGTCGGTCTCGGCGTCGATCGCGCTCCAGAACGCGCCTTCGGGAGAGGTCATCTCGCGCGCCAGGAAAGCCGCCGTTTCGCGCACCACCCGCGCGGCTTGGGCGTCGCCGGTGCGAGCGTGCTCGCGGGCGTAGATTTCCAGCAGGAGCCCGTTGTCGTAGAGCATCTTTTCGAAATGCGGGATTTTCCACTCGCGGTCGGTGGCGTAGCGATGGAAGCCGCCGCCGATCTGATCGTAGATCCCGCCGCGCGCCATTTGATCGAGGGTGAAGGCGAGCATCTGGCCGGCGGCCGGCATCTCCCCCGCCACCTCGGCGAGCAGGTGGAGATTCGACGGGCTGGGAAACTTCGGCGCCCCGCCGAATCCTCCCCATGCCGGATCGAAACGCCTTCCTTGAGATTCCGCGGCGCGTAGCGCGCCCACCGGCGCGGGCGGCGCCGACGCCGGGGCGTTTCGCTGCTCCAGGTAGCGGCGCATGGCGCCTTCCAGCTCCTGGCCCTGTGCCAGCACGTCGGCGCGGCGCGTGGCCCACGCCTCCGCAAGTTGCGCCAGCACCGCGCGAAAGCTCGGCCGCCCTTGACGATCCTCGGGTGGAAAGTAGGTTCCGGCGTAGAACGGTAGCAGGTCCGGAGTCAGGAACACCGAGTTCGGCCATCCTCCCTGGCTGGTGAGGATCTGGGTGGCGGTCATGTAGATCTCGTCCAGCTCCGGGCGCTCTTCGCGGTCGAGCTTGATGTTGACGAATTTGGCGTTCATGAGCGCCGCGGTCTTCGGATCGGTGAACGACTCCCGCTCCATGACGTGGCACCAATAGCAGGTCGAATAGCCGACCGAGAGGAAGATCGGCTTTTGTTCTTCTTTGGCGCGCGCCAGCGCCTCCGGCCCCCAGGGATACCAGTCGACCGGATTGTGCGCGTGGAGCAGAAGGTAGGGGCTCGATTCGTGGGCTAGACGGTTGGTGGATTGGGGGGCGGCGGACTCGGTCATGGGATTCCTCTCGGCGAGAGGGGGCATTGTAGGCGAGCCCTTCGTCGCGGCCTATTCCGCGCGCAATGCCGTCACCGGCGAGGTCCGGGTCGCCCGATAGGCCGGCACGAGGGTCGCCACCAGGCCGGCCGCGATCAGGAGAGCGGCGGCGATCGCGAGCGAGCCGAGATCGAACACCGACTCGCCGTAGAGCAGGGTCGACAGCTTGTCCGCCGCGACCTTGGCCAGCGCCGCCGCGAGCGCGACCCCGGCGAGCAAACCGAATCCGATCAGGAACATCGACCGCTTGGCGACCAGGCCGACGATGCGGCCATGGCTCTCGCCGAGCGCCATGCGGATGCCCAGCTCGCGACGCCTCGTGGCGACCGCGAACGCGAGCAGACCGTAGACGCCGATCACCGTGAGCACCAGGGCGGCGCCGCCGAAGAAGCGGGAAAGGGTGGAAGCAAGACGCGACCGGACCAGCGAGTTGGCCACCCGCTGCTTCATGGTTTCGATGTCGTCGACCGGCACCTCTCGGTCCAGCTCCTTGACCGCTTGACGCAACGCGCTCGACAGGCCGGCCGGATCGCCGGTCGTGCGCACGACCACGAACGCGAGGGGCGAACCGGCCGCGGCGAACGGCAGGTAGTAGGCGGGATCCGCCTCTTCTCCCAGGCTCCTATTGCGAACCGGGCGCACGACGCCGATCACCTCGACCGCGGCGCCGGGGCCGAACGCTTCATCGTAGAAGCTCTTGCCCAGGGGAGACGTCCCCGGCCATAGCGCCCGGGCAAGCTTTTCGTCGACCAGGGCGACCCGGGAACGCGGCTTCTCTTCGGCGGGAGCGAACAGCCGCCCATGGACCAACGGAATGCCGAGCGCGGCGAAATAGCCGGACGAGGCACCGCGAAATCCGGCGGGAACCGGAGCGGCCCCGGCATCGCCGCCGACGGCCCGCACGGTGGTGACGTTGGTGTCGCCCACCAGAGGCAATTGGGTCACCAGACCGGCCGAAGTGGCACCCGGCAGGGCGCGCAGCCGCTCGACGAGAGCGCCAAACCAACTCGCCATCTGGCCCGGCTCGGCGGCGATCCGTTTCGGCACGATGAGCGGTACGGTGAGCGCTCCCTCGGCGCGGAAACCCGGATCGACGAGGTCGAGCCGCGCGAGGCTCCGATCGAGCAACATGGCCGCCGTGAGCACCGCGAGCGCGAGCGCCACCTGCGAGATCACCAATCCCGCGCGCAACGGCTGGCGTTCGCCGCCGCCGCTCCCTTTGCTCCCCTCCTTCAGCCGTTCGACGACGTCCACCCTAAACGCGCGAACCGCGGGCGCGAGCCCGAACACCAAACCGGTCAGAACCGCGGCCGCCAACCCGAACAGCAACGCCCGGCCGGAAAATTCGACCCGCGAGATGACCGGAAAGACCCGCTCCGGAATCGTCGCGAGCAGCGCCTTCAAGGCCCAAAAGGCAAGCACCACGCCGACCGCGCCGCCGAGCAGGGAGAGCAGCGTGCTCTCGACCAGCAGTTGGCGGACGATCGCGCCGCGCCCTGCGCCGAGCGCCGCGCGCAGCGCCATCTCGCGCTCGCGGGCGAGCGCCCGGGCGAGCAGCAGGCTCGCAACGTTGGCGCAGGCGATCAGCAGCACGAGGGCGGCGGCGATCGAAACGAACAGCACCATCGGTCGGAACCGGCCGATCAGCTCGGCGCGGATCGGCGTCGGCAACAGGCGAAAGCCGCCGTCCGGCGGATAAGACTCCGGATGCTCGCGCACGAACCGCTCCGCGATCACCGCCAGCTCGGTCCCGAGCTTCTCAATCGAGATCCCCGGCGCGAGGCGCGAGACGATCACCAACCCGCGCGCGTTGCGCGGCGGCAGGGCCGCCAGGTTCATCGCGATCGGCACCCAGAGATCCTGATTGGGCGCGAGAGCGCGAAAGCTCTTGGGCATCACCCCCACCACCTCGTACGGCTTGTCGTCGAGCAGGATCCGCCGGCCGAGCACACCCTTGTCCCCTTCGAAATGCCGTTGCCAGAGGGAGTAGGAAAGGATCGCCACCTGGTTCTGGCCGAAGACGTCCTCGGAGATCGCGAACGTCCGGCCGATCTCCGGCGGCACCCCCAGCAGATCGAACAGGTTGGCCGAAACGCGACCGCAGTTGATCCGGGCGGGCTCGCCCTCACCGGTCAGGTTGAGGGTGAGAGGAATGACCGCCGCGCTCTTGCCCAACGACTTGGCCTGCGCGACGAGATCCAGGTACTCGTACCCCGACAGCGGCGACCGGTCGATGCCGTCTCGGATGAACTGGCCGTAGATGACCACGACCCGATCGGCCGCCGGGTACGGCGCGGCGCGCAGGATCAGAGTGTCGGCAAAGCTGAAGATCGCGGTGGCGGCACCCACGCCGAGCGCCAGGCAGAGGACCGCGACCGCGGCAAAACCGGGAGAACGGGCAAGACCACGCGCGGCTTGGCGGATGTCCCTCAGCAGAGATTCCATAAGGTCAGGCTCCTACCGTACGGTCGATTAGTGCCACGGACGGCCCCCAGCGGGACCGCGAGCCGCGGACCGGGCGGGGATGATACTCTTACGAGTCGTCGCGTTTAGCGCAGCACCTGCCGGAGGTCCTCGGCATCGAATCTGACCCTTCGGTCTACGGGAGGAGATGTGGCTCGTCAGAACTACCAACACGGAAAGCGCCAGCGCGAGCTGGCCAAGAAGCAGAAGCAGGATGAGAAGCTCCAGCGCCGCCTGGAGCGGAAGAACAACCCGCTCGGGGACGACCCGAACGCTCCGGCGGAAGCGGGCGAAGGCACGGAACCGATCGAGGGCGATGATTCGGAGCCCCAAGCGGGAGCCGACTCCGCAGCCGATTCCACGCCTGAGGGCGAGCCGTAACCCTCCGCACTCGTCCGTTGATCGATCCAGCCGCCTCGGCCGCGGGAGCTACCTCCCGCCGGCCCCGAGGCGTGCCGCCGCCTCGGCGAAGCTCCGGCGAAACTCCAGTTCCATTTCGGCTTTTCGTGGCTCGGGCAAGAAGGACGCCGCCAGAGCCGCGAGCGAAAAGCCGGCGAGGTCGTCCGTACCGTAGCCGAAGGTGCGGGCGAGACGGGTGTACTCGGTGGCCAGATCGGTATCGAAGAACGGCGGATCGTCGGTGTTGACGTTGACCGCCGCTCCGGCGCGCCGCAGCCGGTCGAACGAATGCGCGGCGAGATTGGGATAGACGCCGAGACAGACGTTCGAGGATGGGCAGATGTCGAGCGGCAACCTCCGCTCGACCAGCTCCCGGACCAGCGCCGGATCCTCGATCGCGCGCACCCCGTGATCGAGCCGATCGAGGCCGACGACGTCGAGCGCCGAGCGGATCGATTCCGGTCCGCCATGCTCCCCGGCGTGGGCGACCACTTTGAGCCCCGCGCTGCGCGCGGCGTCGAAGTGCTCCCGGAACGGTTCGTTCGGGTACCCGTTCTCGATCCCCGCGAGCCCCACCGCGACCACCAGCCCGGTGGTGTCGGCAAGCGCCCACTCGATCGTCTTGTCCGCCGCGGCGACGTTGACGTTCCTCACGATGTCGGGAATCAGCCGCATTGTGACGCCGAGATCGCGTTCGGCTTCGGCCACCGCGTCGGCGATCGCCAGGCGCACCGCCTCGCCATCGGCGCCGTTGCCCAGATGGGTCTGGATCGTGAAATGCGCCTCCGTGTAGACGATGTTCTGGCGCGCCTGCTCGGCCAGCACGTCGGCGGTGAGCGCTCGGAAATCTTCGGGGGAGCGCAGGCAGCGCGAGCAGGTGAGGTAGATCTCGACGAAGTGATCGAAATCGCGGAAGCGGAACCATTCGCGCAACCCCGCGATGTCGCCCGCCGGCAGTTCGACGCGATTGCGCTTGGCGAGATCGAGCAGCACGTCCGGCCGCATCGATCCTTCGAGGTGAACGTGCAGCTCGACCTTCGGAATCTCGAGCGCGAAACGATCGAGGTCCGGACCAGCCTCCGGGCTCCCGGCGCTCACGCGTTGTGCCCCGGGCGATTTTCCGGGTGACCTTCTGGATGAAGCCGCTCGGCGAGCAGCGCGAGCACGGACGGCGGCACCAGCCCGGTGAGATCGCCGCCGAGCCCATAGACCTCTTTGACCAGCCGGCTGGACAGATAGCTGAAATCTTCCTTCGGCATCATGAACACGGTCTCGACGTTCGGGTTCAAGCGCCGGTTCATCAGCGCCATCTGGAACTCGAACTCGAAATCGGAGACGGCGCGGAGGCCCCGGACGACGGTGCGCGCGCCCAAGCGGGCCATGAAATCGACCAGCAGACCGGAGAAGCTCTCGACCCGGCAGGGCGCGCCGGGGAAACTCTCGGCGAGCAGGTGCCGCACCATGGCGACCCGCTCGTCGACCGAAAACAACGGCCGCTTCTCCTCGTTGAACAGCACCGCGACCACCACCTCGTCGAAAATCGGCAGGCAGCGTTGGACGATGTCCAGGTGGCCGTTGTGGAACGGATCGAACGAACCGGGATAGACCGCGATCCGTCGCGTCGGAATGCCTGTCATCGGCCCTTCGCCCTCGCTATCTTGCCTGTCAGATCGAAAGTTGCCGCATTGTACGCGCCGTCGGTCGCGCGCAACAGGAGGTAACGGGCTCCCGCCGGAACATCCAGGATCAGCTCCTCGCGCCGGCCGTCGAGCAATCCGTCCGCCGCGCGCGCCGGATGCCACTCTCCCCCGTCGATGCTCACCTGGACGTCGCGTACGGGACTCCAGGCGTCTTCGAGCGTCACATTAAGGTGCGTTCCCTCCATCTCGACTCGGGCAAGCACCGGCGGCGAATGATCGACGGTGAGCGCCGGGCTCACCTCTTCCGCGGTCAGGCCGTCCCCCGCTTCGTTGGCGTCGGCGTCGGTCGCCTCCAAGCGGAACCGATAGAGCCCGTCGGGCAGCGCGCCGACGTCGAAGCTCAAGTATTCGTCCGTGAGATCCGCCGCCAGTTTGAGCCAGCCCGGCCCCTCGTGCGGCCCCTCGTGCGGTAAATTTCCGGTGTCTTCTCCCACGCCATTGCCCGCGGGGCGAAAGGTCAGCGTATAGCGCAGCGGATCGCCGTTCGGATCGCTCGCCTTCCAGCGTAGCGAGCGGTAGCCGAGCTTCCAGAGCGGCTTCAGGCGCCCGCTGTCGTCGATCTCCTCGGCCGGCGCGAGAGTGGTGAACAACCCCTCCCGGTTCGGGTGGACCGCCTCGAAAGCCTGGTTGGACGGATTGAAGTTCTGCGGCACCAGGATCTGGCCCGGCGGCAACGCGCCGAACGCCTCGATCTTCGGACGCTGGTTCAACTGGCGATACGACAGCTCGACCGCGGCGACCCGCGGCGAGCCCTGTTTGCCTGCCGCCCCCACCAGCTGAGCCCGCCATTGTAGATAGCGGCCGACCGGCGCGCCGTCGGCGCCGGAGAGTGCGATCTCGTCGCGGCTGGCGACCGCGCGCCAGGGACTCCACGCCGACCAGGTTCGATCGGGGGTGGCGCTCGCGCCGCTGCGCACCGAAAAGCTCACCGAAGCGCCGGCCGGCACCTCGCCGCGCCACCGGAGCCGTCCGAACTTGGCCGGCGCGCCGGCATCGAGCACGGCGCCGGTGAACGTTCCTTGGGCTTCCAGCTCGGCGGTCGTCCGGTAGAGCGCAGCGCCGTTGGTGGTGGCGATCGTCGGACCGGCGACACCGGCGACCAGGGCGACCAGTTGGCGCTCGTCGGTATCTTTTTCCAGCTCCATTCGGCTTGCCGACGTGCCGGAAGGGCGATACGAGTAGAGCTTGCCTTCGACACCGGTCGCCACCCACAGGCGATCCTGCCAAAGCAGGTCGAACACGGTCTCATCGGAAAAGACGCCGATGCCCTCGGCCAGGCCGTTCTCGGCGATCGCCACCACTTCGCTCCTCGGCGCGCCGTCCTTCCTGCCGGCCGGCTCGGGCTCGCCGATCGTTACGGTGACCGTCGGTTCTCCGGGCTTGGCCCCGCCGCCGGGAGCGCCGGTCGCCACCCCGGCCACTCCCGGCGCGGCGCTGGCCGCCGGCACCAGGCTCGCCTCGGAGGCGACCAGCGCGGCGTAGATTGTCCCGTCGGGCCCGAGCGCCAGCGCCGCCACCTCGGGCTCCGCGGCGTCGAACAGCGTGCGCGCCGAGCCGTCCTTGGCGATTCGCAAGACCAGGCCGTCGCCCGAGGTGCCGGCGATCACGTCTCCCCCGGCGCTCGCCGGCAGGGCGAGCAGGCTGCGGAGGTGCGGCTCGTCGGCGTCGTAGAAAACCTTGCCCTTGCCGTCGCGATCCACCCGGAACAGCTTCCCCTCGGTGCCGGTCGCGACCAGCAGCGCGCCGTCCGCGGCACGCTCGAGAGCCCAGATGTAGGTGGATTCGGGATCGAAGAACGGCTTCGCCTCGGGCTTGCCCTTGCCCCCGGTGGCGATGCGATAGACCTTGCCGTGTGGGGAAGTACCCGCGAACAGCGTGCCGTCGGAATCGGCCCAGAGCGCAAAGACCTCCGGCTCGGGGGCGTCGAACAGCACGCTGACCTCGCCTTTATCGGTCACCCGCAGCACTTTGCCGTCGTTACCGGTGCCGACCGCCCAACCGCCCGGAATCGCGACCGCCGAAAGCACGAATGGCTCGGCGAGCGCGGCCACCCGCTCCACCCGCGGCGCCAGGTCGAGGAACCCTCCGGGGTCGAGCGCGATCCCGGCGAGCGTGCCGGAACGGAAATCGGCACCGGTCTGGACCTGGAAGATCCGGACCTCGGTGGCGCTCGCGGACGATGCGGCGAACAGAATTCCGGCGCCGAAAGCAGCGATCTCGGCGACCTTGGCGAGCGTTTTTTTCATCGATCTCTCTCCCGGAATTCTTGCGGATAAGTGGTGGCAGGCCTTGGGGTCGCGGAGCGGTCGGCGGGTGCGACGACGGCAATCTCACCGCCGGGAGTTTCGACCGCGTCGGGCCCCGCCTCGACCGGCGAGCCTCCCGGCGCCCGTACTTCAACCTCGATCTTCACCAGCCCCGACGCCGGCGCGTCGAGCGGCAGCGCGGCGCGCGCGATCACAGCGCCTGAAAACGGCGTGCCGAGCCCGGCGCCGCCGGCCCCCCAGAGCGACCGGACGCTGCCCGGCAGCTGCGGCATCGTGGCCCCTCCGGCAACCACGCCCGACTGGGGCAGCGAGACGATCGCCGCCAGCTCGCGCCGGGTATGAAACGAGCCGAGCAGCGCAAGCGCCTGCGGCAGCGTCTCCGGAGTAGCCGGTTCGAGCTGCAGCCGCGCGGCATCGATGCTCGCGCCGTCGCCCACCCAGACCGAGTAACGCCCGGGGCCGAGGTCTTTCGGCAGGACGACGTCGAGCGCGCGTCGCGAGGTGGCGCCGCGAAACGCCCGCAGGTCGACTTGCAGCCGGACGCTGTCGCCCGGCCGGACGACCGTCCGTTCGGCGTGAGCGCCGTCGATCGACAGGCCGCGCGGCGCGCTCGCCTGGTCGAAGTCGATCTCGATCCCTTCGATGCGGATCCGTTCGAGGTCGTTCTGCGCCAGATACGAGGCGATCGCAAGCAGGTAGCCGACCGCCTCGTTGGTCGAATTGTCGCCGTCGAAGCTCTGCCGTACCGCGAGCTCGCCTTGGCCGGCGATCGAAATCCGGGCGGAGAGATCGAGCGACTGCCCGCCAGCCGTGCGGCTCGCGGCCTCCAAGGAAGCGAGCGCCGCGGTGCCGACCATCCCGGGCACCAGATCGGGCACGTCGGCGATCCGCATGTGGTATTCGCGCTCGCGCTCGCCATGGACCTTGACCACGATCGGGAACATCGGCGCCGCCGCGCCGATTCGACCTTGAATGCCCGAGCGGCGATCCTGCTCGACCGCGCCGACGATCGGGCCGATGTTGGCGATTTTGAACGAGTTGTACTGGTTCGACAGAATCGTCACCACCTCGGCCGGCGCCATCGGAATCGACACCGGACCGGCGCCAAGGAACGCATGGCCGAACGCGAGCAGCGAGTCGCCACCCCGGTCGGTCACCGTGCCGGTGGCCCCGAGCCGGAAGTCGCCGTCCAGGATGACCCCCGACACCGCGCCGCCGGGCACCAGGTCGGCAACCCCGAGCGCCGTGCCGCCCGAGCCGGGAGTCCCCGTGACGGCGCCATCCGCCCGGCCGGCAAGCGCCAGGGCGGTCGAGCCGAAGCCCTGGCGCAGCGCCGCCACCGAACGTTCGCCGAAGCCGCTGGCCGACCAAACCACGGCGCCTTGGGCACCGGTACCTTCTGGGGAAAATCGCGCGGAGAGCGAAGCCAGCTCGCGGGAGAGGAGATCCTGCGGAATCCGCCGCGCCAGCAAATCGGCGAACGGCACGATCGGCTTCCCCGTAGCGAGGCTTTCCGATGCCGAGCCTCCGGCGGGTCCTCCCTCGGCGTCGCCGACCTTGCGCATCGCCGCGATCGGCGTCACGCCGCCTACCGCTTCGTTGGAGAACGGCCAGCCGAACGCGACCGCGCCGAGCAGGCGGTCGTCCAAATAGACCGGGCTGCCGCTCATCCCCGCGGCGACTCCGCTCTTTTCCAACCCGTGCCCGGTGAGCTTGACCAGCACGTAGCTCAAGCCGGGCGCCAGGTTTCTCATCACCCCCACCACCTCGACGTCGAAGCGTTCGAGAGCGGTGCCTTGAAACACCGTGACGCCATAGCCCTTCTGCCCCACCTTTACTTCGTCGATCGAAATCGAAGGGGCGGTAAACGGCGAGGCGGGGGATTCGGCCGCCGGGGTGGCGGCCGCGAGGGCCGAGGGAAGGAGGACGATTGCGAGCGCGAAGCGATACCAGACTCTGATGCTCATGCCTCTCCTCTCGATGAGGGTGACGCCACCCCGGTCCCGAGCAGACGCTCGGCTGGGAACGGACCTTGACGCAGGATACGAAACGCGTCGCCGTCGCAGGCGACGAGGGTCGACGGCGAGCCGCCCGGCGCTTTACCCGCGACCACCGCGAACTCGACGTCTCCGGCGTCCGTGAGCAGCGCGGCGACATCCCTCGCATCGAGCAGCGGCGGCTCGCCGGTGCGGTTCGCGCTGGTCGCCGTGAGCGGTCCGATCGCGGCGAGCAGAGAGCGTAGCTCCGTGTGATCGGGGATGCGCACCGCGAGCGTCCGCCGCCCTGCCGCGGCGGGAAGCTCGACCCCGTCCCCTAGCGGCAGCACCGCGGTCAACGGCGCCGGCCAGAGCGGGGCGAGGCGGCGAACGACTTCTGAATCGGGATCGATGCCGAGCGCGCCAAGCTGCGAAAGATCGGCGACGACGACCGGCAGCGGCTTCCGCTCCGACCCGGAATCCTCTTCGGAGCCGTTTCGCCGCTTGATCCGTTCAACCGCGGCGACCCCCGCGGCGTTGTGCGGATCGACCCCCAGGCCGTAGCTCGACTCGGTGGGAAACGCAATCACGCCGCCGCGCGAACGGAGGGCCAGAAGCTCCTCGATCGTCGTTTCTCCGCTCACTTGCGCGCGGCTCCGGCGATCAGCTCGCGCGCATGCGAGAGCGACAGGTCTGTGACTTTAGAGCCGGCGAGCATGCGCGCCACCTCTTCGATTCGCCCCGCGGAGTCGAGCGCCTCGACCGCCACCCGGGTGCGGCCTCCGGTCACCTTCTTCGCCACCCGATAGTGCCGGTCGGCGGCGCTCGCGACCTGGGCGAGGTGGGTGACCGCGAGGATCTGGCCGCCGCGCGCCAGGCGTTGCAGCTTCTTGCCGAGCGCCGCCGCCTCGGCGCCGCCGATCCCGGCGTCGACCTCGTCGAACACCAGGGTGGCCTCCGCGCCTTCGCTCTTGGCCGCCAGCTGGAGCGCCAGGAACAGCCGCGACAGCTCGCCGCCCGAGGCGATTCGCGCGAGCGGCCGGGGTTCTTCTCCGGGATTCGGCGCGAACAGAAAGACGACTTGATCGATCCCTTCCCGCCCGGGCTCGACCTCGACGCCGTCGACGATCAACGTGCCTCCGGCGCGCTTCCGCCGTTCGAGTGCCACTTCGAGCCGCGCTTTGGCAAGGCCGAGATCCTTGCACTCGGCGGCGATCCGTACCACCAGGTCGCGGCCCCAAACCTTGCGAGCTTCCGAGAGGGCG
>Ga0268264_10001645_pt1 | contig 20641 bp, 17 predicted proteins | sample KBSSwiS32_FD_190357 | JGI IMG/M metagenome (GOLD analysis project Ga0268264, IMG submission 190357) | Switchgrass rhizosphere microbial communities from Kellogg Biological Station, Michigan, USA - KBS Switchgrass S3-2 (SPAdes) (version 2) | ecosystem: Host-associated > Plants > Roots >...
ATGGGGATTGGTGGTGACGCTCGGCGTTCCCCCGCCCAGTTCGGTGGTCGTCACCTTGCCGAGGATGATCGCACCCGCGGAACGCAGCGCCAGGATCGTCGCCGAATCATCTCCGATCGGCCCCGTATAGCCGCCGATACCCAGCGACGTCGGAAGATCCGAAGTGGAGATCAAATCCTTGATACCAATGGGCATCCCATCGATCGTCGAAAGCGGCTCACCCCGCTTCCAGCGAAGATCCGCAGCCGCGGCCTCGGTCCGCGCTTGCTCGAAACGGGTCGCCGCCCAGGCCCGGACGACCGGCTCCCTTTCGGCGATGGTCGTCAGGCACCGATCGAGATAGGCCGTTGGCGCGTCATCGCCGCTGGCGAACCGCTGGCGCGCATCGGCAAAGGTGAGTGGCTGGTCAGCGGCAAGGGTTCCCGGCATGCAACACCTCAATTTTGTTTCAGTAAATGAAATAGCGTCTAAAAATGGAGCCGATCAAGCCTAATTTTCCGCTTGCGTTTCGCATATAGAAACAACCTTGCGCCCTCTCGCCGCTTCTGCTAACCCATCTTTGCCACTTGGCTCTGCAAAGTCGTTTTGAATCAGCTAGATAGCCGATTTCGCGGCGCCTATGGCACTACATTTGTCCATTTTGGTTCAGAAGACGGCCTGAACGGTTCTGCCGGGATTTGGCCTGAGGCCGAGCGCACCGGGGTCGGCAAGAGCTGGCTGGCCTGCGCGCTCGGCCACAAGACCTGCCGCGACGGCCGGTCCGTGTTCTACCAGCGCGTCCCCCGCATGTTCGAAGCGCTCGCGCGCATGATCAAGAGCCTCGGCAAAGTCGACCTGCTGATCCTCGACGACTGGGGCCTGTCGACCCTCACCCAGAGCCAGCGCATCGATCTCCTCGAGATCCTCGAGGAACGCCACGGGCGCGGATCGACCATCCGTCACCAGCCAGATCCCGGTCGAGCAATGGCACGAGGTGGTCCGATCCCCGACGCTCGCCGACGCCCCCCGCCTTCGCGAGGGCAGGCTGGATCGTCTCGTCCACAACGCCCACCGCCTCATCATGACCGGCGAAAGCATGCGCCGCCGAAATGCCAAGCGCGCGCTTGACGCCGACCCAAAAGACTGACTCAATCGCCGCCGTCGGTCAGCCTCCAAACTGCCCGTGATCGCGTGGAATGACCGCCCACCATCGCGTGGAATGACTGCCCATCATGCCTGGAATGCGCAGGTGAGAGGCCAGTTTCGCCTCATGCTCCTCAGGGCTCAAGTAATCGAGCGCGGAGTGAAGACGCGCGCGGTTGTAGACGATCTCGATGAACGGATCGATGCCTGCACGGGCTTCGTCGACATCACGATAGGCGCTGCCATTGACTTCCTCTTCCTTCAACGTCCGCATGAAGCGCTCGGCCTTGGCGTTGTCATGGGGGTTGCCGGCCTGGCTCATGCTCGGCGTGATGTCATGGGCCTTCAGCTTGGCGACATAGTCGCCGCAGGCATATTACACCCCGCGATCGTTGTGATGGATCAAGCTCCCCGGCACCGGCCGCCGGGCAGCCAGCGCCATGTCGAGCACCTCAATCGCCAACTCGGCGTGCGGATGCGTCGCCAGCGCCAGCCGATCACCTATCGGCTGAACGCGTCGAGGATGACCGCCAGATAAGCGAACTCCTCGGCCAGGTGGATGTCGGTGAAGTCCGCCACCCAGAGCTGGTCGAGCCCGCTCAGCACCATGCCGCGCGCCACGTTCGGCACCACCCGCCAGTCGTGCTTACTGTCGGTCGTCGCCGGGCCCAACGCCCTGGTGCGCAGGCACAGCAGATTATCCTCGCGCATCAATCGCAACACGCGCTTGTGGTTCGCGGAACTTGTGCTTGAGCACGAAGGCCGTCTTGGAGCTGACCTCAAGCTCACCTCATGCGGATCGCACTCAGCCCCTTCACGGCGTTGACGAATTGGGCGACCGCCAAAAGCAGGTCGCGGAACGGCAGCTTGCGGCCGGCAAAGACGGTCTGGGAGGTCGCCGAGAATTGTCGCCGGCACTTCGGCGAGGCGCATTTCCATTTGCCCCGTGTCGTGATCGGGTAGACCTCACAGTGATCGCACCACGGGACAGAACGGCTCGCCGCCGTTTTCGGCAAAGCGAATCGCCACGAACTCGGCAAATGCCTGATCGTCGGACAAACGATGGATACGCTTAGTGCTAAGCGCCTTCGCTTATGGAGATAGCAAGAAATGCTGCGACTTTGCCTCCGCTGCATGAGTGCAGCAGAGAAAAGATGTATAATGCCGTGTCGGATCAACAAGTTCCTTTTATGACATAGGGATTGGCAGTTGTCGTATAGATGCATTGGTTAACGACCCCGACTTTCGGGACATAGTTTTTGCTATGATCAATCTATTTAGCGAATCACCCGCCATTCCTTTGCATGTTCACCGCGCGCTTCGACGATATCATCGCTTACGCCATAATACCGTGAAAGTGGCACCCTGCGCCGGATAAACATAACGAACATATTTCGCCTTTTGCACTACTATAGACCGCCGCTGGAGACGGCCGGCGCCGCACGCCGCAACGCGCCGACACTGATCGTCGAAGGGTGGTGGTCGGGCGAGTAGATGGCAAGCTGCGTGGGCAACTTACGACCCAGACTTGGTCATTGCAATTTGCACCGACGAAGGTCCGGTCACGCTGAAAGCGGTCAATCATGACTGTCGATTCGGATGCCAGCGGAAGCTGCACTTAGTGTGCCGCGCGTAATGCGCTCGCTCGCGATCATTTGTATCCGCAGTGGTGCTGGCCTAATCTAGCCTCGGAGTACCGTCGGATCTAAACTCGCTAGGTCTGCCGTGCGGCTCTGCTAATTATCAACGCCGTTTGCGTCTTCAACAAGTCGTCCCCATCAATGCTGATCGCGGCCACGCCCACTTCTCCCGTGGGCCGGAGGATTGCCAACGCCCGTCCGTGCCATGTTTTCGCAACGGATTGGCGAAAGCTGGCCACCCCTCGAGGATTGGCATTGCCGAACGCCGCCAACTCGACCGGGCCGGAAATACTGGCCCTAAGGATTTGAACGGCATCGGGCACAAATTTCCCAGACCCATCCAAAATTTCTACTGTGACATAGACTAGTTGATTCCGGTCGGGCGTGATCCGCTTACGATCGACTTTCAGGCGAAGTGCTGTCGGCTCGCCCACCGTCTCCAACTTGCGGCGGCCGATCTGTTTGCCGCGCGCGAAAGCGATGACCTGCAGCGTACCGGGCTCATAGGGCACATCTATCTGCGTTATCCCGCCCATTTCGGTCTGGACGGCCTGATCGGCGAAAGGACGGCCATTCAGTTCTACCCGCAGCCTTTCCGCACGAGAAAATATCGCTACGGAAAGATTCTTGCCCTCGGAGCCAGGCCAAGTCCAGCTCTGTAATTCATCGCGCCATCCCCAAAGAAACGGCGTCTCCCTCTTGCCTTCGGGAAGAGGCCGTTGGACCGCAATCTCCAGAGGGCTAAGGCCCCAGGCCACATCACGCGCCAGCGACTGTGGCCGTTGCTGGCCGATCAGGTCGATATCGCCGCAGCCCGCACCGAACCAGGGATATTCGGCTTCACCCGGCTTATCGCCGCTCAATCCCGTGCGCCCGATCCCGGCTTCACCCAGATAATCCATTGCCGCCCAGACGAAGTCGCCGATCAAATAGGGCGACTTCTCCGTCAACCGCCAGACTTTATCGACATCCTTGGGGAAGCTCTCCGTGCCGACCATCACACGGTCGGGAAACTTGGCGTGGTCGCGCTCATAAGATGAGAGCTTATAATTGTAGCCGGACACATCAAGAAATTGATAAGCCGCCTGATCCGGTTTGCCATCGGGACCAGTAACCTCGGGTCCCGGGCTGCCGGGAACTGCCTGCGTCACGGGACGCGTCGGATCGAGGCGACGCGTTTCCTCGACCAGCATCTTCGCCGTGTTCACACCATCCGGCTCTCCCCGTTCGGGAATTTCATTGCCGATGCTCCACATGAATATGCTGGGATGATTGGCGCGGCTCCGCACCATCGAGGTCAAGTCTTGTTTCCACCAGTCGTCGAAATAGAGGCTATAGTCATCCGGATTTTTGGCCACCCGCCACGTGTCGAAGCTTTCTTCCATCACAAGCATTCCCAGCCGATCACAGGCAGCTAGGAAAGCGGGGGACGAAGGGTTGTGGGAGGAACGCACCGCGTTGAACCCTCTGGCCTTCAGGAGCTCGACCTTGCGCTCCTCGGCGCGGTCAATGGCGACCGCGCCAAGCAGTCCATTATCATGATGTACGCAGCCTCCGCGCAGCTTGTAAGGCTTGCCGTTGATGCGCAGCCCGTTCACGGCATCGATCTCGATCTTTCGGATGCCAAGCGGAGCGGTCATCCGATCGACGGTCTTGCCACCTGTGACCAGCAGGCATTCGATTTCGTACAAAGCCGCGCTGTCAGGGGACCAGAGGCTCGGCCGCACGATCTGAACCTCCGCAGGAGCACCAACCGGACCGCTGCCGTCCGCGACAATCTTGCCCGCTGCGTCGCGGATGCGGGTTTTGATCATACTGCCCGACTCGGCATTGGCCGTTCTGGCGACTACGCGGACGGTCGCAGCGTCCGCCGTAATCGCTGGGGTTGTGACCGTCAGGCCCCACTGTTCGAAACGGGCGGCGCGCACGATGTTCAACCGGACGTGCCGGTAAATGCCGGAACCCGAATACCAGCGGCTGTTACGGCCGATATTCGCCACCCGCACGGCAAGCACATTTTGCCCCGATGGATCGAGATGTGGCGTAAGATCGACCACGAAGGCGGAGTAGCCATAAGGATGTTCCGCCGCAAGCTGGTCATTGAGCCAGACCTGCGCGTTCATATAGACGCCATCGAACTCAAGCTCGACATGCGCATCGGGGGTGAGCGGTGGCAGGGCGAAGTGCTTGCGATACCAGCCTATGCCTCCGACGGTGAATGCCGTCGGAGCACCGCTACTGCTGTGCGAGTAGGCTTGGTTATCGTTAAGGCGTGCGTTGAACGGTCCGATCTGGCGTGGCGACTTTGCGGGCTTCTGCCAGAGGGGCGCGACATCGGCGTCTCGTATGACACCGTTCAATGCCGGATCGCTGCCCGGCAGATCCTCGATACTCCAGTCGTGGGGCAGATCAAGGTGACACCAACTGACATCGTCGAAAAATGAAGCCGCCAGCCCTTGGCCATCACCCAAATGGAAAAGCCAATCACTATCAAACGGCTGGTTGCGAAGATCGGCCTGCAAACTGTCAGGTTGCCGCACGTCCGGAGCAGCAATGCAAGGAAAGGCCCAGCCCGAAGCAGCAGTTGCTGCTGCCGACAGCCTCAATATCGCGCGGCGCGAAAACTGCCTGTCATTGCCCAAGGTCATGCGTCATCCTCTCGTCCGGCCGTGCCTACCACAGCGTGTTGCCATACCTCCGCCGTCGGTATCCCCGTCTCGTACTCCTTAAAAATCGCGATGATCTGCTTTTCGCTGAACCTGCTGCTGCGCATCTTCGTCCGATTCCTTCGCGTCGGATTCTACCGAAAATAGGTCTCATCTCAGGGGCGCACGCCAACTTGTTCGTGGTCCTGCTCGTATCGGCTCCACCTACTCAGAAGTTGGAGCCTCCGGCAAATCCAGGGCGCTTCAGAGAGGCCGATATCCGTTCCCACCGTAGACGTTCGAACGGCTGCCAAGTGAGATCGCCTGCCCATCATAATGCACGTGCAGAGGCGATCATCCAATCTGGCGCGCATATTTGCGCAAGAGATAGGAAGGCGTGCAACTCCATGCATGACAGAAGCTGTTCACATGGAAGTCGTTGTACGGCGCTACACGCGGGTTGTCCGGCGCATAGGCTTCCCAGAACGTATCGGCCCCCGCCTTCAGCATGCCGCCCCAGTAGGCCCGCATCATCTTCAGGGCCTCGAGATTATGACCAGCAACGAACAGGGCCTCGGTGACGTAGTGGGTCAGATAGGGGGTGCGGGATTGAACGACCTCGGGGTGGCGGAGCGCGTTGAGGAGCGCGCCAGACTGCATTTTGCGTGTGCCAACGCCTGCCAGCGTCATCCATGCCTGGGAGGCCATTGATATCTGTCGCTTGCTTCCGCTGGTAAAAAGCTTCAGTTCCGGGGACCAGAAAGCCTTTATCGCGGCCGCCTCTGCGCGGGCAATCTTTTCGGGAAAATCGCTGACGTCCGCCGGATGACCGAGTTTTCCGGCCAACGCCATCACATGTTTCAAGGCATAGATGTAGATGGCGTAGAGCGCCGCGTCGCGGTTAAGCTGCGGATTCCAGTCGACGAAGGTCAAGATGCCCTTCGGGAGGCTTATCTCTCCATCTTCGCCGATCATTTCACCAACAAGACGAACTTGCCTGAGCGCAGCGTTCCAGAGCTCGAGACCGAACGCGATATCGTTGGTGGCAGCGACATAATCGGCCAGGGTGACGGAGAAGAGGGCGCTGTAATCCATCATGAATTCCGGCGCCGGCATGGGTCGAGGGTATTCGAAGACGTTGGCCGGCAGGAGGCCATCCTCGCGAGGGAAGGCCGCGAGAAGATACAAGCATCGCTTTACAAGATCATTGTTAGGAAAGGTCACATAGCTCGTCAGCGCTTGGAGCCGAAGATCGCCCGTCCACAACCGTTGATCCCGCCGCGGGCCATCCTCGAAGACAGTCTGCATGCAGTCGCGCAGGGTCGCGGCGGCCACGCGGTCCATCTCATGCAGGTCCGCCGGTAATCGCTTCGAGAGAGCGGGCCCCCTCCCCGTCGCTGATGTCAACGCATGCGCCCGGACATTACGCAACGCGATCTTACGCCCGATCGACAAGCCAAGAAGTTCGATCTTCACGAAACGAAAGGCATAGCGCCTTGGCAGGCGGACAGACGAAGGGACAATGTCTATTGTCACGACCTCTTCCGGAAGCCAGCTTTCGGACAACCAGCCTTTGTAGGGGTAGAAGGGCTCTGCTATATCGGGAATGACTTCACCAAAGGTGAAGCGGAGCCGAACAGGCGCGCCTATCGCTTCGCCGATACTCTCGATGTCGAAGGACAGGTGGCCAGCGCGATGCCCCCCAAAGTCGATGATGAGGGTGTCGCCTTTCTTCTTCAGCAATCGGGATGCGATAGCGTCTGCGTCTCCTGCTTTCTCGATCCGCCAGCCTAGCGCCTGTGCCGCATCCTTCACGGGACTTACCAAGCCGAGTGGCGTCTGAACAAATTCGTTAAGGCGTGGCTTTAATTGCTCGGCCCTTTCCAGGAGGGACCGACTCGCGGATGAGGCCGATGTTGGCATCGGCTGCGCTGACAGCGACACGGGGGCCAAAGCCATCGCCACCGCACCATGAGGAACAGCCGACAACAAGTTTCGCCGCGTTATCTCCGTCATAATCCTCAACTTTCATCCCTTTTGATCAAATCAGATCAACTCCCAGGGGTCTGTCCTAGCCATATGCAAGCAACGGCAGGAGCTTCGCCTGACGAAAGCTGCTCGTCGTCTACCCGCCTTGCGCTGTGGCCCGACCGGCCCAAGCATCGATCCACACCGTCAAGAACCTACCGGTCCGCATAGGAGCCCGGTACGGAATCAAAGGGGCCGTCACCTAGCGGTCAACCAACTCGATCAGTGCAACGCCTTCAGGCGGGAGATCCATGGACAGAGTTCCGCCTTTGCCGAGCTGCCGCGCTTCGGGTGCGGCGATCTCGGCCGAAGCGCGTATCTGCTCCATCTGCGCGGGTGTCGGATATTGTGGTGAGCCGAGCTTACGCCACATTGGGAAGGGTGAGCTCCGGTCCATGTCGACATAGCTGATCCGAGCGGCCGCCCCTGCGGCGGCGCCACGAAAGGCGACGTCGAGCGACTTGGGGACGCCCGACACGGTACGCGTGCTGCTCATCCCCGGAATGCCGGCGGGCTGCTGCACATCGGCGAGGTTCCAGATCATGACGGAAGCGCCCTCTGCCGTCCTCGAGGCGAGCGCCGGGCCGGTCGATGCCAGACGGCGCGTGCCCAGGCGGTTCATCAGCTTGTAGGTGTTGAACTGCGGCTTTGCGATCCCGCCGCGTGCCAACATGCCCCAGCCATTGTCGCCTTCCTTCAGGATGAAGTTCAGCACCCCGACTTCCTCGTACCAGTTGCTCATCGCCCAATGCGACATGGAATGACAATAGGGCAGACAGGTGGTGACGACATGCGCGATCATCGCCGGGCTGTCCGACGACCATTCAGACAACCACAGTTCAGCGCCCTTGTAGCGAGTCTCGTCGATCTGACGGCGGACCATTTCCATCGCAGCGGGGATCACCTGATACTGTTTGAGCGCGCGATCCTGGCCGAAGACACGCTTCTGGTCGTCGCCGGCGTAGATATGCGTGCTGACGAAATCGACGGGGCAGTCATTAGTGGCGCAGAAGGCGAGGAAGGAGTCGATCCACTGCACTGCCGAAGTGGACGGGCCGCCGATCTTCAGCGCGGAATCGACCGCCTTCACCGCGGCGGCGGTCGCCTTGTAGAGTTGAAAATAATCGGCCTGCGTGCCGGAGAAGAAAAATGCCAGGTCTGGCTCGTTCCAGACCTCGAAATACCATTGGCGCACCTGTTCGCGGCCATAGCGGCCCACCAGATGCTGGACGAAGGTAGTGATGAAGGCGGACCAGTCGGCAAGCGAGGTGGGCGGCGTGATATTCGCGCCGTAGAAACCGAACTTCTTCGACCCGCTGGCGAGCTTTCGCGGCATGAAGCTGAGTTCGACGAAAGGCTGGACCCCGCGCTCGAACAGACCGTCATAGACCGCGTCGACATATTGGAAATTGGGTTTCGCGCCCGCGCTCCACACGCCCAGCTCATCTGCGAATATGCCATGGAAGCGGACGCGCTCCAGCCCGGCTTCCTTGTGGAAGCGGTCCAGATCCTGACGCCAGCCCTCACGCAAAGTCATGGCGGCGCGGTCGGACCCGACGCAACGCGACCAGACATGATCCAGCGGACCGATCTCGCGCCGCAGATCTACCGTTACCTTTTCGCTGACACCTTGAGCGAAGGCCGGACGGCTCAGGGCGGTCGCTGCTGTCAACACTGCGCCCGCTTTGACAACGTCTCGCCGGTTCCACATCTTCTCTCTCCTGATTTGCTATTATTTCGGTTCATTCGACAGCTATGGACGAACCTCGCGATGGTTCATTGCGACATGTGCGGTCTGAGCTGTGTCTCCAGCGTCATGAGCAAGTTCGACCCGAAATTCTCCTTTTCGAACGATCCATTTCTGCGACTTCTGGTCGAATTCCCCGATCAGCCGGGGATCGGCGGTGACCGTCACCAGCGTCGATTCTCCGGCTTTCAGATAGGGCTTGTTCCACCCGACCAGGCGCTTGGTGCGTCCCGGCGGCGCCACATAGACCTGTGGAGCGTCGGCCCCATCGCGATTTCCAATGTTGGTTACGCGAAACGTCACTTTGAGCTGGCGTCCGCCTGTCGTCTTCAATCTGTCATATCGGAATGCCGAATAGCTCAGGCCGTAGCCAAAGGGATAAAGGGGCTTAGCGCCGGTCTTTTCGAACCAGCGATAGCCGATGTCGGTGCCTTCCGGATATCCGATGTCAAAAGGCATTCGGTCTGCCTGAAAGCCGAACGCCCGACGAACCTCGGCATTGGCGCGTGGCACATTGGAACCGGGAAGGACAGGCAACGGCAGCTGCTCCAGCCCGGCGGGCCAGGACACAGGGAGATGGCCCGATGGGTTGACTTGTCCAGAGAGAACCGCCGCTATTGCCGCCCCGCCCCGTTGACCGGGATACCATGCAGCCAGAATGGCGGGCACTTTCGAAGCCCAGGGCATGAGAACAGGGTTACCCGTTTCGAGTACGACGACGCTGCGGGGATTGGCGGCAGCCACCGCATCGATCAATGCATTCTGACCCTCACCGAGCGACAAATCGGCATTGTCGTCCGATTCATTGGACCATTTTTCAGCAAACAGGATCGCCACATCGGCCTTGCGCGCCAGATCAGCGGCGGCAGCGACATCCTTGCCGTCGGCGTAGTCCACCTGAGCAGCCGGAAATGCGCCGCGTAAAGCTGCCAGTGGCGCGGTTCCACCATAGCTGCGCCTGATTGGACCTTTATGCGGCATTTCCAGAGCGAAGCCCCCGACCGGTACGACCTGCGACGACCCGCCGCCCGACAGGACGCCGATGTCGGCATGCCCGCCGATGACGGCGATACGCTTTGCGGTGCTAGCGAGCGGCAGGAGATTTCCTTCGTTCCGCAAGAGCACCATGCCGGCCTCAGCCGCAGCCTGGGCGATGTCTGCGTGAGCATCATAGTCGATTGCGCTTTGAACTGGCGGAGCATCTACAAGTCCGCTGGCAAAGAGTGTGCGCAGTATCCGGCGCACCGCCGTGTCTACTGCAGCATAGGGGATGGTGCCGTCCGCGAGTTTTGGCTCCAGTTCTTTGCTGAAGAACAGCTTGGTGTCGATATTGCCGCCCGATTTCTTGTCCAGGCCTTTGACCAGCGCTTCGGTCGAGTGGACCGCACCCCAGTCCGACATGACAAAACCCTTATACCCCCAGTCCCGCCTCAGGACATCCAGAAGCAGGAACTTGTCTTCACAGGCGTACACGCCGTTGACACGATTGTAGGAGCACATGACCGAACCGGGCTTTCCGATCTCGTTCGCGAATTGGAACGCGAGCAACTCGGTCTCGCGCATGGTCGGTTCGCTCATGTCGACCGAGTAGACGGCCCGGCCCGTTTCCTGGTTGTTGAAAGCGAAATGCTTCACCGTCGAAATGATCTTGTTACTCTGAATACCTGCAATCGATCGACCCGCAAGCACGCCCGTGAGTAGCGGGTCTTCGCTTATATATTCGAAGTTGCGACCCGCGCGCGGGTCGCGGATCAGGTTTGCCCCCCCTCCCAGGAGGATGCCGAAGCCGCTGGCGCGCGCTTCCGATCCAATCATTGCGCCGCCCCGGAACGCCAGGTCGGTGTCCCAGGACGAGCCCAAAAGCAGGGAAGCTGGCAAAGCCGTTGCGACAAAACCCTTTCGCATGTTCCCGATATTCGCGACGCCCAGGCTCGCATCCGTTTCTTTAATTGCGGGAATGCCGAGGCGGGGCACGCCAATCGGGTCCGCGTTCAAGATAGCAATCTTTTCCTGATGCGTCATAGCAGCCAGCGCCGCATCGGCTCGGACGTCCGGCGAAAGATTCCGATGCGACCATCGGCCGCGTATCACGGTGTTCGCCTCAACCGCCTTTCCCTGATCCTGTGCATACAGGATGTCCTGGGCTCTTAGAGAAATTGGCTGGAGGAATAGCATCGCTACAAAGGCGATACTACTCCTCGATCGCCAGCAACGCCGGGGCTCGACGTGCACGCGGGGGTAGGACCGCTCGTAGTCGTTCCGGCATCGCATGTCCCGGGATATGCTTGCGGGCCTATCAACCTTTTGTCCGACGATCAAGCTTCCATCCCCTTGTTCTGTCATCGTACCGGGGAACTCCACACCCGTGGCCGCACTGCTTGTGCTTAGCCGTAAGCGATACCCCTGTTCCCGCTCTTAAAAATCGAACGGTGCCGTACAGATAATGGGAACTATTGGTCAATGTCAAGCCATGGGCCGGAAAGCGCTAGCACGCGCAAGCCATGTCGGGATCACCGGCACTATGCCGCAACCAGGCCGTTTGAGATGATGCTGGCGGAAGGGCTAAACTGGGAATGGCCGCAGCAGCATCGACGTAATGTGTGCGGTCGCGAGCCTCGACTAAACGCCTGCGTCGCTCGGGCATGCCTTCTTCGTCGTATTCCGCACAGACACGCGTAGTGACCATCGCACCATTGCCAAGACGACCATTAGCACGCTCGCAACAATTGACGGACCATGGCAGGTCTTGTTCCAGGAGGGCCGAGGCGCTCCTGCGAGCACACCATGGACCGCCTGGTCCCGCGCGACCAATCAGTCAATCCGGCTGTTCGCTATTATTCCGGAGAATTTATTTACCGGACAAGCTTCACCACAACGTCCACATGGAAGACCGGGCGTAGGTCAATCGCCTGATCGGAGATGCCCAGCCCGGCGCGACCAAGTCGCATTCACCACCTTCCCGACTCACAAGCCCGACGCTCCCTTGCGGCCGTCCGGGTTGATCGGTCCTGTGACGCTGGTTGGGGAGCAGCCGAGCCGATGAAGTCGGTTGCAAAGGCAAGTCATAAAGTGGGTTCCTCAACATGGGAACGCATCACGAACCGATTTTTGGCTCGGCTCAACAATGAGATGCATCACGAAATTTCCACGAAGAATATGGATATAGTTGCACGTTTAGCGGTGCCGCCCTCATTGGTATGTCGCGGTTGCCGGGATCGGACGACGGCGTCGTGTGAACGCGTCGCGATAATGGCCACTCTCGACGCAAACTGCCGGTCCGGCGGGTCACGGCTTATAAATTCGCGTCATTTCTGGTGTTGCGCATTTCGAACGGAGCGTTTAATTCTGGCGTATCGGGAACGGCCGTCCACAGGTCGACCATAGGGAGGACAGGATGAAATACCACCGGATATCCGCGTTCATGTTCGGCGGTTCGCTGCTGGCGATGGCTTCGACTGTACAGGCGCAGTCGGCGGCCAGCGAGGAAACCGTGTCCAGCAACGACATTATCGTCACCGCCACGCGCGAGGCGACAAGGCTTCAGGATGTGCCGATGTCGGTCAACGTGGCGACCGGCGAAGATCTCGAGAAGTTCAAGATCTTCGACGTCAAGGACGTGTCGCAGCTCGCCCCGGGCCTGGAATTGACCAACACGACGGGACGTAACAACACCACCACGCTGCGCGGCATCACCTTCGATCCGGATCAGGGCACCGGACCGGCCGTCCGCGTCTATCTCAACGAAATTCCCGTCGATGCGCAGACAGCTTACACGGCGATCTATGACATCCAGCAGATCGAAGTGCTGCGCGGCCCCCAGGGCCTGCTGCGCGGCCTGTCGGCGCCCGCGGGCTCGATCACCATCTCGACCCGCAAGCCCAATTACAACGAGATCGAGGGCTATTTCCAGGGCACGGGAACCGATCGCGCCGGGTACAACGTCCAGGGCGGTGTTTCACTGCCCTTCTCGGATACGCTGGCGATCCGCGTCGCCGCTCTGGTCGACGGCAACCGGATCAATCACGTGCGCGACGTGAATCGTGGCGGCCAGCGCTCGCAGAGCCGCACGGAAAGCGGCCGCATCACGCTGGGCTGGCGGCCGAGCAGCGACTTCACCGCCTATCTCAGCTATCAGTACCTGACCGCGGACAATCGGCAGTTCCAGCAGGTGGTCGGCACTGGCGGCAATCCGTTCGGCATCTACCGCACTGTGTTCGGCCTGCCGTCGATATTCCTTCCGCCGGAATTCGGCGGCGGCCCCTTCGCCCCCGATACAACGGTCCGATCGGGCCCCGCACTGGGCGTCACCGATCGCGGCGCCGTGCAGGAGGGCATTTTCCGCAATCAGAACAACACCCATCTGCTCAATCTGCAGTTCGACTACGATCTCGGGCCTGCAACCCTCTCGTTCGTGGGCGCGCACCAGTATTCCAAGCTGAAGATCGAGCGCGATCTCGATGCGGCGAACGCGATTCCGGGCTACATCCAGACTTCAAATATCGTCACGCCTTACAAGGTCGACACTGCCGAACTTCGCCTGAACTCCAATACCGGCGAAGGCTTCGGCTGGGGCGTCGGCGCGTTCTACACCCACCAGACCGGTCTGACCGTGGTAAATCAGGAAAACAGCCTCTTCCTGTATCCCGTGGCGCCGGGCGCGCAGGTCAATCCGCCTTGCGCCCTGGTTGGCGGCGCGCCCGCAGGTTGCCCAGGCAATTTCGCGCCGTACACCATTCCCAATCAGTTGCCGCTTAGCGTTCTCGTCACCGTTCCTGTCCGGTCGACGACGTGGTCGTTCAACGCCAATCTCAGCTACAGATCGGGTCCGCTCACGATCCAGGGCGGTCTGCGTTATTCGATCATTCGCGGCAACCAGACGACCCAGCAGGGCCTGTCCGGCTTCATCAATTCGCCGCCCGTCGAAATCATTCCAGCCAATCTGCAACGCAATACGGACAGGCCAATCACCGGCGGTGCTACGATCACTTATGCGATCACCGACGATACCAACGTCTATTTCGCTTACGGACACTCCTTCCGTTCGGGCAGCACGAAGGTCGCCGGGCCGTCCGTCATATCGAACGATCTGATCCGCACCAATGCGGAAAAGACCGATTCTTTCGAAGCCGGGTTGAAAGGCTCGCTCTTCGACCGAAAGGTCAATTACAGCATTGCCGCTTTCTATCAGAAGCTCGATGGCTTCCTCAGCCGCTTCACGAGCATCTACTGGGTATCGCCGACCAATCCGGGTGGACCCAATGGCACGTTCGATTTCAACTACAACGGCGACGCCAAGATCAAGGGAGTAGAGGCGACGCTCGACATGCGCCCGACTCCAAACTGGGACCTCAACGTCAGCGCCGCCTACACCAAGGCGCGGTGGGACAATGCCCGGTTGCCATGCAATGATTATGCGAAAACGGGTCGACCGAACACCGCAGCCCCTGTTCCCGCCGTGACCGGTCCCGGGAATATCAGCTATTGCGTCATCAACGATCGCCTTGCCAACACGCCGGACTTCAGCCTGAACGCCAACACGGAGGTCCGCTTTCCGATGGAGAGCGTCACCCCGTTCATCCGCGCGCTGGTGACCTACACCCCAAGCTACAATTGGTGGCAGGCGCAATACAAGTTCAAGGATCGCGAGCTGGTCAACCTGTTCGTCGGCGTTCGTTCCAATGACGACAAATGGGAATTTGACGTCTTCGCTCGTAACCTGCTTAATCAGCATCGGATCACCAACACGTCGCTGGGCCAGGTGCAGACCGGCACTGTCGTCGGCGGTCCGTTCGTACCCGGATATTCGACCGTCAACGTCATGAATCCCCGGGAATTCGGCGCGACCTTGTCGTTCAAGTGGTGAAAGTGTCGGGCGGGCTTGCGCGATCGGTCGCGCAAGCCCGCCCGCATGGTCGGCGCCATCGACTTAGCGCCGTCTCGCAGGGCTGGACGGTCGATCGCAACCTTTCGCCGCGTGGCGGGTGCGATCCTGACCGTGGCGCGGGAGGAATCTGTTCGCTGGGCTATCGCGCGGTGGCGATGCGGGGGATCGCGGAAAAGGCCCTCGTGTCGACGCGCTAGAGCATTTTCATCTTGAGCGTTGATAGCCGGCAGCCTGGAAGAAGTTGGCGCATTCCACGGGGAGGAAGCGATCGAGGATGGTCCGATGCGGGCGATCAGGGTTTCGACGGTTCGTGCGGGCTCTTGCCTGAGTAACGCCCTGAGCTTGGCGAAGGCCATCTCGATCGGGTTTATGTCGGGGCTGTAGTGCGGCAGGTAGAAGTGCTGGGCGCGGCGATCGGCGATTGCCTCGCGGATGCCGGCGACCTTGTGGGCGGGCAGGTTGTCGAGCACCACGACGTCGCCGGGCTTGAGCGTGGGGCCAAGGACGTCGCGGACGTAGATGCGGAAGGCATCGCCATCCATTGCGCCATCGAGTACCCACGGCGCGGTCATGCCGCTCAGCCGCAGTCCGGCTATGAAGGTCATGGTCTTCCAGTTCCCGAACGGCACGCTGTGGAGGCACCGCTCGCCGACCGGCGCCCAGCCATACAGCTGCGCCATCTTCGTGTTGACGCCCGTCTCGTCGAGGAAGACGAGGCTCTCAGGGTCGGTGAACGGTTGCGCCGCTCTCCACAGCTTGCGCTTCGCAGCGACGACGGGGCGATCCTGCTCGGCTGCGCGCAGGGCTTTTTTTGAACGTGAGGCCAAGGCGATGCACCGCGTTCCAGGTCGCGCCGGTACTGAGTTGCACACCATGCTCGAACAAAAGCCAGGCTTGCGCCTGCGCCAGAGTGATCCCCGGCCGCGAGCGCATGTGCACCGCCAGCGACTGCTCCTGCACGGGCGAAAGCTTGTGCGGATTATGGCCGCGGTTCGGGTTGATCCCGGCATCGCCCGTCAAACGCCGCCGCATCAGCGCTTTGTAGATGTACGCGATGCTTACTTTGACAGAGTCACATTCTCCGGTGGATTTTTCGGTCGTCGCTACGTGCGGGCCTTCTGGGTGCGGAACCGGGATTCGATTGCCTGGCGTCTTCTTTGATGCCGCTGGTTGATGCGCGCGACGAGGGCGTCCTTTCCCTCGGGTTTTCGGGGCAATGTCTCCTTGAGCATTTCGACGATGTCGCGTGGTGTCAGCAGATCGAGGCCGGGCTGTTGGGCTGCGCGTTGTTCGGCGATGAACAGCATCGCCAGCATGACCATGGTGACGTGATGATGCCATGAGCGCCGGCCGAGGGCTTGATAGTCGGCGAGGCCGCATTGGTCCCTGGCATCTTCGAAGCTGCGTTCGACCCAATAGCGTTGGCCCTGCATCCGGGCCAGGCGGAGGATGGGTGTATCGGCCGGGGCGTTGCATAAGTTGTATTTGATCGTCTTCTCCGATCCGACCTCGCGCCGGACGATCAGGTGCCAGCACCGCGGCCGGGCTTCCTCGCCATCCCACAGCCAGACCGCCGGTGCGCGATATCGACCTGCAGCTTGCCGCGGGTGCTGTCGCGCAGAGTCTCGCGCGCCCAGTCCTGTGGACCGAACCCTGCAGCCAGGGCTTCCACGGTCACGGGCGCCGTTCTGGCCTGCAGCTTCGTCGATGAACGCCCGCCGTTGGACTTGGACTCGGGAATGTGGAGTTCGGGGTCCCGGGTCCAGACCCTTTGGTCGCGATGCACATCGGCGGCGAAGATCTCACCCGCGTCTTCCAGTGCCCGCAGGAAGGCCGGTTCCTTGCCATAGCCTGCATCGACACCGACCCACTCGAACCACATGCCGCGCGGGCCTGACGCACGATATCGAGGGCCTGCTCACTTTTGGACGTCAGCTTGCGGACGGCTTGCGGTATCCGGCCTTCTCGCATCGTGCGGGGGTCTTCGATCCAGCGTTTGGGCAGGTAAAGCCGCATGTCGATCGGCGTGTAGCGTTCGCCGTCCGTCAGCCCGCCGAACACCGCCATCCCCGCGGGGCAGGCCTTGGCAATTGTTGACCTTACCCAGCCGCCCCGACCATTGCCGCGCCACGGCGACCGAATGCTTGCCCTGCTTGGGGAAGCCGCTCTCGTCGATCAGCAGGCTGCTGCCCGGCTTGCCGCCCAGCAGACGGTCCGCGTCCACGCCGATCTGCGCGACCACGAGTTCGTGGTCCCACGGCAAGTTGCTGATGAAAAGCCGGAACTGCTGTGCACACCCCGCGTCAACCACGGCGGCCGTCGATTCGAACGTGCAGTCTTCCGCTTGCGCCAGCCCATGAAGATACCGACGTGCCACCGCTGTGTTGTCCCGCGTCGATGTCCGAAAGAAACCGCTCTGCCGCTTCACAAACGTCGCAAACGCTTCGGCGATACTCTCGATCAACGATACCGTTAAGCGTCACTTGCGCATACCGTTACTTGACGGACTGCGGGACCCAATTCGCCCTCCGTACTCTACATCGATTGGGTTCAACGACTCAGCTCATCAGCCACAGGTCAACACCAATTTCTTCCATCCACAGGCCAAACCAAACAGTTCCCTGTCCCGCATAGCCATCGATCCCGCGCGCGAAGAACACGCCAGCTCTCGCTAAACCGTCAACGCCCCCTCCATCCCGCCGAGCCTTACCCACTCCAAACAGCGAGGAGCCAAAAAATTGGATCCCGACTTTCGTCGGCATGAAGGGAGCGGGCGTAAAAAGCGATCGCCCCCATCTCCCCCTCAAAACTGCAGATTGAACCCCGCGCCAAAGGTCAGCCGCGGACCCGGATCATAGCGCGATCCGTCGGGCCCGCTAAATTCATTGGCCCGCAACGCATATTTCGCATTCGCCAAATTATTGCCCCAGATGCTGACCCCGAATTCTCGTTGAGCGTGAATTTCAGCCGCGCATCGACGACATGATAGGGCTTCTGCTTCAGGTCGTTCGCCCGCGTGTAATAGTAGCTGCTCTCGTAGCCCCAATCGGCGATCAGCGTCGCTTTCACATCACCGGGGAAGACCGAATAGTCGAAGCCGAGATTGGTCGTCCATCGCGGCGAACGCGGCGTGGAACCGCTGGCGTCGCAGGCGACCGAACCCAGGGGGCAGAACGGCGGGTTGGGGTTTTCCGGCGTGCACAGCGCATCGACATAGTCGGTATAGCGAGAGTCGGTATAGGCCGCATTGGCCCTGAGCGACAGCGCGCTGCTCAGCCGCGCGGTCAGCTCGGCATCCGAGAGCTGGTTCGGATCCCGTTTGAAATTGGAGAGGGGCTGCGAAAGGTCAAACTACAAAAAAACATCATGATTGAGTTCAGCTCACACCAACCTGCGCGGGATACTTCAATGGGGCGCCGGTGACATCCTGCGAGGAGCTATTCAAGTTGGACGGACCTTCACATCGGGGGCGTCCGGCGATTGTAGTCGAGTAGCTCAGCCATCCGCGTTCGCCCTCACGAATCCGGGCAGGCGTTTCCCGCATAAAATGTGGTCGAACACATTTGGTGCATAAGGTGTGCCTTTGAGCCATTGATTTGGGCGAAACATCCGCCTCGATTCCGACAGCTCTGCGCGCTCACCTATGAATTCCCGTCGGATCCGTTCAGTCAGTCCCGCAACTGCGCATCGTGAGTTTGATCCCGCGCGGCGCCTCAATTTCATACCGCGGCGCCTTCGACGCGTCCGTCCACGGTCCCGGCGGCACGTCAGACCACGCCCGGAAATGCGCCGCCATCCATCAGGAGGCTCTGCCCTGTGATATAGCCCGCATGCACGGAACAGAGAAAGGCGCAGGCCGATCCGAACTCGGCCGGGCTGCCGAGACGGCGGGCTGGAATGCCTTGCTCCCTTTGTGCCCGCGCTTCCCGGAAGCTGATGCCCGCGTTTGCGGCCCGTGCGGCGTCGAGCGCATCGATGCGCGCCGTGTCGAACGCACCGGGCAGGAGATTGTTGATCGTGACATTGGCAAACGCGACCTGGCGCGCGACGCCGGCGAGGAAGCCCGTAAGTCCGAGCCTGGCGCCACTCGACAAGTCGAGACCGGGGAGCGGCATCCTGACCGACCCAGAGGTGATGTTGACGATCCGGCCGAAACGCCGATCGATCATGCCATCGATCACCGCCTGCACCATCGCGATCGGCACGAGCATGTTGGCCTCGATACCCGCGAGCAGTTGGCCGTGGTCGAGCGCCCGGAAATCCGCAGGCGGCGGTCCCGCATTGTTGTTGACGAGGATATCGACCTCTCCAGCCGCCGCAAGCAAGGCTGCGCGACCTTTTGGCGTGCCGACATCGACCGCAACCGGAATGATCTCCGCCCCCGTGTCCGCGGAGATTTCCGCCGCGACGCGCTGGAGAACTGGTTCGTCCCGTCCATTGATGATCACGCGAGCGCCCGCGTGCGCAAGTGCCGTGGCGCAGCCACGTCCCAGTCCGCGGCTCGATGCGCAAACGAGAGCGGTCCTGCCCGCAATCCCGAGATCCATTGCCATCTCCTGTAAAAAGTCGCCGTTACCAGCCTATGATTGACCCTGCCGCGCCAGCATGTGCAGAGTCGCCTCGTCAGGCTTTCCCCTGAACCAGCGCTCGAGCGCCGCCCTGATCAGAGGCAAATCGGCAGCTTCACCAAAAAGGGTGAGCGACGATCGCAGCTTCATGGCATCGGTATCCCCGAACACCTTTTCGGCATTCGTGTCGATCAGGTCCTGGAGCGCGCCCACGCATTCCCGATACCGGCTGCCGAGCAGCGGATGGTCGAGATAGGCACGCGCCTCGTCGAGCGACCTCATGCCATAGACATGCGCCATTGCGCTGTGCCCGAGCCCTCTCAGCTGAGGGAATATGAACCACATCCAATGGGTTCGTTTCCAGCCTCGGCGAATCTCCGCGAGCGCTGACTCGTAGGTTTCCTCCTGCGCGGCGACGAAGCGCACGAGATCGAAGGGATCATCTGTTCCATCAAGATCCACCTTCGTCGCTTCCTCCACATATGTGTTTCCATGCCGCCTCCATGCGCGCTCCATTGCACGAGACGGCGATTTGCCGCCACAACTGCCCCGCCCTGCGCGAGTCCCTGCCCAGTGCAATTCCGATGGCCGAGGGTTCATTCCACCGCAAGCCTCGCCCTGATCTTCGGCATCAAGCATCGAGATGACGGCCAGCCAGACGAAGCTGCCTTACGAGTTCCCTGAACGCCGATACGGCCTTGCGGGCGACCAATTAGCCGGGGTTTTGGGCCATTTTGCCACGCAATCCCATTGTTGTGCGTGAGAGTTCGATTCCCCTCAGCTCCACCAACACCGCTCCATTGAAAACATTGGGTTTCTCCAGTTCGAACCGCCGCCAGAGGGCCATGCGTCCCCCTGGTGCAAGTCGCCGGGTCCGCAAAAACGCCAAATTTAACATAATCTGGGTCCACAACGTGCCGTCGCGGCGGGTTCATTTCGGTCAGCGCGTGCGGCGATGAATGTGCGTGAAGGCGTCGATGTCAGCCCAGAAGCTCTCGACAGCCTCG
>Ga0268264_10001648_pt1 | contig 20626 bp, 18 predicted proteins | sample KBSSwiS32_FD_190357 | JGI IMG/M metagenome (GOLD analysis project Ga0268264, IMG submission 190357) | Switchgrass rhizosphere microbial communities from Kellogg Biological Station, Michigan, USA - KBS Switchgrass S3-2 (SPAdes) (version 2) | ecosystem: Host-associated > Plants > Roots >...
CAGCCACGCAGTAAAGTGCATCACCGCCGACGCGCCGCTGTCGCGCAGCGCGCGGCGAACGGCATCCACATCCTGCACGTCGCCTTCGATCAGTGGCGCCCCGAGCGCCGCCTCTCGATGCCCCGCCGACAAATTGTCGTAGATCACGACGTGGTGGCCCGCCTGACGCAGCGCCTTCGCGGCATGGCTGCCGATGTAGCCGGCGCCGCCCGTCACGAGCACGGTAGAAGCGCTAGTGGCGGCCAATGGAGTAGTAAGTGAAGCCGCTCTGTTTCATGTGCTCCGGTGCAAACAGGTTGCGCCCGTCGAAGATCACGGGCGACCGCATCAGCTTCCGCATCTTTTCGAAGTCAGGCCGGCGGAATTCGCTCCATTCGGTCACAATCGCCAGCCCGTCGGCGCCCTTCAAAGCATCGTAGTTCTTGGTCGCGAACGTGACCTTGTTGCCGAAAATCGCTTTGGCAACCTTGGTGGCCTCGGGATCGTAGGCCTGCACGTCGGCGCCCTCGGCGAGCAGCATCTTGATGAGGGGAATCGACGGCGCCTCGCGCATGTCGTCGGTTCGCGGCTTGAATGCGAGCCCCCAGATGGCAATGGTTCGCCCCTTGAGCGTGCCGAAATGCGTACGCATCTTGGCCGCCAGCCGTGTCTTCTGTGCGCTGTTGACCTCTTCGACCGCGCGGAGAATTCTGAAGTCGTAATCCTTCTGCGAGGCGAAATGAATCATCGCCTTCACGTCTTTCGGAAAACAGCTGCCGCCGTAGCCGACGCCCGGAAAGAGGAACGAGGTGCCAATGCGTCGGTCCGAGCCAATGGCGCGGCGCACTTCGTCGACATCAGCGCCGACAGCCTCGCACACGTTGGCGACCTCGTTCATGAATGAGATGCGCGTCGCCAGCATGGCATTGGCCGCGTACTTCGTCAGCTCCGCGCTCGCGCAGTCCATCATCATGATCGGCGCGCCCGTCCGCGTGAACGGGGCGTAAAGCTCCTGCATGAGCTCGCGCGCCCGCGGATCCTCCGCACCAACCACGACGCGATCGGGCTTCATGAAGTCGTCGATGGCCGCACCTTGCTTCAGGAACTCGGGGTTGCTGACCACGCTGAACGGATGCGTCGTCTCGCGGCGGATCACTTCACGCACGCGGACGGCCGTACCGACCGGCACCGTGCTCTTGTTGACAATGACCTTGTAGCCGTTCATGGCGCGTGCAACCTCACGCGCGACTTCGAGCACGTGCTGCAGATCGGCCGACCCGTCTTCTCCTTGCGGTGTGCCGACGGCGATGAAGACGATGGTCGAGCCGCGGACCGCCTTCGGGAGTGTCGTCGTGAACGTCAGCCGGTTCTCGTGCCGATTGCGGCGGACGAGTTCCTCCAGCCCTGGTTCATAAATCGGCATCCTGCCGGCACGAAGCGTCCGGACCTTCGTACCGTCCTTGTCGACGCAGACGACGTCGTTGCCGCTTTCGGCAAAACAGGCGCCGGCGACAAGGCCGACGTAACCGGTTCCAATAACCGCGATTTTCATCCGTTTTGTGTCTCTGTGGCTTGTGATTGTACCCTGCCGTCGTGCGCATCCTCGTCGATTACCGGCCCGCCTTGCGGGAGCGTACCGGTGTCGGCGAGTACATTCACCAATTGGCGCGCGCGTATACGGCCGCGTATGGCGAAGACATCCTGCTCTTCACGAGTTCCTGGAAAGATCGGCCTGCACAAACCGTAGCCGAGCAAACCGGCGCTCGAGTGATCGATCGGCGCATCCCTGTCCGCATTTTGAATTACCTATGGCATCGGCTCGAATGGCCCCCCGCTGAACTGCTGGCCGGCGAAGTCGACATCACGCACTCACTGCATCCACTGCTGATGCCGGCGCGCAACGCTGCGCAGATTGTCACAATCCACGACTTGTTCTTTCTCTCACACACCGAGGCCACGGGTGCTGAAATTCGACGCGACTATCCTGTCCTCGCTGCCTCTCATGCGAGGCGTGCGCACGCGGTCATTACACCCACGCAATACGTGAGATCGCAAGTCATCGAACGCTTTGGAGTTGCCGGCGAGCGTATCTATGCCTGTCCGCCCGGGGCGCCGATGTGGCGGACGCTCGGCCATCAGCCAAACGTGCCGTCTGACGGCTGCATCCTGTTTGTCGGCACGCTCGAGCCACGGAAAAACGTCGGCGCGCTGCTCGACGCGTACCAACAGCTGCTCGACCATCGGCGCGAGGTTCCGCGGATGGTGCTCGCTGGCCGGGCGACAGCGGCTGCCTCGAACTGGCTTGCCCGCATCAACAGCGCGCCTTTGTCGAATCACGTCACTCATCTCGGTTATGTCGATGACCAGGCGCGCGAGGCTCTCTATCGGTCTGCCCGCGTGCTTGTACTGCCGTCGCTCGACGAAGGCTTCGGCCTGCCGGCACTCGAAGCGATGGCTGCCGGCGTGCCGGTGATCGTGTCGTCGCGCGGTTCGTTGCCCGAAGTCGTGCAGGATGCTGGCGCCCAGGTGGATCCGTCAGACACACATGCGCTAGCGGCGGCGATCGAGCGCGCGGCATTCGACCAGAACTGGGCGCTGCGCGCGGCACAGGCGGGCCTCGACCGTGCACGCACCTTTACGTGGGCCGAGTCCGCTCGAACGCTGCATCGCGCCTACACCGAAGCCGTCGCACGTCGTCGGGATCGCGTATGAGAATCGCGATCGATGCCCGTGAGCTGCATGGCAAGCCAACCGGCGTCGGCCGTATGGTGCGTACGCTCCTCGACGAGTGGACGACCATGCCCGCGGCACAGGCGCACGAGTTCATCAGCCTCGCACCTGCGCCTGAGCGATCGAAAGGCGGAACATTGTGGGAGCAGCTGACACTCCCGCGCCTGGTCCGACAAGCATCCGCCGACGTCCTGTTCGCTCCGGCCTACAGCGGACCGGTTGTGTCGCCTGTTCCGGTCGTCGTGCTCATCCACGACGTGTCGTTCGTGGCGCACCCTGAGTGGTTCGGATGGCGCGAAGGAACGCGTCGACGTGTCACTACGCGACTCGCCGCACGCGCGGCGAAACGGATCATCACGGTGTCCGAATTCTCGAAGCGCGAGATCGCCGCCCACCTCGGCATCGACCCTTCGAAGATCAGCGTCTGCTCCCCCGGCGTGACCGCTTTTGCAGGTGGGACCGGCCTTAAAGACTCGCCCCACAGCTGCACAGTCCTGTTCGTGGGATCGATCTTCAATCGCCGCCACGTTCCGGAGCTGATCGAAGGGTTCACTCAGATCGCGCGGAACCGTCCAGAGATGCAGCTCGACATCGTCGGCGATAACCGCACCAACCCGCATGTGGACCTTGAGTCGCTGGTGGAGGCCACGGGCATCGCCGATCGCATTCAATTGCGGTCGTACGTCTCGGACGACAATTTGCGAAAGCGTTATGCGGAGGCGGCGGCGTTTGTCTACGTGTCCGAGTATGAGGGGTTCGCGCTGACTCCACTCGAAGCACTCGCATCGGGGGTGCCCGTTCTGCTGCTCGACACACCAGTGGCACGGGAGGTCTACGGCGATGCCGCTATTTACATCGCTCGTCCCGATCCAGCGCTCATCGCAGACGCCATACGCACGATCTTGTTCGAGCCACTCATTCGCGAACGCATTCTGCAGGCGGCGACGACCCTCGTCCGCCGGTACTCGTGGACTACATTCGCAGAACAGGTGCTGGACCTGTTACTCGATGCCGGATCTCGCGGACCCGAAGGGCCCCCACCGCATCGCCAAAGCACCGCACGGCACACACGATGACCTCCCCGCTGTCGACGCCACGGTTGTCGATCATCATCGTGACCTACAACTCGGCGGCTGACATTGATACCTGCCTCGGTTCACTTGCGCAACATCGGCCCTCAGCAGATCACGAGATCGTCGTGGTCGACAATGCATCGACGGACGGAACCGCAGCGGCTGTTCGCTCGAAGTGGCGTGAGGTCCGTGTCATCGATGCGGGCGCAAACCTGGGTTTTGCGCGTGCAAACAACCTCGGCATTCAGCAGACTTTCGGCTCCCTGATACTCCTGCTCAATCCCGACACGTCTGTTCCGGCGGGCTCACTCGATACGCTCGTGGCGGTACTCGATGCAAGACGCGACGCGGCGGTCGTCGGCCCACGTCTCGTCGATGCGAACGGACGGGTGGAGCTGTCCTTTGGCAGGATGCTATCGCCGCTTGCGGAGCTCCGACAAAAGTTTCTGGGCGAGTGGGGAATTCAAATCGGGCCGGTCGCCGCGTACGTCGAATCGATCACGCGCAAGCCCCGCGAGGTGCACTGGGTCAGCGGTGCCTGTCTCCTCGTGCGACGCGCCGATGCTGAAGCAGTCGGGCTGATGGACGAGCGCTTTTTCATGTACGCCGAGGATGTCGACTTCTGCGCCTCGATTCGCGCACGTGGGCGGCGGGTTCTCTTCTGTCCCACGGCAGAGGTCATTCATCTGCGCGGTCGTTCACGGGCAACAGCGTCGGCCGCGACGGAACGCGCCTATCGCCGCAGTCATCTTGCCTTTTACGAAAAGCACCACCCAGGCTGGGTTCCGTGGCTTCGCTGGTACCTCAAGGTGCGTGGGCGACTGCCCGATAACCCGACGAGCGATGGGTGAACCTGCCAGCGATCAATTTTCCTGGAAATGCCCTGCATGCGACCGCCGCGTTCCCACTCGCGTTCAGGAATGTCGATGCGGATTTCAGCGCCAGGAACCGGATGCCGCGCCATCGACGGAGCCGGTCGAGACCAGCGCCCGCAGCGGACCGTCGCCTTCGTTGTTTCTGATTCTCGGAGCCGCCATCGGCCTCAGCGCGGCGGTGTACATCGTGCAGACCAGAGAGCCCGCCCCAATCGAGGCGAAAGGGCGGGCTGTCGCGTCAGAGGCACCTAAGGTCACCGAACCAGCGGCCCAAGACGCGGTCGCGCAGACCTCCGACACGTTCGTGGCGCCGGTCAAAGGAAGCATCGTGCTGACCGGGCCTGCTTCCGCTGCGTCCAATGCGGTCGCAGCGGCCCCGACGGGCTCAATCGAGGATGTCGTGAGCGCCTCGTTGCCGGCAGTCGCGTCAATTGAAAGCGGCACCGGCCGCGGCAGCGGATTCTTCATACGCCCCGACCTTGTCGTCACCAACAACCACGTCGTCGAAGGCCAGAACTCCGTCACGCTTCGGGTTGCCGGCACGCAGTACACGGCGCGTGTGACGACGACCTCATCGGCCGTGGATCTCGCACTGCTGCAGGTGTACAACGCGAATCCGAAGCAGGCAACGCTGCGGCTCGGCACGGCTGCAACAGCACGGCCTGGCGAGGAGGTCATTGCCATCGGCTATGCCCTGGGAGCGCTGTCGAATACGGTGACGCGCGGCATCGTCAGCGCGTTGCGTCAGGCTGGCAGCGTTACGCTCATTCAAACCGACGCGGCGATCAATCCGGGCAACAGCGGCGGCCCGCTGATTGGCCGCGATGGCACCGTGATTGGCATCAACTCGATGGGCATCTCCAAGCAGGTCGGCGAAGGGGTCGCGTTTGCCATCGCTGTCGATCACGCGATTGCGCTCGTCAACGGACGGCCGGTGGTGGCCGCGCAGACACCCGTCGCCGCGCTGAACCAGACCTTGGGCGGACCGTCGGAAAGCGAGGCGGCGCGCGCCAGAGGACAAGCGCAGTACGAGCAGGCGGTACAGTGGGCGGCGCGCATCGGCGATCAGATCGATACGAACTGGCAACGCAACTCAAAATTGTGCGTCGCCAGTTCGGCATCCACCGGCGGCGACCGTCCGTGGTTCGCTGTCTACGTGCCGGACGGCATCAAGGTGGCGCGCAGCAATGCCTACGACTGCTTTGCCTGGATTGATGACCTCAAGACGGCTGCGAACCAGATCAAAGCCACGCTTGACACGGCCGCCGAGTCCGCACGGCGCGACAACGTCTATCCAGGCACCATCCGGCAGATCCGCCAGAAGTACCGAATGGACTGGTCAGGCTGGGATCGATAGTCCGCAGGTACGAGCCTCAGAGACGCAGAGAGTAAAATTCCTGTAGTGAAAATCGCGATTGATGCCCGAAAACTCCACGACTTCGGGATCGGCACCTACATTCGCAATCTCCTCAGGCATCTTTCGCGCATCGATCGGGAGAACGAGTACGTCCTGCTGTGCCACCAGTCGGATATGGCGGTCGCCGGCACGCTCGGCGAGAACTTCCGCACCGTGCTGGAGCCAGCGGCGAATTACTCCGTTTCCGAGCAGTTCCACATCCCGCTCGTGTTATGCGTGGAAAAGCCGGACGTGTTTCACGCCCCACATTACGTGCTGCCCGTAGCCGTGCGTTCGCGTTCAGTGGTCACGATTCACGACTGCATTCACCTGATGTTTCCGCAGTATCTGCCGAACCGCGCCGCCTACGCGTACGCACGTGGGGCGATGTGGAGCGCGGCGCGGAAATCCGATCGGATCCTGACCGTGTCGGAAGCGTCGAAGCGCGACATTCTCCACTTCTTCAACGTGCCGCCCGACAAGATCGTCGTTGTCTACAACGGCATCGACGAGCGGTTCTGGATTCAGCCCTCGCCGGAGGAGATCGCCCGCGTTCGCGAGCGCTTCCAGCTCGATCATGGTTTCGTGTTGTATGCCGGCACTATCAAGCCGCATAAGAACCTCGTGAGACTCATCGAAGCCTTCGCGGCGCTCCGCAAAGGCGAGTTCGAGGAACTGAAGCTGCTGATCATCGGCGATGAGATCTCCAAGCTGCCGGCCCTGCGCCGTGCGGTCCATAGCCACAAGCTGCACAAGCACGTCCGGTTCCTCGGCTTCCTTCCGGACGAGACGCTGGCCGCGCTGTATCGGCTCGCCGCCGTCTTCGTCTTCCCCTCGCTGTACGAAGGGTTCGGGCTGCCGCCACTGGAAGCGATGGCAAGCGGCACGCCGGTGGTGACATCAAATGTGTCGTCACTCCCCGAGGTGGCTGGCGATGCAGCGATCCTTGTCGACCCCTACGACGTCAGCTCGATTGTCGACGGCGTTCGACGTGTGCTGACCGATCCGTTGCTCGCAGACGACCTGCGCCGAAAGGGCCTCACGCGCGCGCGAGATTTCTCGTGGGAGCGTTCGGTTACCCGCACGCACGACATTTACCGGTTAGTGGGCGGATGGAATTGACGCCTAGTGGGCGCGTCGCCCTGGTTCATGACTGGCTCAATGGGATGCGCGGGGGCGAGAAGGTCCTGACCGCGCTCTGCGAACGCTATCCGGACGCCGACATTTTCACGCTCTTTTACGTCCCCGGATCGGTGTCGGAGACCATCGAACGGCACCGCATCACCACGTCGAGCTTGCAGAAGCTCCCATTGGCGCGCCGTCACTATCGCCGGTACTTGCCCCTCTACCCAGCCGCGATCGAGCAGTTCGATCTCGATCCCTACGACTTGGTTATCAGCGTCAGCACGTGTGCGGCCAAATCGGTCATCGTGCCCGGCCATGCACGTCATGTCTGTTATTGCAACGCGCCGATGAGGTACGCGTGGGATCAGTTCGATGCCTACTTCGGACCCGAGCGCGTTGGGGCCGTCGCGAGCCGCTGGGTTTACGGACCGATCATGAGGCGTCTGGCCCGGTGGGATGCGGCGACCGCTTCACGGGTAGGACGCTTTGTCGCGAACTCGGGAAATATTGCGGCGCGGATCCGCCGATACTACAATCGCGAGGCGACAATCGTGTATCCACCCGTCGACACGATCTTCTACCACCCCGATAGCACACCTCCCGGGCATCATTTTCTGATCGTGTCGGCGCTGGTTCCCTACAAGCGGATCGATGTCGCGATCGAAGCCTGCCGTCGTGTCGGCGCCAGGCTCCGAATCGCCGGTGACGGTCCCGACCGTGATCGCCTCGAGCATCTCGCCAATGGTCACGTCGAGTTTGTGGGCCACTTGAGCGATGACCAGATTCGCGACGAGTACCGGCGCGCGCTCGCCGTTCTCCTGCCGGGTGAAGAAGACTTTGGAATCGTGCCGGTAGAAGCGCAGGCCTGCGGCCGCCCAGTTGTCGCGCTGGCGCAAGGCGGCGCGCTCGAAACGATTACCGATCGGGAGACGGGGATCTTCTTCGATGAGCTGACGCCCGCTTCCATGGCGGCCGCGCTCGACGGGGTGGCGGCGGCGCACTTCGATCCCGAACGGCTTCGCGCCAACGCGCAGCGCTTTTCGCGCGAACGTCACGTCGAACAGATGCACGCCGTAATCGAGGAAACGCTCAACGCACCGATCGGAACCAGGTGGTAAGACGTTACAACCGTCTCCTCGTCGCCTTTTACGTTGTCACCGACGCGCTGCTCGCCGTCTGGGCATTCATCCTCGCCTACGGTATCCGCTTTGAAAGCGGATTGATTCCGGTCACGCGCGGTTATCCGCCGATCGAGCAGTATCTGGATCTGGTGCCGCTGGTTGCACTGCTCACGCCACTGGCATTCCAGCTTCAGGGCATCTACCGATTGCGGCGAGGACGATCGCGCGTCGACGATTTCTTCGCCGTCCTGATCGGCAGCATCCTCGCCGTCGTGTTTGGGGTCGTCACCACCCTGTACATCTCCGTCTACTACGCCTCGGATGCCGAGAAGGCCCGCGGCGCGTACGAGGTCTCGCAGATCGTCTGGGGCCTGTTCCTCATCCTCAACGTCCTCTTCACGTATCTTGCTCGCGAAGCCGTTCGAGAGCTTCTCGAGCGCCGTTGGCGGGCCGGCGTTGGCCTGAAACGAATTCTGATTGCGGGTGCGGGCGACCTGGGCCGCATGGTCGCCGATCGCGTACTGCAGCATCGTGAATTCGGCTTCCAAGTGGTCGGGTTCGTTGACGATCGAGCGGGCGGCGACCACATCGGTTACCGCGGCATCCCTCTCCTGGGCACGCTCGCCGAGGTCGGTGAAATCGCGCAGCGTGAACGCATCGATCATCTCTACGTCGCGTTGCCGCTCGAAGAGCACACGAAACTGTTGGACCTCGTGGAGCTGACGAGCCGCGAATGCGTCGACGTCAAGGTTGTTCCCGACCTCCTGCAGTTCATTACGCTTCGGGCGCGGCTCGAAGACCTCGACGGGCTCCCGATCATCAACGTCAACGACGTGCCGCTCCAGGGGTTCAGTTCCTGGGTGAAGCGCGCTATCGACGTCGCCTTGTCCGCCGCTGCGCTGCTCGTGCTGGCGCTTCCTCTCGCCATCATCGCGGCGCTCGTGAAGGCGACCTCGCGTGGATCGATCTTCTACGCCCAGGAGCGGATGGGGCTCGATGGAAAGGCGTTCACGGTTTACAAGTTCCGCTCGATGCACGAAGGCGCCGAGTCGGAAACCGGACCCGTGTGGGCGCGAGAGGATGATCCACGCGCGACGCGAATCGGCCGCTGGCTGCGCAAGCTCGATCTCGACGAGCTTCCGCAGTTATGGAACGTGCTTCGCGGCGACATGTCGATTGTTGGTCCGCGACCAGAGCGGCCGTTCTTTGTCGAACAGTTCAAGCACCGCATCCCGCAGTACATGCTGCGCCACAAAGTGAAGGCCGGAATTACCGGCTGGGCCCAGGTCAACGGCTGGCGAGGTAACACGTCGCTCGAGAAGCGCATCGAGTACGACCTGTACTACATCGAGAACTGGTCGGTGACGCTCGATTTGAAGATCATGTGGCTCACCGTCTTCCGCGGCCTCTTACAGCGCTCCTGAACCGTGCGAAGCGTCGTCACCGGTGCCGCCGGGTTCATCGGATCGCACTTGAGCGAAGCGCTCCTCGATCGCGGCCATGCCGTCATCGGGATCGATAACCTGCTCACCGGCGATCTGGCCAACATCGCCCACCTGCGCGACCGGAATTTCGAATTCATACGGCACGACGTGACCCGTCACATTGACATCGACGGTCCGGTCGACTTCGTTCTTCACTGGGCAAGTCCGGCAAGCCCGATCGATTATCTGGAGTTGCCCATCCAGACGCTGAAGGTCGGCTCGCTCGGCACGCATAACGCGCTCGGCCTGGCGATGAAGAAGAAGGCACGTTTTGTCATCGCGTCGACGTCCGAAGTCTACGGCGACCCGCTGGAGCATCCGCAGAAGGAAACTTACTGGGGCAACGTCAACCCGATCGGCCCCCGGGGCGTGTACGACGAGGCGAAGCGCTTTGCCGAGGCGATGACGCTTGCATATCACCGCTATCACGGCGTGGACACGAAGATCGTCCGTATTTTCAATACCTACGGGCCACGCATGCGCCTTCGCGACGGTCGCGCCGTGCCGGCCTTCATGTCACAGGCGCTGACGGGCCAGGACGTCACAATCTTCGGCGACGGCACGCAGACGCGCAGCTTCACCTACGTGAGCGATCTGGTCGATGGTCTGCTTCGTCTGATGGAGGCCGACACCAACGACCCGGTAAACATCGGTAATCCGCACGAAGTGACCATCGAGGAGATCGCCCGCACCATCATTCGGCTGGTCGGATCGTCCAGCAAGATTGTCTATCGGCCGCTCCCCATCGATGACCCGAAACAGCGCCGCCCCGACATCACGCGCGCCCGCACGCTGCTCGGCTGGGAACCGAAAATCGGTCTTGAAGAAGGCCTTTTGAAGACTGTCGATTACTTCAAGGCCAAGCTGGCCCAATCGCACTAATCGCCTTCACGGCGCGGGCACATTGATCAACCGACGTAACCGGAAGAAGTAGTCGCCCGCGGACGCCAGGGTCAACGCAAGCGCAAGCCAGATCGCGGCGTCGACGAGCGACGACCGTTCCATCCGCCAGTTGAAATACATGATCACCACATTGGTGAGGATGAACGTCGCCGTCGCGGCCTTTCCGAGCAGCGAGGGACGGAACGTTCGCGGGCCGACCGCAAGGTTGACGATTGCCACGACGGCGACGATGACAATGTCCCGGCTGATGACGAGAACCGTGAGCCAGATCGGCACGTGGTTCGTCAGCGGGATCTGCGGCAGCGTCAGCACGACGAAGGTGGTCACCAGCAGGAGCTTATCGGCCATCGGATCGAGCCAGGCTCCGAGGCTTGTCGGATGGCTCGTCAGGCGCGCAATGAGGCCATCGAGCGCGTCGGTGAAGCCTGCCAGCAGGAACACCGCGAGCGCTGCGCCCAGGTGGCCGTAGACAATCAGCAGCACGAATGCCGGGATCAACATGATCCGGAGGATCGTGATCTGATTGGCCAGCGTGAGGTAACGCACGGACTACTGAGCGAGGGCGCGGAGTCGGTCGATGGCGGCAATCGCATCCGCGCCCGAGACGGGCCGCTCCGTATCGAATCGACCTCCCTCCACGAGCGGCAGGATGCCTGCGGAAACGGACGCCGCGACCGCCGGATAATTCAAATGCGAGGTGCTCACGTCGGGGATCGTCGGACGCGAGGCGATACGCGCCTGCAGTGCCGGACGCGTCCTGCCCGCAATTCTCAGGAGCGCGTTGACCGCCTCCGCCAAGTCGACACGCCGGACCGCCGCGCGCGGCTGAAACGTATGGTTATCAAATGGCGGCATCACAGCCGCCGCCGCCACCTCCGTGATCCATGCAGAGGCCCAGTGCCCTGCCGTATCCGTGATGACTTCAGCGGTACGGGGCGCCTGACGGAGGAGGTCCTCCAAACGAATGCCGATGAGCGCGGCGAGATCTCCGCGGGTAATTTGCGGCGCGGCCGAGAGCGCACGGTATTCAGCGGGCAGGACCGCCTCACGATTCCTCGCCACAACTGCGTCTGCCTTCCGGTCATAGCCGGCAGACGGATCCAGATTGTGCGCATGGCGAAATGCGGTCTCGGCGCCGGCGAAATCGCCCCGTTCTTCGAGCAATTCACCGGATTGTGCCAATGAGACGGCATCGGCCGGGTCGAGCATGACAGCCCGATTGAACTGCTCCAGCGCCGCCGGGGCGTTACCGCTGCGGCGCTCGACCATCCCGAGCTCCCGGTACAGCACGGCACTATCCGGAGTCGCGGCAATCGCTCGCTGGTAGGCGGTGCGCGCCTCGTCGAGGCGCCCGGCATTCATCGCGTTGCGCGCCGCGGCAATCAGGTTCTGAATCTCGCGAAACTTGAGCACGTCGATCCGTGCTGAGAGGCTGGTCAAGGACGGATCCGCCTTCATCGCCGCCTCGAAGGCCACGCGCGCATCGCTGTCGCGATTCAGCGATAACAACGTCAACCCTCTGCCGACGAGCGCAGGCGCGTAGGCGGGAGCGCCGCGAAGCGCCACATCGAAGTGATCGAGCGCACGCATGTCGTCGTGCCTGGCCAGCGACACGTAACCCTCGCCTGCTTTCGCCGCGGCGGAATCGGGAGCGATCTTGAGAGCGCCGGCAAACTCGCGCTCGGCGCCTGACACGTCGTCGTTCTGAAGGAAGCGCCACCCGCGATCGACTGCCATCGCCTCTCGCGCCGCGGGAGGCGCGGGGGCGGGATACACGAACTCCGGGTACTTGAGCGTCGGCGGCAACGGTGGCGCCGTCTTGACGGCGCAGGCCGATACGAGCGCAATCGCCATCACCAGTAGCGCGACCCTTAACGGTTCGCGCCGCAGATTATTGGCGTTCATGCGCCACAGGTTATTGCGCGTGCTTGACATCTTCCGGGTCCATGCTGGTCAGTCTTTCAATGAACCGTCGGGGAACATCGGCCTCGATGACGACCTTGCCATTGGTGGCCACATGGCTGATGACACGCGCCACCCGGTACAGCCGTCCGATCTGCTGACGGTCGAACTCCTTGCCACTGTCAAACGTGATCGTGACACGTCTGGTGTCGAGCGCCAGTCGCGACGCGATCATCTGAAGCAACTCGGCGACGCCGGTTCCGACCGATGCGGAAATCAGCGCTGCCGAAGGCTCGGCGTCCCGCAGCCGACGGCGTTCCTCCGCCGTGATCGTGTCAATCTTGTTGTACACGGCCACGGTTGGAACGTCAGACGCGCCGACCTCTTCCAGAACCTTGTGAACCGCGCTGACCTGCCGCTCCCGTTCGGGACTTCCAGCGTCAATGACGTGAAGAATCAGATCGGCTTCGGCCACTTCCTCCAACGTTGCGCCAAAGGCCGCGACGAGCGCGTGCGGAAGCCGGTCGATGAACCCCACAGTATCCGACACGAGAAGTTCGCGATTGTCGGGCAGGCGCACCCGCCGGACGAGCGGATCGAGGGTGACGAACAACGCGTCTGAGGCGACCGCCGTCTCGTCGGTGAGCCTGTTGAACAACGTGGTCTTGCCGGCGTTCGTGTAGCCGACAAGTGCGACCGTCGGCACCGATTGCTTGTGACGGCGCTCGCGCAACTGGGATCGGCGCTGCCGCACCTGGTCGATCTCGCGCTCAATCGCCTGGATTCTGACGCGAAGCCGGCGGCGGTCCGACTCGAGCTTTGTTTCGCCGGGCCCACGGGTACCGATGCCGCCGCCGAGACGCGACAGAGCCGTACCGGAACCAGCCAGTCTCGGGAGCAGGTACTTGAGCTGAGCGAGCTCCACCTGCCACTTGCCTTCCCGCGTGCGTGCCCGCCGCGCAAAGATGTCGAGGATCAACTGCGTGCGATCGATCACTTTGCGGTCGAGGCGCTCTTCGAGCTGACCGAGCTGAGCCGGGCTCAGTTCGTTGTCGAAAATCACCACGTCGACATTCGCTTCGTCGCACGCGGCCGCGAGCGAACTCACCTTGCCGGTTCCGATGAACGTTGTCGGATCGGGTCTGGGTCGCTCCTGCAGCATCCGCAACACAACGCGCGCGCCCGCCGCCTCGGCAAGGCCAGCGAGCTCGTCGAGCGAATGATCCGCGTCGCCGCGGTTCGACGGATGAACAACGCCTACGAGCGCTGCGCGCTCCGGAGACATGGAAAGATCCTACAGGTATCAGGTATCAGGTATCAGGTATCAGGTATCAGGTTTCAGGTTTCCCTGACACCTAGAAGCGTATTTTGACTCCAATCGAAGTTGAGTCGGACACATGAATGCTGTCGATGAAACGAATCCGGTGCGGATTGGTTTGCATCACAAGCGATGTCGTCCGTGTGCCGTCGCCGAAGAAGCGAACGCCTTTCATCAATGAGCCTTCGGTGACGCCGGTCGCGGCGAAGATGAGGCTTTTGCCGGGCGCCAGATCGTTGGAGCGATAAATCCGGTTCAGGTCCTTGATCCCCATCGCGTGCGCACGCTCTTCGTCGCCGGGTTTCGCGATGACCAGGCGGGCGAAGATTTCACCATTCAGACAGCGCATCGCCGCTGCGGTCAACACTCCCTCTGGCGCTCCACCGATACCCATCACCGCGTGGACGCCGCTGCCGACCACCGCGGCAGCAATGCCGGCGGAGAGATCGCCGTCACCAATGAGGCGGATACGCGCGCCCGTCGCCCGAATCTCCCCGATAAGCTTCTCGTGTCGTGGTCGGTCGAGCACGATGACGACCAGATCCTCGACGCGGCGGCCGAGCGCCTGCGCGATCGCCCTCAGGTTGAAACGAACGGGCGCATCGAGGTCCACGACATCGCGCGAGCTTGGACCGACGACGAGCTTCTCCATGTACATGTCAGGCGCATGGAGCAGACCGCCGCTCTCCGATGCGGCGAGAACCGCTATCGCGTTGGGCGCGCCCGTGGCACAGAGATTCGTCCCTTCGAGCGGGTCAACCGCGATGTCAACCTGCGGGTACGCCCGGCCGTTGGGCGACTTGTGCGCCACGCCGACCTTTTCACCGATGTAGAGCATCGGCGCTTCGTCACGTTCGCCTTCACCGATGACGATTGTTCCGTCAATCGGCACGGTATCCATGACGCGGCGCATCGCTTCGACCGCAACGGCGTCCGACTTATGCCTATCGCCCTGCCCCATCGTCTGGGCACAGGCCACGGCGGCCTCTTCGACAACGCGCAGAAAATCGAGCGACAGATCGGAATCAAGCATAGGGAGGCAGCTCGCAGCGGGTTGGCCGGTCGGTCCTGTAGCCGAGCAGGTAATCGGCCTGCATCACTTTGTGAATCTCACGCGTGCCTTCGTAGATCACGGCACCCTTGCAGTTACGGTAAAAACGGCCAACGGGGTACTCGTCCGAGTAGCCATTGGCGCCGTGAATCTGCACCGCATCAGACGCCGCACGCTCGGAAGCCACGGTCGCGAACCATTTCGCGAGACCGGTCTCTTTCGTATTGCGTCGTCCGGCGTTCTTCAGCGACCCCGCGCGCATCCAAAGCAGCCTGGACGCCTGATAGTCGGACTCCATCTGCGCGAGCATTTCCTTCACGAGCTGATGTGAGCCGATTTCGACGCCAAACGCCTTGCGCTGCTTCGCGTAGCTCACGCTGGCATCGCGGCATGCGCGAATGAGACCAGTCGCGCCGGCCGCGACGGTGTAGCGTCCTTGATCCAGCGCGAACATCGCGATCTTGAAGCCCTCGCCCTCGCGGCCGACGAGATTGTCCTGCGGCACTTCGACTTCATCCATCTTGAAAAAGCCGGTATTGCCCGCCAGAATTCCCCACTTTTCCTTCAGCGTGCCGCTCGAAAACCCCTTGAACGCGCGTTCGATGATGAACGCGCTGATGCCGTTCGGATCACGCTGCTTCTTCTTCTCCAGGTCGCTCCATGCAAAGACGAGGAAGTTGTCAGCGACATCGGCAAGCGAGATCCACATCTTCTCGCCGGTGAGAACGTATCGATCGCCCTTCTTGATGGCGACCGACTGAATGCCGCGCGCATCGCTGCCCGCCGATGGTTCGGTCAGACCGTATGTCGCAATCTTCTTACCCTGCGCCTGTGGAATCAGATATCGGCTCTTCTGGTCCTCGGTTCCCCATGACAGCAGCGTCAGACTGTTCAACCCGACGTGGACGGAGACAATCACACGCAACGAGGTATCGAGGTATTCAAGCTCCTCGCTTGCGATGCCGAGCGACACGTAGTCCATTCCGGCGCCGCCATACTTCTGGGGGATACAGCTGCCGAGCAGCCCCAGGTCCGCCATCTGCGGCAACAAGCCGCGATCGAACTGATGCGCGCGATCGAGATCGTGAATGCGCGGCGCGACCGCGCGGGCGCCCCACTCGCGCACGCTCTGCTCGAGCAGCTGCTGCTCTTCAGTGAGATCCAGATTGAGCATGAGAAACGACGAATCCTAGCATGGGGAGCTATCAGGTATCAGGTCAGGTGGACGAGAACCGCAGCTCCGCGCGTCAAACCGAGACGCTCCGCTGCGCTGCCGCCCGCAACCGCAATCTCGAGGTGATCGCTGCTGCCAAATAGCGCACACACGGAGCCGCTCTCTCCCTGCGCGTACGTGTCAACGAGCCTTGCGACATGATGACTCGCGACCTCGATCTCAATCAGGCCTCCTGCGGCGAACGCATCGACACTGCGACGGTCGATGTTCGTGACGAGATTACCGAAACGATCGACCCGCAGCACGATGCCCGATAGCTGTCGACTGGTCACTCGAGGCTCTGGAATGTCCAGCATCTCCCATGTCGTGACCCGCCGCCCCAAGGCGCGAACCTCGATGCCTTTCGCCAGCCATGCGGCGGCTGGTGCGAACCTATCGCGCCCTTCGAACGTGCGGCTGATCGCCGGCCTGGCGTACTGCCGATCCGTCAGTTCCACGACTTGCGCCGGCGCCGTCTCCTTGAACACCATCGTCAACAGGCCGTTGTCGGGCGCGACGAATCGATAGCCGGCCGCCTCCGCCGCCAGACCGCGCCGCGCGGAGCCAACCCCCGGATCCACCACACACAGAAATACCGTGTCTTGCGGGAAGTACTTGTATGCGGCCGCGAGCTCGAGCGCGGCACCGAGAACATCCTGGGGAGCGATTTCGTGAGTGATGTCGGCGAGCGTCACGTCAGGGCAGATACCAAGCGCCACCCCCCGCATCGCGCCGACGTAGTGATCGCGCGTGCCGAAATCAGTCAGCAGCGCGATGACCGGCAGGCTCGCCCTCGGCAGTGGATTTCCCGGCGCTCGGCTTCCGGAAAAGGACTTCCCGCAGGTTGTTCTTCAGCAGGAACTGCTCGTAAATGCGGAGCGGCTCGAACAGACGCTGGATATCGCGCGGCGACAGCGGCCGCTGTTTGCCACGGGCGGCGCGGTATGAGCGGTACTGCAGCTGCTGGCGATCGGCCACGACGTATCGCGTGAATCCGGGCGGAGCTTTGGTCGCCGCTTCCACGACGTTAAAGAGCGCGAATAGCATGCCGTCAGGCCGCAGCATCCGGATCAACTCGCGCGCGAGCACCTGCGCCGACGCTTTGTCGAGATAGTCGAAGATGTCCCAGCAGAGGATACCGTCCACGGTTCCGTCTTCCTGCGAGAAGCGCTTCGCGAGAAACGACGGGAGCGCGTCCATCTTGTCCTCTGTCACGTGGCGATCGATATCTTTGAAGACGTCTTCGACGTGAATCTTGCAGCCGAGCTCCTCGCCGAAAAACGCGACGTTCGTGCCAACGACCGGCCCGAGGTCGACGAGCAGCCGCTGGGAGCGTGCGTTGAGGTTCGTTAAGAATTTGGCGAGCGCTTTGGTCGGATACACGGGCCAGTCGGCGCCCGCGTCAGCCGTCTCGTCCTTGCGCTTGCGTGAAAAAAGATCTGAGAGAGACAACGACGAATGATAGACCATCCGTGTCCGGTGCCGCTTGATCTCCGTGCTGATTGGTGGCTGCTGGTTTAGTGGTTCGTCGCAGTAGATAGGAGGGAGTGGTTAGCAGCTCTTGTCTTCGCCACTAACCACGAACCACCAACTCACGAACCGGGCGTCAGTGCGCCGCGACGGGTTGCGACCCAACGTTTGGCGCGCTCGAACGCGCCACCTGCGCGTTGTCACCCTTGGACTGTGACGGCTGGCCACCCTTCCGCTGCATATCGACGCTGCCGCGGAAATGCGCGCCCTCGGCGATCGCCACTCGCGGCGAAATAATGTCGCCGTCAACCGATCCGCCGTCGCGGATGTCCACTTTCTCCGTCGCCGTGACGTTGCCGTTCACTTCCCCCAGCACAATCACGGCCTTGGCAAAGACCTGTGCCTTGATCTTCCCGTTGGGGCCGATCGTCAGGACGTGGTCCCGAAGTTCGATCTTGCCTTCGACGTGCCCCTCGACGGTGAGGTCTTCGCTGCCATTGAGCTCGCCCTTGATGACCACAGACTTCCCGATATTCACGACATCCCTCTCCATCATCTGGTGCCGCCGGGGTTCCGGCTGCGCCGGCGCACTCGTCTGCGTCTGCTGTGCGGGGGTTGCTGGGGTCGCCGGACTGGCCGGGCCTGTCGGCTTCACCGCTTCATCGCGCTTCCACATCTGGTCCTCCGACTGATTTGGCAGCCCCAGGGCAGAACCAAGGGCCTGTGACTGAGCTCGTAATCGCGTCTCTGTGGCGGGAGCCCACTGAGTATATCGGCCGCTGGAAAAAGTTGTCTAGGCTTCCGGGCCAGTTATTTACGGCCAGATGCTACGATTCGAAGAGCCCGTGCAGCGCATCTATCTGGACCACAACGCCACAACCCCGCTCCTGCCGAGTGTTATCGACCGGATGACGGCAGTTCTGCGGGAGGAGTTCGGAAATCCTTCGAGCGTCCACCATTTCGGGCAGCAGGCAAAGGCTGCCGTGGACGACGCCCGCTCCGAAGTGGCGGAGTTGATTGGGGCGGACCCCTCCGAGGTGCTGTTTACGAGCGGTGGGACCGAAGGGGACAACATTGCCATTCGGGGCGCGGTAGAGGCGTTGGAAGGCACCGGGCGAAGGCACCTGGTCGCCAGCGCCATCGAGCATGAGGCGGTCCTGAACACGCTCAAGGCGCTCGCGCGACGCGGCTGGGAGACAACCCTGTTGTCCGTTGACCAAAGCGGGATCGTCTCGCCGGCGACATTGCGGGCGGCACTGACCGACAGGACGGTTCTGGTGTCCGTGATGCACGCGAATAACGAAATTGGGACGATTCAGCCTGTGGCCGAGCTGGCCCGACTCGCCCACGAGCGCGGCGCGCTGTTTCACACCGACGCCGTCCAGTCCGCCGGAAAGATCCCCGTTAACGTGAAGGCACTGGGGGTCGACATGCTGTCGGTGTCGGCTCACAAGTTTTACGGTCCGAAGGGCGTCGGTGCCCTCTGGATCCGGCGTGGTCTTCGGGTGCTGCCGCTGCTGACCGGTGGCCGCCAGGAGCGGAGCCGCCGAGCGGGAACCGAGAATGTGCCGGGAATCGTCGGAATGGGTGTGGCTGCGACCATCGCGGCCGGGAAGATGGAGAGCGAGGCCAGCAGACTCGGCGCGCTGCGCGATCGGCTCGAAGCCGGCATCCTGCGCGCGGTGCCAGGGACGGCCGTGAATGGATCGCCCAATCACCGTGTGCCGAATACGACCAACATCAGCTTCGATCGCATCGAGGCCGAGTCGCTGCTGATTGCGCTGGACCTCGAAGGCGTGGCGGTTTCCACTGGGTCGGCATGCTCGTCGGGAACGCTCGAACCCTCGCATGTACTCAAGGCAATGGGCTTCAACGCTCACCGCACGCAGAACTCGATCCGCTTCAGCCTCGGTGCAAGCAACACCGACGCGGAGATCGATCGCGTGATCGCGGTGCTGCCGGGCATTGTCGAGAAGCTCCGTAGCCTGACTCGAACCCCCGCGAGAGCTTGAGAGGACGGAATCAAAATTCAAAATGCAAAATCCAAACACGATGTTCTTGCCGGGATCGGGTGAATACGCATCGGTTGTCGCCTCACGGCTGCGAATCACCTCCTGTTTGCATTGTGAATGTTGAACTTTGCATTGCCAGACTCACCGATGCGCATCGTCGTAGCCATGTCGGGAGGCGTCGACTCCTCTGTCGCCGCGGCCCTGCTCGCCGAGCAGGGTCATGACGTTATCGGTCTGTCGATGCAGCTCTACGATCAGCGCGGCGGCGAGCAGACGTGGGGCAGCTGCTGTACGCTCGACGATCTCCACGACGCGCGCCGGGTTGCTTCTGTCATCGGTTTTCCACACTACATCGTCAACTTCGAGCGCCAGTTTCGCGAGACGGTTATCTCGAACTTCGTTCAGGAGTACGCATCGGGGCGGACGCCGCTGCCGTGTGCGCACTGCAACAGCGACCTGAAGTTCTCGACGCTGCTGGAGCGGGCCCGAGGACTTGGCGCCGAGCGCGTCGCGACCGGCCATTATGCGCGTGTGGAGCGCGATGCCAACGGTCGATGGCTGCTGACGCGCAGCGCGGATCCCGAGAAGGATCAGTCGTACTTCCTCTTTTCACTGACGCAGGATCAGCTCGCGCGCGCCGTGTTCCCGGTTGGAACGCTCGCCAAGGCCGAGGTGCGCAGCCAGGCACGTCGTCTCGGACTGGCGGTCGCCGAAAAGCCCGATAGCCAGGAGATCTGTTTCATTCCTGACGGCGACTACGCGGCGTTCGTCGAGCGGAAGGAGCCCGCCGTCGCGCGCGGGGGCGCAATCGTTGACGAGGCCGGCCACCAGCTTGGGAGCCACGGCGGCGTCCATCGCTTTACCGTCGGCCAGCGAAAGGGACTCGGCATTGCGTCAACGATTCCGTTGTACGTCTTGCGGATCGATGCCGACGAGGGACACGTCACGGTTGGACCGCGTGCCGCACTCGAACG